>Ga0210377_10000982_pt1 | contig 26724 bp, 24 predicted proteins | sample PLM4_65_b1redo_FD_155480 | JGI IMG/M metagenome (GOLD analysis project Ga0210377, IMG submission 155480) | Groundwater sediment microbial communities from an aquifer in East River, Colorado, USA - PLM4_65_b1 redo | ecosystem: Environmental > Terrestrial > Soil > Riparian zone | place: USA: East...
TTGCAAATCCACCATTCAATTCGAAAGAGTGGGGCGCCAGCGATCTGATGTCTGACAGACGCTGGGTTTTCGGGGTCCCACCGGCCGGCAACGCTAACTTCGCCTGGGTGCAACATATCTACTCTCGCCTGAGCGACGACGGGGTCGCGGGCATTGTACTTTCCAACGGCTCGCTGTCCTCAAATCAGGGAGGTGAATTAGAAATTCGCCGCAAACTTATCGAAGCCGACATAATTGAGTGCATCGTTACGCTGCCAAGCCAGTTATTCTACGGAACGCAGATTCCTGCCTGCCTATGGATCATTTCCCGAAGCAAGCAGCGTGGAAAAGCTAAACATCTTAAGGGGCGCACGCTCTTCATCGACGCACGTTGCATGGGACATTTGGTCGATCGTGTCCACGCGGAGTTATCCGCTGATGAGAGAACGTTGATTAGCTCGACCTATCATGCGTGGCGAGCATCCGCGGATCATTATGTCGATAGTCCAGGGTTCGCTTTTTCCGCGACCACTAATGACGTTGAGCAGCATCGGTTTGCGCTTGTGCCTGGCAGGTATGTAGGTTTTCCCCCTTCGGATTGCGCCTCGTGGGAACAAGTATTGAAAGAAATCGATCTTGGAGTGGCTTCGCGGAGACTTCAGGAGGTCCAATCCGCAGCAGATATTTCACTGTCAGCGTTGAGGATGTTGCGCCGTGGCTAAACCGTATTTGAATTGTCCGGCGAACTGGCTGCGAAGCACGCTCGAGGCAAACCCACTTTCTGGAATTATCGAAAGAGTCGAAACCGGGGCGACACCAGCTACTACGAGAGATGACTATTGGGACGGAGACGTGCCGTGGCTTACTCCCAAGGAGATCGCTCATCAATCGAGCGGGCTCTTTGTATCAACTACTGAGCGCAAATTAACGCAAGCCGGACTTCGCGACTCTGCGGCCAGACTAATGCCGGTTGGTACCGTGATGGTTTCAAAACGCGCCCCTGTTGGGGCGGTCGCAGTAAATACAGTCCCAATGGCGACCAATCAGGGATTTCTCAATTTTGTCTGCGGACTCAAAGTCAGACCCTTGTATCTTGCTTATTGGTTTCTCGCAAACCGTCCATATCTGGACTTAATAGCTAATGGATCCACCTATCCCGAGCTATACAAAGGCGATCTATTTGAGTTTGAGATTGCTGTTCCCGAGCTTGCGGCTCAAGATCAGGCGATCTCGTTTCTCTCTTCCTTGGACTTTCTCACCATGGTCGGGATGCCACTAGAGCAGACGTCGTTGAGTCCCTCTCGAACTCAAAGAATTCACTCGCAATCGACCGAGCTTGAGAAGATTAGGCGGGTACTGCTGCCTGCGGTGTTGTCTGGAGACGTCGACTTGGCAACTCTCCCTGTACCGCATTTATCTGCCATGGTCGCATCGTAGGCAAATGAACAAGCTCCCTGATCTATGCCTCCACGAAGGATGTCGCAAACTTAAGGGTCATCCAGGAGCGCATAACAAGTATCCGACCGAAGCGTGGCGATTCTTTCAAGACAAGGACGCTAAGAAACTTACAAAGGCCGGTTTCGCAACTCCGCGTGGTGGAGCAAAGGGCGCCTACCAAAACCACGTGGTGCGAAGCAATAAGGTGATTATTCCATACGAGCGCCTTGAAAGTGTTGATCTGAACAATTATAGGGACGGCTATAACATCCGCCTATTGCCAGAACAGTACTTTGAAGGCTCGCACCAGCCTCGCGCACGATTCCAGGACGCAGCCTCGCCCGTAAAAGTGGGTAAGAATGCTTTCGTCCTCTATCGCACATACGAAAGCTTGGAGGCTTTTCCGCCAATGCGCGCATGGAAGGTGCGGTCGCTCCGTAGAGACGGAGTTGCTGTGTCAGAGAGAGGCCCAGACGTCAAGGATGTTGGGCACTACGTGCTTCGGCTCGCCACGACGGGTCAAGGTAGGTTTAAGCGCAGCGAGGGCCCTCCGCAGGGTTTGTTTGCAACGGAATATGCAGACGAGGAAACAAATTTCTTGTGCAAGTGCGTACTTGCTTGGCTCATTATTCAGGCCGTTGATAGCCCATACACGCTTGCACAGGCGGGGCATCTGAAGGCGATTCTTGCGCACCATGGTCTAGGAGAGGTGGCACGTTACGAGTACGCGGGCGTTCTCCGGCATGGACTTACCTGTTGTCCGTTGTGTTTGAGACTATTGAACTACCGAGAACTCCACGAAATGATCGGATTCGAGGAGGAATCGGGACTTCAGAATGCGGCTCAACAAGTTGAGGGAGCCACTCGATCAACGATCGTTAATCTCTTTCATCTTCGGCCGCTCATATATCACTCACTTGTCCACATCCCGGAAAATCTTGGCTGGGGTCATGCCATTTGTAACACCCGGCTAGGACAACGTCCGTGCTATTCGCTGAATGAGATTATCGAGATGAAGCGGAAAGTCGGCTTCGTCTTTGAGGAGGGGATTGAGACCTTCGGCTGGATGAGTGAAGACAGCCTAATGATTCGATCAGCAGACGGCGCGGTCTGGATCCAAATTAGTACTGCAGACCTAAGTGAGGCTCCTCACCCAACGGAAGTGGTATTTGATGCAGTCGTAGAGCCGATGCCTCCTGCTCCACCTCCCCCACCAACCGAAGGCGAGCAGCCTGCGGACTCACCAGTCAAATCGTGAGCTACGAGCGTTCGTGAAGCGTGAAAGGAATTAAAGGGGACAAAGGCGGGCGTATCGCGATACGCCCCTATGATGCAAAGGGGATGGCGAGGACGAAGGGCTGAAAAGAAGGCGGAGCGCGCCCGGGTGTTGAGGATGCGCCTGGCCCAGATCCTCCAAACTGGCCCCACCCGCACCAACGTCACCGACCTGTACTCCCCTGATCGGGACGCAACAAACGCTTCGACAAGACGGCCCCGCCGGGTTAGCATTCCACGGTAGGATTTGCCGATCGGGGAGGGTTTGCTATCGTCTCGTACGATGGGACGAGCGATTGCGATCGGACTCTTGGCGCTGGCGCTGTCCGCGTGCGCGGGCGCGCGTCCGCCCGCACACGGGCCGACGGCGCGGGGCTTTGACTACGACGCGCTGATGGCGGCGCCGGTTCAACCGGTCGCGGAGGTTCGGCAACGCGTCATCCGGACCGCCACGTCGCTGCTGGGTACGCCCTACCACTTCGGCGGGACCACGCCCGCCGGTTTCGATTGCACGGGGTACATCGCGTACGTGTTCCGGCAGGCGGCCGGGATGGACCTCCCGCGCCGGTCGGTCGATCAAGTCCGATCCGGCGAGGCGATCACGCCCGTCGCGATGCAGCCGGGTGATCTGGTGTACTTTCGGATCGAACGCGAGAAATCGCTGCACGTGGGGATTTACGTCGGCGAGGGCCGCTTCATCCACGCGCCAAGCACGAACGGCGTGGTCAATACCCAGAACCTTGGCGTGACCTACTGGCGGACGCGGTTCCTGGGCGCCCGCCGAATGCTGCCGACTTAGGAGCCTGTCCATGAACGGCCATCTGCGGCGTTGCCGCTGCGCATCCGCTCCTCACGTACCCACCGCGTACGCTCCGGTGCGGTGCTCGCGGCGCCTTGCATCTGACCATTCCTGAACAGGCTCCAACACCCGAATACTCGGACAGGTTCCTAGCGGGGAAAAGCGTCCTTGACGCCGCCGTCGACAGGGAGCACCGCGCCGGTGGTCTTCGACGAACGGTTGGAGGCGAAGAACAGCACGGCTTCGGCCACGTCCGACGGCAGGATTTTGGTCTGTAACAAATTCCGCTTGGCGTAGAATTCCTCGACTTCTTCGACCGGAATGCCGTGGGCCTTGGCCCGCTCGGCGCGGATCTCCGGCGACCACAATCCCGAGTGGAGAAAGACCCCGTCGGGGTTGACCATGTTCACGCGGATCCCGTGCCGGGCGTGTTCGATCGCCATGATCTTTGCGAGCTGATTCTGGGCCGCCTTGGACGCTGAGTAGGCGCCGAAGTCCTGGCCGGGCGCGAAGACGTTCTTCGTGGAGATCACCACGATCGAGCCGCCCATCGCCTGTGCGCGCATGACGCGGATCGCCTCCTGTGAGGCCAGCAGGTGGCCGGTCGCGTTCACCGCCACCGACTCGTTCCAATCGGCCAGGCTGAGGCGCTCGATCGGCGCACAGCGCGCGATGCCGGCGTTGGACACGAACACGTCCAGCCCGCCGAAGGCCAGCGCCGCCTCGCGGAACGCGTTCCGCACCGACCGTTCGTCGGTCACGTCCATCTCGATTGCGACCGCGTGGCCCTCGCCGAACCGCCGCCCGTACTCGTCCACGAGCTTTTGCGTCGCGTCGAGGTCGACGTCGGTCATGACCACGACCGCGCCCTCGGCCAGCAGGCGCTCGGCGATCGCCCGCCCGATCCCGCCGGCGGCGCCGGTGATGAGCGCGATCGCGCGCGACAGCGGCCGTTCGGGCGGGGCCAGGGTCAGTTTGTAATTCTCCATCGGCCAGTATTCAAAGTCGCAGAGATCCCGAGCTGGGAGCGGCCGGTAGCCGCCCATCGCCGACGCCGCCTGGATCACGCCCATGGTGTGCAGGGACAGGTCGCGGGCGATGGTCGTCTCGCGCCGGGTCTTGCCGGTGGTGAACAGACCGATGCCGGGAATCAGGATGATCCGGGGGTTGGGATCGCCCATCGTCACCCCCGGCGTCTTGTGCTTGGTGAAATACTCGATGTAGTGCTGCCGATACCGCTCCAGCGCCTTCCGCAGGGCGACCAGGACCGTGCGCTCGTCGTGCGCAATCCGGGGGTCGAGCATCAACGGCCAGGGCTTGGTGTAGAGCAGGTGGTCCGGCGTGAAGGGGCCGGTGAGCTGCGCGGGATCGACCGTCCGAAGGAATTCCAGGACCTCCGGTCGGTCGTCGTACAGGAGGATGACGGGCTTATTGCGGCTGATCTCGCCCCGCAGCACCGGCGCGATCGCCGCGGCCAGCTCGTGCCGGGCCGTCGCGGCCCGCGCGGGCGATTTCGACGGGCGCGGCGGTGTCCGCCGCTTCGACTGGATATGGCGCTCCGCCATCGTCACGTACCGCACCGTGTCGAGGTAGGCCGCCTTGGCGGTGTCCCCCCAGGTGATGAGCCCGTGTTTGTCGAGGATGACCGCCCGCGCCTTCGGGTGGGCGGCCACCGCGTCGCCCGTCCGCTTGGAGAGCAGGAAGCCGGGACGAGAGTACGGGACGACCACGATCTCGTCGCCGTAGATGTCCTGGATGACCTCATGGCTGCGCGGGATGTCGGTCAGCGTGCAGATCGCGTCCGCGTGCGTGTGATAGATGTGCGTCGCGGGGATGAACGCGTGCAGGAGCGTTTCGATCGACGGTTTGGGCGCCGCCGGTTCCAGCGTCGATTTCGCCTGGTACGCCACCATGTCCTCGTCGGTCATCGATGGGCGCGGCATGAGCGGCAGCAGGTCGTCCAGGCGCAGTGGCGTGAAGTGCTGGGCGGTGATCGTCCGCATGTCCGAGCCGCTGCCCTTGATGTACAGAATGCGCGCGGGCTTGCCGGTGTGATCCTTCCCGGTCACCTTGACCGAGGAGTTGCCGCCGCCCCAGAGCACCAGGTTCGGGTCGGCGCCGATCAGGCGGGAGGTGTACACGAGCGCCGCGAGGCCGTCCAGGCCCTGCGCGTCACGATCAGACCACAGACTCTTCATGCCACGAATCCTTGCGATGTCACGATCTGGGCGCGGCCGCCGTTTTCATCTCGCGCACCGCCTGTTCCATCCCGACCAGCATCGCGCGCGCGGCGATCGCGTGCCCCACGTTGCACTGCGCGACTTCCGAGACGCCGGCGAAGCTCCGAACCGCATCCATGGTCAGGCCGTGGCCGATCTGGGTCGGCATCCCGAGCTTGGCGGCCAGCCGGACGGTGTTCGCGATCTGCTCCGCCCACGTCTGGCGGTCGGCGGGCGTTTTGGCGGCGGCGTACCCGGTGGCGTTGAGCTCCACGCCCAGGCCGGCCTGTCCCATCCGGTGGCACGTCCTCACGTCGTCGACCAGCGGCTGGATGAGCAGCGTCACCGCGATGCCCGCCTGTCGCAGCGCGGTGACGGCCTGGATCACCTGCTCGCGCTTGCCGATCAGGTCGAGCCCGCCCTCGGTGGTCAACTCCATCGGCTGCTCCGGCACCAGCGTGACGCGCGCGGGGCGCAGCTCCAACGCGAATTTGAGCATCCGCTCCGCGATCGAGATCTCGATCGTCAGCTTCGAGGCGACGATCTGCTGGAGCGCGTACACATCCCGTTCTTGAATGTGCCGCCGGTCCTCCCGCAGGTGGGCGATGATCCAATCCGCGCCGCCCATCTCGGCCAGAACGGCCGCGGCGGCCAGGTTGGGTTCGCCGCCGCCGCGAACCTGCCGCAGCGTGGCGACGTGGTCGAGCTTCACACCGAGTTGCGCCATCGGTCTCCCGGGTGGAGTGCGCGGCATTGTGGCATCGGAGGGTCGAAAAATCAAGCCGGGCTCCCCGCGCGTCAGACGATGAGTAGTCCAACTGCACGGAATCACGAGGCTTTCGCGACCGCGTCGGGGCATCGGCGGTTTGACAAAGGCGAGGCCGTTCCGTATGATGGGGCGGGGTTTTTCGGGGGCCGACGGCCGGGGTGGGGCTGCGGCAACTTGGCATGGGGGGCCGGTGGACGGGTTTGCACGGATCAAACGTCTCCCGCCCTACGTCTTCAGCATCGTGACCGCGATGAAGACGGAGGCGCGGCGGCGCGGGGAGGACATCCTCGACTTCGGGATGGGCAACCCCGACATGCCCACGCCCAAGCACATCCAGGACAAGCTCATCGAGGCGGTGAGGAACCCCAGGAATCACCGCTACTCGCTCTCCAAGGGGATTCCGAAGCTCCGCGAGGCCATGGCGTCGTGGTATGCGCGCCACTACGGCGTCGTCCTCGATCCCGAGACCGAGGTGATCGCCACGATCGGCTCCAAGGAGGGGCTCTCGCATCTGGCGCTGGCGGTCGTCGAGCCGGGCGACGTGGTGTTGACGCCGAGCCCCACGTATCCGATCCACCCGTACAGCGTGATCATCGCGGGCGGGCAGGTGAAGAGCATCCCCCTCCGCAATGATTTCGATTTCTTCGAGGACATGACGGCGGCGTACAAGCAGACGTGGCCGCGGCCGAAGATGCTGATCATCAACTTTCCGCACAACCCGACCACCCGCGTGGTCGATCTCGGATTCTTCAAGCAGATCGTCGACTTCGCGGCCGAGAACGGGCTGATGGTGGTGCACGATCTCGCATACGCCGACCTGGTGTACGATGGCTATCGCGCGCCGAGTTTCCTGCAGGTGCCGGGCGCGAAGGAGGTGGGCGTCGAGTTCTTCACGCTGTCGAAGAGCTACAACATGCCGGGGTGGCGGGTGGGGTTCTGCGTGGGCAATCGCGAGATGGTGGGCGCGCTGGCCAAGCTCAAGAGCTACCTCGATTACGGCATCTTTCAGCCCATCCAGATCGCCGCGACGGTGGCCTTGAACGGCCCCCAGGACTGCGTGGGCGAGATCGTCGACACGTACCGCAGGCGGCGCGACGTATTGGTGAACGGGCTCAACCGCATCGGCTGGGCGGTGGAGAAGCCGCGCGCAACGATGTTCGTCTGGGCGCCGATCCCCGAGGCGTTTCGGCCGCTGGGGTCGCTCGAGTTCGCGAAGCGGCTGCTCACCGACGCCAAGGTGGCGGTGTCGCCGGGGATCGGGTTCGGCGAGTACGGCGACGACGGCGTGCGCTTCGCGCTGGTGGAGAACGAGCACCGCACGCGCCAGGCGATCCAGGGTCTCAAGCGCGTGTTGAAGCGAGGGGCGTAGGGCGTGGCGTCGCCGACCCCAACAAAGTCCAGCATCGGCGTCGGTCTCATCGGTTTCGGCACCGTCGGGTCCGGCGTGGTGAAGCTGTTGCGGCAGAACGCCGACCTCCTGCGCCGTCGCCTGGGGGTGCCGATCGAACTGATCAAGGTGGCCGATCTCGACGTCACGCGCGATCGCGGGGTGAGCCTCCCGGCGGGCGTGTTGACGACCAGCGCCGACGAGGTGCTTGCCCATCCCGCGATCGACGTGGTGATCGAGCTGATCGGCGGCATCGAGCCGGCCAGGCGATACCTCCTGACCGCAATGGCGCGGGGCAAGCACGTGGTGACGGCCAACAAGGCGTTGCTGGCCTCGGCGGGAGAGGAACTCTTCGCCGCCGCCGCGGCGCACGGCGTCGATTTCGAATTCGAGGGTTCGGTGGGCGGCGGGATTCCGATCATCCGCGCGCTCAAGGAGGGCCTGTCGGCCAACCGCATCGAGTCGATCTATGGGATCATCAACGGCACGTCGAATTTCATCCTGACCAAGATGACCGACGAGCGCAAGCCGTTCGCGGAGGTCCTGGCCGAGGCGCAGCGGGCGGGATACGCCGAGGCCGACCCGACGAGCGACGTGGAGGGCGTGGATTCGGCCAACAAGCTGGCCATCCTGGTGGCCCTGGCCTTCGGGACGCCGGTCAACCTCAAGGAGATTTACACCGAGGGGATCAGCGCGATCGCCCCCGTTGACATCGAGTTCGCCCGGGAGTTCGGCTACCGGATCAAGCTGCTGGCGATCGCGAAGGCCCAGCAGGGGGCGATCGAGGCGCGGGTCCACCCCACGATGATTCCGGAGGACTACCTGTTGGCGCAGGTCGGCGGCGTGTTCAACGCGATCTACGTGGTCGGCGACTACATGGGGCAGGGGCTGTTCTATGGGCGGGGCGCGGGGGACCAGCCGACCGCGAGCGCGGTGGTGAGCGACGTGATCGAAATCGGGCGCGACCTCCTCAAGGGCGTCGCCGGCCGCGTGCCGCCGGCCGCCTATCCCGCCGAGGAGCGGCGCCACCTCCGCCTGATCGCGATGGACGAGATCACGAGCCTGTACTATCTGCGGTTCGCGGCCCTGGACCACCCCGGCGTGCTCTCGACGATCTCGGGCGTGCTCGGCACATACAACATCAGCATCTCGTCGGTCATCCAGAAGGGGCGCAAGGCGGGCGGGCCCGTGCCGGTGGTGATGATGACGCACCGCGCGCGGGAGCGCGACGTCCGCCGGGCGCTGGCCGAGATCGACGGTCTGTCCGCGGTGCTCGACAAGACCGTGCTGATCCGCGTCGAGGGGGAGGGGGATTGACGATGGAGCTGTGGCGGGGCGTGATCACCCACTACCGGGAGTTTCTGCCGGTGAGCGAGGCCACGCCCGTGGTGACCCTCAACGAGGGCAACACGCCGCTCATCGAGACGAAGAACCTGGCGGCGGCGATCAACCCGGCGCTGCGGTTGTTCCTCAAGTTCGAGGGCGCGAACCCGACCGGGTCGTTCAAGGACCGCGGGATGACGCTGGCCATCTCCAAGGCGGCGGAGGCGGGCGCGGGGGCGGTGATCTGCGCGTCGACCGGCAACACCTCGGCGTCGGCGGCCGCCTACGGAGCCCGGGCCGGGATGGCGGTGTTCGTCCTGATCCCGGAGGGCAAGATCGCGATGGGCAAGCTGGCGCAGGCCATGATCCATCGCGCGCGGGTGATCCAGGTCGAGGGCAATTTCGACGAGGCGCTCGCGATCGTCAAGGCCGTGGCGGAGCGGTATCCCGTGACGCTCGTGAACTCGATCAACCCGTACCGCATCGAGGGCCAGAAGACGGCCGCGTTCGAGGTCTGCGACCAGTTGGGTCGGGCGCCGGACATCCACGTCCTCCCAGTGGGCAACGCGGGCAACATCACGGCGTACTGGCGCGGCTACCGCGAGTACCACGCGCGGGGCAAGACCGCGTCGCTGCCGCGGATGCTCGGGTTTCAAGCCGCGGGCGCGGCGCCGATCGTGCTCGGCCACGTCGTGGAGAAGCCCCGCACGATCGCGACGGCGATCCGGATCGGCAACCCCGCGAGTTGGAAAACCGCGGTGGAGGCGGCGAGCGAATCCAAGGGCGAGATCAACCTGGTGACCGACGACGAGATCGTCGAGGCGTACCGCATGGTTGCGGGGCTGGAGGGGGTCTTCTGCGAGCCGGCGTCGGCGGCCTCGGTGGCGGGCGTGATCAAACTGACCAAGGCGGGGTACTTCCAGGGCGGCGAGACCGTGGTCTGCACGCTCACCGGCCACGGCTTGAAGGACGCCGACATGGCGATGACCGTGTCGCAGAAGCCGACCACGATCAAGGCGTCGCTGGATGACGTCGTAAAGGTCTTAGGCTATTAGCAGGTCGGGGGGGAGCCGTGAAATACGTGGTGTTGTTGGCCGACGGCATGGCGGACGTGCCGATTCCGCAGCTCGATCATCGGACGCCGCTGGAGGCGGCGAAGACGCCGAACCTGGACGCGCTCGCGCGCCAGGGCGAGGTGGGGTTGGTGCGGACGACGCCGCCCGGCTGTTTGCCCACCAGCGAGGTCACCAACCTCGCCATTTTCGGGTACGACCCGAAGAAGTATCCGCAGCTGGGGCGCGCGCTGCTGGAGGCCGCGAGCCTCGGCGTTCAGGTCGGGAAGGACGACGTCGTCTTCCGGTGCAACCTCGTCACCCTGAAGGACGACCAGCACGGGTACGATATCGAGCGGTTGAGCCCCCACGTCGTGCTGGAGGATCCCAGCGCGGGACACATCGGCTCGGATGACTCCCGCGATCTGATCCAGGAGCTGAACAACCAGCTTGCGACCGAGTTCCTGCAATTCTACGCCGGTGTGGGCTATCGCCACCTGATGGTCTGGATCGGTGGGAAGTCGCGTGTGGTGTGCACTCCGCCGTTCGATCTCGCGGGCAAGCCGGTGGTCGGCGGCCTGCCGACCGGGGATGGGGCCGACATGCTGCGCAAGGGGATGGAGAGCGCCGCGGTGGTCCTGTCGCCTCATCCCATCAACGAGGACCGGATCGAGCAGGGCCTCAAGCCCGCGAACGGCATCTGGATCTGGGGGCAGGGCAAGGCTGCCGCCCTCGAGCCGTTCGCCGAGCGCTTTGGCAAGCGGGGCGCGATGATCGCGGCGGTGGACCTCATGAAGGGGCTGGCGCTGGCGGTGGGGTTCGACGTGATCCACGTCCCCGGCGCCACCGGGTACCTCGATACCGATTACGAGGGCAAGGTCGACGCCGCGGTCGGGGCGCTCACGACCCACGACCTCGTGGTCGTGCACGTCGAGGCGCCCGACGAGGCGAGCCACAACGGCGACCTGGAGGCGAAGATCCGCGCGATCGAGGACTTCGACGCCCGGGTGGTGGGACGGATCGTCGCGGCGACCGCCTCCGAGCCCGCGTGTCGCCTGCTGATCCTGTGCGATCATCTCGCCCCGGTGTTGACGCGGTCGCACGCGCCGGACCCCGTCCCCTATCTCCTGCACCAGCGCGGCGGCGCGGCGCTGCCGACGGCCGGATCGGTGACCGCCTTCGGCGAGACGGCGGCCAGGGCCGGGGGGAAGATGATCGCCGAGGGGCACCGGCTGATGGAGTATTTCCTGAAAGGCTAACAGTCAACAGCGTCTCGCTTCTCGGCCTGGGACTGCAGGGCCTGCGAGGCGCTTCGCAAGCGAGGTATGGCACTCATCATCCAGAAATACGGCGGGACCTCGGTGGCCAGCCCGGAGCGGATTCAGGCCGTGGCCGAGCGGGTCATCCGGACGCGGAAGGCGGGCGACCAGGTCGTGGTCGTCCTCTCGGCGATGAGCGGGGAGACCGATCGGCTGTTCGCCCTGGCGCACCGGGTGAGCCCGAATCCCGACGAGCGCGAGCTCGATCTCCTGCTGTCCACCGGCGAGCGGGTGACGATCGCGCTGCTCGCGATGGCGCTGCGCGAGCGGGGCTACGCCGCGCGGTCGTTCACCGGGCGGCAGGTAGGGATCGTGACCGACGACGTCCACACCAGGGCCCGGATCGAGCGGGTAGCGGCCGACCGCGTCCGGGACGCGCTGGCCGAGGACGTGATCCCGGTCGTGGCGGGGTTTCAGGGGATCAACGAAAAGTCGGACGTGACGACGCTCGGCCGGGGCGGCTCCGACACCACCGCGGTCGCTCTGGCCGCGGCGCTCAAGGCGGACCGCTGCGATATTTACACCGACGTGGACGGGGTCTACACCACCGACCCCAACATCGTGCCGACCGCGTCGAGGCTGGACAAGATCTCGTACGAGGAAATGCTGGAGATGGCCAGTCTGGGGGCCAAGGTTCTGCAGACGCGGTCGGTCGAGTTCGCGATGAAGTACCTCGTGCCCGTTCGGGTGCTGTCGAGCTTCACCGACGCGCCGACCGGCACCCTGGTGACGAAGGAGGACCGTGACATGGAACAGGTCGTGGTATCGGGGGTGACCTACGACCGCAACCAGGCCAAGATCACCCTGCTGGGTGTGCCCGACCGCCCCGGCATCGCGGCCCGACTCTTCGGCGGCATCGCCAAGGAAGACATCATCGTCGACATGATCATCCAGAACATCAGCCGGGAAGGGCTGACCGACATCTCGTTCACCGTGCCCCGGGCGGACGCCAAGAAGGCGGTGAGCCTCGTCTCGACGCTGGTCCGGGAGATCGGCGCCAACGACGTGCAGCTCACCGAAGACATCGCCAAGGTCTCGATCGTGGGCGTCGGCATGCGGTCCCACTCGGGCGTGGCCGCGACCATGTTCGAGACGCTGGCGCGCGAGGGCATCAACATCATGATGATCTCCACCAGCGAGATCAAGATTTCCTGCGTGGTGGAGGCCAAGTACACCGAGCTGGCCGTGCGCGCCCTCCATGATGCGTTCGAATTGGGAACCCCCGCGTGAACAAAGCGCCGCCGATCGAGCTCTACGACACGACGCTGCGCGATGGGGCGCAGGCCGAGGACATCGCGTTCTCGGTCGAAGACAAGCTCCGCATCGTCCGGAAGCTCGACGAGCTGGGGATTCCCTACATCGAGGGAGGGTGGCCGGGCGCGAACCCCAAGGACGCCGAGTTTTTCAAGGAGGTCCGGAAGCTCCCGCTCAAGCACGCCCGGATCGCGGCGTTCGGGGCCACCCGGAAGGCGAGCCACGCCGTTCAGGAGGACCCGTCGCTGCAGGCGCTGCTCGATGCGCACACCCCCGTCATCACGATCTTCGGCAAGAGTTGGGACCTGCACGTGACCGAGGCGCTTGGCATCTCGCTCAAGAAGAATCTCGAATTGATCGGCGACTCGGTGGCGTACTTGAAATCCAAGCGGCGCATGGTGGTCTACGACGCCGAGCACTTTTTCGACGGCTATAAGACCAATCCCGACTATGCGCTGGAGACGTTGGAGCGCGCCCAGGCCGAGGGGGCGGACCGGATCGCGCTGTGCGACACCAACGGCGGCGCGATGCCGTGGGAGGTGCGGGAGATCGTCCGCGCGGTCGCCGACCGCATCGATGTTCCGCTCGGCATCCACGCCCACAACGATGGCGACGTCGCGGTCGCGAATTCCCTGGTGGCGGTCGAGGAGGGCGTCGTGCAGGTCCAGGGGACGATCAACGGCTTCGGGGAGCGGTGCGGCAACGCGAACCTCTGCTCCCTGATCGCCAACCTCGCGTTGAAGATGAACCGCCCGGTCCTCAGCGAGGCGCAGCTCCGGCACCTGACCGAGACGGCGCGCTTCGTGTTCGAGATCGCCAACCTGCCCTCCCACAAGCGCCAGCCGTACGTCGGGGAGAGCGCGTTCGCCCACAAGGGCGGCATCCACGTCCACGCGGTCCGCAAGAAGCCTGAAACCTACGAGCACGTGCCGCCTGAGGTCGTGGGCAACCGGCGGCGCATCCTGGTGTCCGACGCGTCGGGTAGGGGCAGCCTGCTGGAGAAGGCGGCCGAGTACGGCCTGGACCTGGACGCGTCCGACCCGCGCCTCCAGGGGATCCTCACGGAGTTGAAAGAGCTCGAGCGGCAGGGGTATCAGTTCGAGGGCGCGGAGGGGTCGTTCGAGCTGCTGATGCGCAAGGCGCTCGGCACCCACCGCCGCTTCTTCGACTTGATCGGCTTTCGGGTGATCGTGGAGAAGCGCCGGGAGGCCGAGGAGCCGCTGTGCGAGGCGACGATCATGCTTCGCGTGGGGCAGGAGGTCGAGCACACCGCGTCCGTTGGTGCGGGGCCCGTCAACGCCCTCGACCACGCGCTCCGCAAGGCGCTCGAAGGGTTCTACCCGCAGCTCAAGGACGTCCATCTCATCGATTACAAGGTCCGGGTCCTGGCGGCGCAGGACGGCACCGCCTCCCGGGTGCGCGTACTCATCGAATCCGGCGACCAGACCGGCACATGGGGCACCGTCGGCGTCTCGACCAACATCATCGAGGCCAGTTGGCAGGCGTTGGTGGACAGCATCGAGTACCGTCTGTCGCGGCGCGTGGGCCGACGAAGCCAAACCAGTTGATTTTGCTTGACTTTACATGGGAATTTCAGTAGGGTGGCGCTGGATATGCCGGGGCGGGAGCGGCACGGAGCTGACAGGATCGTGAGCGGCGCATGAGAAAAGCGGACATTGCCAACGAGGTGTGCGAGAAGATTGGCATCCCGAAGAAGGATGCGTCCGACATCCTCGAGCTGATGCTGGATTCCATCAAGGCGGTCCTGCAAAAGGGGGAAACCGTCAAGATCGCGGGGTTCGGCAACTTCGTGGTCCGCCACAAGCGCGCGCGCAAGGGCCGAAACCCCAAGACCGGCGAGGAAATCGGCATCACGCCGCGCAAGGTGGTCACGTTCCGGCCGAGCCAGGTGTTCAAGCGGTTCGTCAGCGACGCGCAGCCCGGCGAGATGCCCGCGCCGCCGGAGGAGACGGCCGAGCAGGTGGACGCGCCGTGACCGCGCCGGAGAAAATGTTTTACAAGATCGGCGAAGTCAGCCGGATGACGGGTCTCGAGGCGTACGTCCTGCGTTACTGGGAGACCGAATTCCCGTTTCTCCACCCGCGCAAGAGCGCGGGCGGTCAGCGGGCGTATACGGCGCAGGACGTCGATCTGGTCCTGACCATCAAGCGGATGCTCTACGAACAGAAGTACACTATCATGGGCGCCAAACAGCAGTTGCGGGGCCGCGCCCGGCGGGGACGGGAGCACGCGCCGCCGAAGCAGGTGATCGGCGCGATCAAGGGTCAACTGCAGGCCATCCTAGATGATCTCAAGGCGTTCGAGGCTCCGCCCGCGCCCCGGGGTACGGAGGCCGCGGGCGGAGCAAGGCCGGATTCAGTCGGGGCGTAGCGCAGCCTGGTAGCGCACTCGCTTGGGGTGCGAGTGGTCGCTGGTTCAAATCCAGTCGCCCCGACCAATCCAAGCTTGCTGAGCCGAACGTAGGCGCGGTGTCTGCGCCGAGGCTCGGAGATGTAGTTGGCCTGGGTAGTTGTAATCCGAGCTTGCTGAGCCGAACGTAGGGCCGGTGTCCCGGCCCGAGGCTGCGAGATATTTGGCCGTAGATCTGGCATAGAGAAAAGTAGCTGTTTAACCTGGGCGTAGCCACGCTACGCCTGTTTCTTTTCATGACCTCCAAACCCAAAATCCTCGTCTCCAACGACGACGGCGTCCACTCCGAAGGGATCAAGCGGCTGGCCCACGCGCTGCGGGCGCTGGGGGAGGTGATCGTGGTCGCGCCCGACGGGGAGCAGAACGCGGCAAGCCACGCGATCACGTTGCACAAACCGCTGCGCGTCACCCGTCTGGCCGACGACGTCTTCAGCACGAGCGGCACGCCGACCGATTGCATCAACTTGGGGGTCATCACGATCATGAAGGAGCGCCCCGCGCTGATCGTGTCGGGCATCAACAAGGGGGAGAACCTCGCCGACGACGTGACCTATTCGGGCACGGTTTCGGCCGCGATGGAGGGCACCCTGCTCGGGATCCCGTCGATCGCCATCTCCCAGGCCGGGGACGGCGCGTTTCGCTTCGACGCGGCGGCCGACGTCGCGGCGCGGCTTGCCGCACTGGTCCTCGAACGCGGCCTGCCCCGCGACACCCTGCTGAACGTGAACGTGCCCGACCTCGACCCCTCGGAGGTGCGTGGGGTGAAGATCACCCGCCTCGGGCGCCGCTCCTATGACGCCAACGCGATCATCGAGAACCTGGATCCTCGCGGGCGGAAGTACTACTGGATCGGCGGCAACCGGGATTTCGGCGCCGACATCGAGGGGACCGATTTCGGCGCGGTCCACGCGGGCTACGTCTCGGTCACCCCGGTGCACCTCGACCTCACCAATTACGGCGCCCTGGACGCGCTCGCGGCGTGGGAAGCCTGCCTGTCTCCGCCGGGTGGGCGGTCGCGAGGGTGAACCCCTCCGGGGTGACGAGCGCCGCGGCGACATCCCACGAGGGCCGGCGGCGGACGATGGTCGAGGAGCAGCTCGCGCCGCGGGGGATCACCGATCCGCGCGTCCTGGCCGCGATGGGTGCGGTGCCCCGCCACTTGTTCGTGGAGTCGGCGCTGGCGGATCGCGCGTACGAGGACCGCGCGCTGCCGATCGGCGAGCGCCAGACCATTTCGCAGCCGTACATCGTGGCGTTGATGAGTCAGGCCCTGGGATTGACCGGCGTCGAGCGCGTCCTCGAGGTGGGCACGGGGTCGGGGTACCAGGCGGCGATCCTTGCGCGGCTGGCGGCCCGGGTCTTCACCGTCGAGCGCGTGAAGGGGCTGGCGGATCGCGCGCGGGCGACGTTCGACCGCCTGAAGGTGTACGACGTGGTGATCAAGCACTTCGACGGGACCTTCGGCTGGGCCGAGGAGGGGCCGTTCGACGCGATCATGGTCACGGCGGGCTCCCCGGCGGTGCCGGAACCGCTGATCGCCCAACTCAAGGAGGGCGGGCGGCTGGTCGCGCCGGTCGGCGACCGGAACGGTCAGCGCCTGCAGCGGGTGGTGAAGCGGGGCGGCGCCCTCCACGTGATGCCGTTGACCGACTGCGCGTTCGTGCCGCTCATCTGGAGTTATGGGTGGCGGACCGACCACGGGATGCCGCCTGATCCGGCCGTTCGGGACGCCGCGCGATGAGCGGCCGACCGTCCCCCGACCTCTCGCTTCGACTCTACAACACGATGACCGGCGCCAAGGCGCCGGTCCGGCCGCGGACGCCGGGGCACGTCGGCATGTACGTGTGCGGCGTGACGGTGTACGACCTCTGCCACATCGGCCACGCGCGGAGCGCGATCGTCTTCGACGTGCTGCGCCGGTATCTGGAGTCCAGGGGCCTGATCGTCACCTACGTCCGCAACTTCACCGACATCGACGACAAGATCATCGCGCGCGCCGCGCGGGACGGGATCGGCTGGCGCGAGGTGGCCGAGCGGTTCATCGCGGAATACGAGCGCGACATGGATGTGCTGGGCGTCCGCCGCGCGACGGTCGAGCCCAAGGCCACCGACCACATCCCCGACATGCTTGCGCTGATCGCCGGCCTGGTCGACAAGGGGATGGCGTACGCCGAAGGCGGCGACGTGTATTATCGCGTGGCTGGCTTCCCGCGGTACGGCCGACTCTCGGGCAGGCGGCTCGACCAGCTCCAAGCCGGCGCGCGCGTCGAGCGCGAGGCAACGATCTTGCGTCACGCTAGAGTGGACGAGAAGAAGCACGACCCGCTGGACTTCGCGCTCTGGAAGGCATCCAAGCCCGGCGAGCCGACGTGGGACAGCCCGTGGGGTCCCGGCCGCCCGGGCTGGCACATCGAGTGCTCGGCCATGGCCATGGCCCACCTGGGCCAGACGATCGACCTGCACGGCGGTGGCCAGGACCTCACGTTTCCCCACCACGAAAACGAGATCGCTCAGTCGGAGGGCTTCACCGGGGTGGAGTTCTCTCGGTGCTGGATGCACAACGGGTTTGTCACGATCAACGAAGAGAAGATGTCCAAGTCGCTGGGGAACTTCTTCACAATTCGAGAGATCCTGGAGAAATCGCCCTGGCGTCAGGTGGTGACGGCCGAAGCGCTGCGCTATTTGCTGCTGGGGACGCATTACCGGAGTCCGATCGACTTTTCTGACGAGGCACTCCGAGGAGCCAGGGCAGCGCTGGACGGGTTCTATGATTTGCTCGACCGACTGCGCGAGCCGCAGGGGAAGTCGGAGCGCGGCGAGGGGAACCGGATCGCGCGCGCCGTCCTCGATCGATTCGATGAGCAGTTTTCCGCCGCGATGGACGACGACCTCAACACCGCGCAGGCGCTGGGCGTGTTTCACCACGCGAGAGCGGAATTCAACCGCGCCCTCGGAATGGGGCTGAGCGCGGGCACGGCTCGGGAGGCCGAGACCACGTTGATTCACCACGGACGGATTCTCGGGTTGGACTTCCACGCCCCGCGACACGTCACCGTTGCATTAACTGGCGTAGAGGGAACTGGTGCGGTTGGCACCCCCACGCTAAGCCACACGGTCGAGAAGGGAACGCTGTCCGACGCCGAGGTCGCGCACCTGGTCGACGCTCGGAACGCCGCCCGCGCGCGCAAGGACTGGGCGGAGGCTGACGCCATCCGCAAACAGCTCACCGACGCGGGTGTCATCCTCGAAGACCGCCCCGACGGGACGACGCGGGTCAAGCGGTGAGCGAACTCCGCGACGATCTGCTCTTCGGGGTCAACCCCGTGCTCGAAGCGCTCAAGGCGGGGCGGCCGTTCCGGCGGGTGCTCATTCAGCGCGGCCGCGGGGGTCGCGACATCGACGCGATCGTGACCGCCGCGCGCGCGGCGAGCATCCCGGTCGCCCCCGAGCCGCGCGAGGCGCTCGACCGCCTGGCCGGCACGCCCAAGCACCAGGGCGTCGTGGCCCAGGTCGCGGGCGCCGCGTATCGGCCCTTCGAGGACCTTCTTGAGGAAGCGGCGCGACGACCCGGCGGTCCGTTCCTCGTCGTCCTGGACGGCGTGGAGGACCCGCGCAACCTCGGCGCGATCGCGCGAACGGCCGAGGCGGTTGGCGCGGGCGGCCTGATCATCCCGGAGCGTCGCGCCGCGGGGATCACCGCCACGGCGATGAAGGCGTCGGCAGGCGCGCTCGCCTATCTGCCGGTCGCCCAGGTCACCAACCTCGCCCGCGCGCTCAAGGCGCTCAAGGATGCGGGCTGCTGGCTCGTCGGCCTGGACGCCCAATCGCCGACCGAATATACCGCGGTCGATTATCGCGGCCCCCTGGCCGTGATCGCGGGGCACGAAGGCGAGGGCCTCCGAAGCCTCACGCTCAAGGCGTGCGACTTCCGCGTCCGCATCCCCATGTGCGGCCGGATCGACTCGCTCAACGTCTCGGTCGCCGCGGGTGTCGTGCTCTACGAAGCGCTGCGCCAGCGCCGGGCGATTCCTCAGAGCCGCGGACTTGACGCTGGTGTGTCACATCTGTAACGCTCTTCCCCGGAGGAGTGGAGAAAATAAATCCATCCCCTTTTGGGTCCCTTACGATCGATCCCGGATCGTGATATGGGTTCGGCGGATAATGGACAGGAGTCTCTAAACTGACGACAGGTCCGGCTAAAGATTAAAGATTTGACCCCAATGGGGTCCAGAAGAAGGTTGCTGTCTATGTTTTCCTCCCGACGCGATGACTTTCCAGAGGCAGTGAAGCGTACCCTCGCTGCACGGGTGAACCAGCGTTGTTCCAGGCCTGATTGTCAGGCTCACACAAGTGGTCCCCAGATTGATATGTCAAAGTCTCTCAATGTCGGCGTGGCCGCCCACATTACGGCCGCCGCTCCCGGAGGTCCTCGCTACGATCCGAGTCTGACCACCGAACAACGGTCGGACATCACCAACGCGATCTGGGTCTGCCAGAACTGTGCAAAGCTGGCGGACAATGATTCTGTCCGGTTCGACGCGACTACCCTTCGCGAATGGAAGGAGACGGCCGAGCAAGCGGCGCTCGAGATGGTAGGGAAGACCGTGCCGGACCAGTATCGAGCAGACCAGATTGTCGATAAATGGGTGAGTCCCGCGTATGCCGAAAAGGCCGGCATTACGACCGAGGAGGGCTACGAATTCTGCTGGAGTTCCGCAAACCAAGAGAGTGAGAAGGTGGATCTCGACGGCTGGGAGCGAGTGCTTCTCAACCAACCCGACGGTACGCTCGCGCGTCTCAAAATCCAAGACAATCCCGTCGTTGGCGGTTACTTGATTCTCTTGAAGAGGCGGAAATCTTGAGCGACGCTCGGCCTAACGCGCCCGCGGTAGGCCACCTGGCTGATATGGGATGAATAGAGTTGCCAAGATATCCGTTCTCGCCCTGTTAGCCGTTGTTATCGGGGCTGTTTTCCTCGCTACTCTTGTTGATCACGTGCTAAGAGAACGGGAAAACAATAGGCACGTAAACTCCGCCATCTTTTCAGCTTTCGATGCGATTGAGAACCGATGCCTGCAAGAACAATTTCCGCACGAAACGGTTAGGTGCCAAACGGCGTTGCAGCTTATGAAGAGATGTTTCGGGCCCGACTCCTGCCCAGTAGCAATTGAGTACTATGATGAGTTGGTTGCTGCAGGCTTCAAACTTCCCCCGTTTTACGAGAGTGGGTATGTTCCCAAGTAGCGGTAGCCTAACGGCACTGGAGCCGACCGCTTGGCAACAGGGCTCCTCGCTGCGCCTGTTTTCTCCGTGCGCGGCGGCTCAGTTCGGGAGCGATTGGGGTCGGAGAACGATTTCCGCGGAGGGTGGGTGGAGGTAAAAAGCTTTTGATCTTATGGGGATACGTTTCCTTGGTGTTCAGTATTTACATATGTTCACAAAACGTGTACAGTCTACATACATGAACAACTAGAGCTGTCGATCAACGTGATGAACCAGGCAGTTGAAAAGCGCCCGACAACGGGGCCGGTGGCTGAACACGCCATACTCCAGGATGCGCTGCGTGCACTCAAGGAGACGACGGGGACGACTGCGCGTGTGGTGCCGACGCATCCGAAGTTGGCGGAGGGGCGGGCGGACGCGGTGGTGGAGATTCAACAGGGGGGCAACAGGGCCCGCTACATCGTCGAGATCAAGCGGGCACTGCCGCCTGCGGTGCTCGGTCATGTCGTCGCACAGTTACAACGGTTCACGACGCCGGGGATGCTGGTTACTCGCTACATCACGCCTCCGATGGCTGAGCGTTTACGGGAATTGAATGTGGCTTTTCTCGACGTGGCGGGCAACGCCTATATCAACGCGCCTCCGTTCTTTGTGTACGTCACCGGCCGAAAGCTTCCGGAACGAGATCGGGAGGCGAAGAAGATCACGCTGTTTCGACCCACCGGGCTCCAAGTCGTGTTCACGTTGCTTTGCCTTCCCGATTTGCTCAACGCGAATTATCGTCAGATTGCCAAGGCGGCTGGGGTCGCGCTCGGCACGGTGGGTTGGGCTATGTATGATTTACGAGGGCTGGGTTACCTCATTGAGCGTGGGAAGCTGAAGAGGAAGCTTGTGAACAAGCGGAAGCTCCTGGATGCCTGGGTGACCGCCTACGCGCAACAGTTACGGCCGAAGCTCTTCGTTGGACGCTTTCGTGCTCCTCGTCCTGACTGGTGGCAGAATGTTGATTGGCGACATTTCAATGCCTTCCTGGGAGGCGAAGCCGCTGCCGCCAAACTTACAGACTATCTGAAGCCGGAGAGGACCACGATCTACGCCGCCGGCGACGTGAATCCCTTCGTGCTCAAATATCATTTGAGGAAGGATACCGCTGGCGACGTGGAGCTGATCAAGGCCTTTTGGCATTTTGACGATCAGGGGAATTATCCCGACCTGGTCCCACCGTTACTCGTGTACGCCGACCTGCTTGCTACCGCAAAAGACCGCAACATCGAAACCGGGAAATTGATCTATGACCAATATCTCACTCGACTTGTCGGGGAAGATTGATCCACTGACGGCCGATTTGCTTTCGGCATTAACGGAAGCCGCCCAAAAGGCCAATGCAGACTTTTTTGTGACCGGGGCGGCGGCACGGGATTTGATCCTTGAGCAGGGCTATGGGATTTCAACTGGACGAAGAACCCAGGACATTGATTTTGGCGTCATGGTCAATGGATGGGAAGTCTATGACCAGCTAAAGGGCCTACTCGTTGCCACCGGCCATTTTGCGCCGGAGCGGAACGTCATCCATCGCCTTCGTTATCGGGGCACGTTACCGATCGATATTATCCCCTTTGGTGAGATTGAATCTCCTCCCGGCTCGGTTACTTGGCCGCCGGACCAGGCTATTCGGATGAACGTGCTGGGATTTCGGGACGCCTGGAAGAGTGTGTTGATCGTTCGGGTCGGTCCTGCCCTTACCATTCGTTGTGTCTCTTTGTCCGGAATGGCGGTCCTGAAGTTGATCGCATGGAATGAGCGGCGCGATGAATCGCCTGAAAAGGATATCGCTGATCTTGCGCTTCTTCTAAGGAATTACGGACAGGCTGGAAATGACGAGAGGCTCTATGGCGATCATTCAAACTGGTTGGAAGCCGAAGGATTTGATCTTGAGCGGGCAGGTGCCAGATTGCTGGGCCATGATATGGCCGAAATGATGAACGACAGAACACAGCGTGCGATTCTGGATATTCTGGAACGTGAGGCCGATCCGGGAACGAGTGATCGGCTGATCGTCGGCGTCGCCAATGAGTTGCCGGGAAGAGATTATGAAACAGGGGAAGCATTGCTCAGGTGTTTGAGAGAAGGCATCGAGGGCAATAGGCCAAGAAAGACCCCATGAGTTCTCCCCGATCGTCCAAAAGCTTTGTGTATCAACGGGACGGACTTGGTGAGCGCAGCCGACGTAGCAGGGTCTCGAACTCCTTGCGGTTGACCACGGCCACGACCTCGACGACCTGTTCTTCCAGGCGATAGACCACCAGAAAATCGCCCGATCGGGTTTGACTTGTGGGCTTCTCGTCCCGTCATCCACGGTCTGTCGGCGCGCCCCGCGCCACCCGTCGAGTGCCCTTATCGCTTGATTTTGGTGGAATTCTGCTGCTATTCTGACCTCTCGTGCGCTGAGGTGATAAGACGATGCGCGTCACCGAGATTTTCCACAGCATCCAGGGCGAGTCGAGCTACGCGGGGCTGCCGTGTGTCTTCGTGCGGGTCACGGGGTGCCCCCTGCGCTGCGCGTGGTGCGACACCTCGTACGCGTTTTACGAGGGGGAGGAACTGAGCCTGGAGGAGATCGTCGCGCGGGTCGCCGCGTATCCCTGCCGGCTCGTCGAGCTGACCGGGGGTGAGCCGCTGCACCAGCCCGAGGTGTTCGACCTGGCCCGCCGCCTGCTCGATGCGGGATATACCGTGCTGATCGAGACCAGCGGCGCGGTCGACGTCCGGTCGGTGGATCCACGGGCGGTCCTCATCATGGACCTCAAGTGCCCCGGCAGCGGGATGGCCGATCGCAATCTCTGGAGCAACCTGGACGCGCTCAAGCCGGGCGACGAGGTCAAGTTTGTCGTCCAGGACCGCGCCGACTACCTCTGGGCGCGCGACGTGCTGGAGCGCACCGGCCTCGCCGCTCGGCGAACGGTCCTGTTCTCGCCGGTGTTCGGGCAGCTCGACCCCAAGACCCTGGCCGCGTGGCTCCTGGAGGACGGCGTCCGCGCGCGCCTGCAACTGCAATTGCACAAGCTGATCTGGGATCCCGCCGCGCGGGGCGTGTAGACGCGGTTGTTCGCACGCGCTCGATCGACGATGGTCATGAAAGGACACGGATGGCGATAGCGGTGACGGTGAAGACGGGGTCGATTGCGGACGCGACCGACGACGCGCTCGTGCTGTTCCAGTACCAGGGGACGCCGTGGTCGCGCGCGCTCACGCGCGTGGCCGACGCGCTCGGGCCGGCGTTTCGCGAGGCGTTGAAGGGCTGGGGGTTCGAGGGGAAGCCGAACCAGGTCGTGCTCGTTCACACGATGGGGCGTCTGCCGTCCCGGGTCGTGCTCGTGGCGGGGGTGGGGACGCGCGACGCGGTAACGGCGGAGCGGGTGCGCCAGGCCGCGGCCGGGGCCGCCCAGCGTGCGCGCGACGCGGGGTGCGGGCGCGCGGCCTTCGGCACGGTCGAAGGAGGGCTCGATCCCAGCGAGGCCGCGCGGGCGTGCGTGGAAGGGGCGCTCCTGGGGCTCTATCGGTTCACCGTCCACAAGACCGAGTCGCGAACCGACCGCCGGGAGCTCCGCGGGCTGACGCTGCTCGTCGACCACGGCGACCGGAGCGCGGTCCAGGTGGGCGCGCGACGGGGCGAGATCATCGCCGAGAGCGTCAACCAGGTGCGCGATCTGGGCAACCAGCCGTCGAACGTGGCGACGCCCACGCACATCGCGGAGCGCGCGCGCAAGCTCGCGCGGGAGCACGGGCTGACCTGCGAGGTCATCGACCGCAAGGGCATGGAGCGGCTGGGGATGGGCGCGCTGCTGGGCGTGGCGCGCGGCAGCGTCGAACCGCCGAAGCTGATCATCCTCCGCTACGACGGCGTGCGCGCCTCGAAGGGCCGTTCCGCCAGATCGCGCGCGACGGCCGCGAAGCCGATCGCGCTGGTGGGCAAGACGATCACGTTCGACAGCGGGGGCATCTCGCTCAAGCCCGCCGAGAAGATGGAGCAGATGAAGAGCGACATGCTCGGTGGCGCGGGGGTGCTCTCGGTCATGGCGGCGGCCGCGCGGCTGGAGTTGCCGCTGGCTGTGGTGGGGCTCCTGCCCGCGACCGAGAACATGCCGAGCGGCACCGCGATCAAGCCGGGCGACGTGGTGACCTCGCTCTCGGGCATGACGATCGAGGTCGTCAACACCGACGCCGAGGGGCGCCTGGTGCTGGCCGACGCGTTGACCTACGCCGTCCGGCGGTTCAAGCCGCGCCTCGTCCTGGATATCGCGACGCTGACCGGGGCGTGCTCGGTGGCGCTCGGCCAGCACGCGATCGGCCTCTTGGGCACCGACGACGCGCTGATCGAGCGCGTCAAGCGCGCCTCCGAGGCGAGCGGCGAGCGCGTGTGGCAGTTGCCGCTCTGGGACGAATACCACGAGCAGATCAAGAGCGACGTGGCCGACCTCAAGAACACCGGCGGCCGCCCGGCGGGCACGATCACCGCGGCGGCGTTCTTGAGCCGGTTCGTGGGCGAGACCCCGTGGGCGCACCTGGACATCGCGGGCACGATGTGGAGCGACGACACCCGCCACCACGTCGCGAAGGGCGCGACCGGCGCCGGCGTGCGCCTGCTGATCCAGTTCCTCATCGACGCGGCGGCCGCCCGATGAGCCTGCGCGAGAAGCTCGGGCAGCTCCTCATGGTGGGCTTCGAGGGGATCACCCCGTCGCGCGAGGTGACGCGCCTCGTCGCGACCACGCGCGTGGGCGGCGTGATCCTGTTCCGCCGCAACATCGAGGAGCCCCCGCAGGTCCTGGCCCTTACCCGAGCGCTGCAACGGCTGGCGCCGAAGGCGCCGCTCTTCGTCGCGGTCGACCAGGAGGGGGGGCGCGTCAGCCGCCTGCCGCCGCCGTTCACCCAGTTTCCGCCGGCCGCCGTCCTGGGCAAGCGCAACTCGTTCGACCTGACCTACGCGGTCGGCGAGGCGATGGGCGGGGAGATGGCCGCGGTGGGGATCAACATGGACATGGCGCCGGTGCTCGACGTGAACACCAACGCGGCGAACCCCGTCATCGGCGACCGCGCGTTCGGCGACAGCCCCATCGTGGTCGAGGAGCACGGGCTCGCAATGATCGTCGGCCTGCAGGACCGCCGCGTGATCGCGTGTGCCAAGCACTTCCCCGGCCACGGCGCCACGTCGGCCGATTCCCACCTGGAGTTGCCGGAAGTGAAGGTCTCGCTGCGCCAGCTCGAGCGGATCCACCTCCGGCCGTTCGAGCACGCGATTGCCAACCGGCTCGCGGCCGTTATGACCGCGCACGTCCGCTATCCCGCGCTGGATCAGGCGGCGCCGGCGACGCTGTCGAAGAAAATCCTCACCGGCCTCCTGCGCCGCGCGATGGGCTTTGAGGGGTTGATCATCACCGACGACCTGGAGATGAAGGCGATCTCGGCCCGCCACGACCCGGCGGCGGCCGCGGTCAAGGCGTTCCAGGCGGGAGCGGACATCCTGCTCTTCTGCCGCGACACCGAGGCGCCGCGCCGGGCGGTCGAGTTGCTGGCGCAGGCGGTCGCGCGCGGCCGCCTGTCGGAGGCGCGGGTGGATGAGTCGCTGGCCAGGATCCTGCGGATGAAGGAGCGGTTCCTGCTGGGGAGCAAGCCGCCGACCCGGCCTGGGATCGCGCGCGTCGTGGGGTGCGAGGCGCACCTCCACCTTGTCCAACGCCTGCTCTCCTCGTAAGCGATTCGGGAACGGTTCTGGTCTTCGACGCGGGGACGCGTCGGAAGGCGCGGGGTTTCGCCGCGTCACCCGCCCTGGGGACGCGGCGCCCGCGGAGTTATTTGCGCTTCGATGCCTTGCCGGTCAGGAGCCAGTCCACGCTGACCTTGCCGTACTCGGCGATCCGGAGGAGCAATTCGGGGTTCGGCACCCGTCCCCGCTCGTACCGGCTGATGTAGTTCTGCTTCTTCACCCCGATCAACTTCGCGAACTCGGTCTGGGTCATCGAGCCCCGGATCTCCCGGATTCGTTGGCCGACCTGCATGGGCGAATACTTCTGCATGGGACTCCTCCTCGTCACGAAAGATATTCTGGCAACGTATGCGCCGCCCTTCAAACTCGGTCGGAGTATACCGAAGCTCCGTCGGCGAAGTCAAGCCCCGCGCGGAGTATGCCCCGCGGCGCGGAGCGCCAGGCACGCGGCCTCCATGTCGGCCGGCGGGGGCGACCGGAACTCCAGTGGTCGG
>Ga0210377_10000983_pt1 | contig 26702 bp, 26 predicted proteins | sample PLM4_65_b1redo_FD_155480 | JGI IMG/M metagenome (GOLD analysis project Ga0210377, IMG submission 155480) | Groundwater sediment microbial communities from an aquifer in East River, Colorado, USA - PLM4_65_b1 redo | ecosystem: Environmental > Terrestrial > Soil > Riparian zone | place: USA: East...
ATTTCAAGCCTGTTGGATGAAAATGTTCGATAATCCAGGCAACACTGCTTTCATAGTCCAGAAGTTCTGTGATTGGAAATTCCATGCCCACAGTTTATCATCCCTGCACACTTTTCATACATGAACCAAGTTTTTTGGCCTGTCGCAGGTTTTTGATGTGCTTTTGTACGTGTTTTCTCTGACCCCTAAGCTTATTGAAAAAACTTCTGAAAGGAGGTGCCGCGGGAAAAGTTTACCCATGTTTCGCATCATTCATGTAGTAAGTGCCTTGCCTCTCATAATATAACCAACTTGAGGAGAATAAAATGCTTACAATCAAAAGAATAATCCCGTTGATCTTCGTAATAGCGCTACTTGCTTCTTGTGCCGCGCCAGCTGCTACCCCCCAGACTGTCGTCCAGACTGTCGTCGTAGAGGTGGCACAACCCACCGCCGCCCCTGAAGCCGAACTCCCCCCGTGGGCGCCGTTAAAGGAGGAAGACTTCACGAATGCGAAGATTGACTGGACGGCTCCAGCCAAGGCTGCTCCCGGTGGAAGCATCACCATTCACGTGGCGGCCCTGTCGCACCCCTACATCAATGCGTTGCGCCCCTATGTGCCGCTGTTTACCAAGATGACTAACATCAATGTGGTCTATGACATCCTGCCCGTGGAAGAGTTCTGGACCAAGACGGCTGCCGACCTGCAGGGCGAAACCGGCTTCTATGACCTGATTCAGAACGGCACCGAGTTTGAGTGGGCCTATTCGGAGGCCGGCTGGACCTATGACCTGAACAAGTTCTTGGACGACCCCGCGTTGACCGATAAGGACTGGTACGACATCGAAGACTTCTTCCCCGCCGACTGGGATGCGCATGCCTGGAACGGCGAGTATGGCATCGGCACTTATGGCAAGGGCCAGCAGAATGCGATCCCGGTGAACTCCGAGCCGCTCATGCTGATCTGCAATAAGACTAAGCTGGCAGCAGCAGGCATTGCCGAGCCGCCCAAGACCTGGGTGGAGTGGGCTGAAGATGCCGAGAAGATGACGGGCAACGGCGAATATGGCGTGGTCCAGCGCGGCGCGCGTGATTACAGCCTGATGTATGGTTTCGCCCCCGGCTACTTCGCTTATATGGAGAACGACCTGGATGAGAACGGCATACCGGTCTATAACAGCCCGGCTGCTGTCGAATACACCCAACTTTACGGGGATACCCTGCGCAAATATGGACCTCCCGGACAGACACAAATCGGCTGGGACATGGTCGTCGCCAACATGGCCTCCGGCCAGGTTGGCTGCACGATAGACGATATGGCTTTTGCAGACACCTATGAAAACCCCGAGAAGTCCAAAGTCGCCGGCCAATTGGTCTATGGCAACCCGCCGGCTGGCCCCACCGGCAATATCCGAATCCCGGTCTGGTACTGGGCTTGGTCGATCAACGCGAAGGCCGTCCACCCGGATGCTGCCTGGCTGTTCCTGCAGTGGGCGACCAGCAAACCTGTCATGGCGGTCGTGAGCGCCGAGCAGCACGCGATGATCCCGGTGCGCAAGTCTACCTGGGAAGGTGAGGGGATCGTGGCGATCACCAAGGACTGGGGCAACTACCGCGAGGCGGTGGATGCATCTCGCCAGTACTGGGGCAACTTCTACACGGTCCAACCCAACATGGTGGCTATGACCGGGCCTTGGGTAGTTGCCATCCAGCAGGCGGTCCAGGCCGATATGACTGCCCAGGTTGCTTTGGATTTAGCCGTGGTTGAGTCGGAAAGGATCCTGAAAGACGCCGGCTTCTACGAAAAGCTGGCGGAACAGAAGAAGTAACCATCGGTAGCTAAGAACTTATTGCTGCGTGCCGGCTGGTTTTGTGGTACGCAGCAATAGGCTTGGCGCCCATCATCTCTGTTGAATTTGCCTGTCTGGAGAGCAAAATGACAACTTTCATGAAGCGATTGCAAGCCAACGTGCCCACCTTGCTGGCCTTGCCCAGCATCATCTTGGTGATGATGATTGCCATCTACCCGATCCTGTATGCTTTTTATACCAGCATGACGGATCAACTGCTCAACCAGTCCAAATCTAATTTCATCTGGTTTGGCAACTACGTCAACATATTCACGAGCAGGGTCTTTTGGCACGCGGTTGGGGTCAGCGTGAAGTACGTGGCCCTGGCCGTCGGGATTGAGATGCTGCTGGGCTTTGGCTTGGCGCTGCTCATGAACGGGGCCTTGCGGGGGCGCTCGCTTTTCCGGATCTTGATCCTGTTGCCGCTGATGCTGCCGCCGGCCACGGGGGCGATGATGTGGGCATCGCTGCTCGACCCGAGCCTGGGCTGGGTCAACTATGCCCTGCTGCAGATCGGCATCCATGCTCCTGCCTGGCTGTCCGACTCGGGCACAGCGCTCTACTCGGTGGTGGGTATTGACGTCTACCACTTTACGCCGTTCGTCGCCTTGATTCTACTGGCGGGTTTGCAGTCCATCCCCAGGCTTCAATACGAGGTGGCCGAAGTCGATGGGGCGAATGCCTGGCAGGTTTTCCGCTTGGTCACCCTGCCGCAGCTGATGCCCACCATCTTTTTGGTGCTGCTGTTCCGGCTGGTGCTGTGCATCAATGGCTATGATGTCATTAATGTGGCGACCAAAGGAGGACCGGGAGATGTGACGACGACCCTCAGCTTTCAGGCCTCGGTGACAGGCTACCGCAACATGTTGTTGGGCCAGGCCGGGGCTTATAGTATCTTCATGTTCTTTGTGGTCCTATTCATTTCCAAGAAACTCTTCAACCGGGTTACCCGTAGTTGGATATAAGGAGTCGTAATGGATACTGCTATCGAGGGTGTCGTTTTATCTGATGCTGAGCGAGCCGGGCTTGAGATCCACAAAGAGGTGGTCAGTCCCGCTGATCGGGTGGGTAAAGCCCTGACCTATGTGGTGTTGATTGCCTACAGCCTATTTTCCATCTTGCCGATTTACTGGACGGCGACGCTGGCGTTCAAGGCGGAAAGCGAAATCTACACCAAGACGCCCAAGCTCTGGGGCTTTGCGACGACCATGGATAACTGGCGGGAGGTCTTTGCCGGCCCGGCCTCCATAGTCGGCGTGGACTTTGTCCATGCGATTAGAAACAGCTTTTTCGTAACGGTCCCGTCCGTGCTCCTGGCGCTGGCACTGGGGATGCCGGTGGCGTATGTGTTGGCACGCTACAACTTCAAGGCCAAGGGCGATGTTCACTTTTTCTACCTGAGCCTGTATTTCATGCCCCCCTTGCTCATCTTGATTCCCCTGTTTGTGCTTTACAACAAGATCCACCTCTACAACACCTATCTCGGTATGGCCCTTGTGATGCAGCTCATTACCCTGCCGCTGGTGGTACTGATCATGCGCGGGTTCTTTGAAGACATACCAGTCGAGATCGAGCAGTCGGCGCGGGTGGATGGCGCGCGGGGACCCTGGGTCTTCTGGCGCATCATCCTGCCTCTTGTCGTGCCGGGGATGATGGCCACCGCCTTCCTGTGCACCATCTTTAGCTGGAATAACTATCTGTTTAGTTATCTGCTAACCAGCGGTGAAAACCAGACGGCCGTGGTGCGGATAACGCTGTACCGAACTTTTACGGGCATTATGTGGGGGCCCATGTCAGCCGCCATTTTGTTGACAATTGTCCCGGTGCTCTTGTTGGCCATTGCTATTCAAAAATACATCGTGCGCGGTCTGACGCTGGGTGCGGTCAAGGGTTAGATCAAGGAGTGTAGGCGTGTCTTCTATCACCTTTCAAAAAATCTGGAAAATCTATAATAAGAAGGTTCTGGCTGTGCGCGACCTCAACCTCGTTTGCCAGGACCACGAGTTTCTGGCGTTGCTAGGCCCCTCGGGCTGCGGCAAAACCACTTCCCTGAGAATGGTGGCCGGCTTGGAAGGGATTACGGCGGGTGAGATCAAGATTGGAGACAAGGTGGTCAATGATTTGCGCCCCCGTGAGCGCGACATCGCCATGGTCTATGAGTCTTACGGGCTTTACCCGCATCTGAGTGTGTACGATAATATCGCTTTCCCGTTACGCGTACGCCACATCGCCGATGAGGAGATTAAACGGCGGGTTGGCCGGGTCTCAGAAATCGTAGACCTGCAAGACATTTTGGGCCGTTTTCCCTCCGAACTGGGGGATGGGCAAAAGCAGCGAGTCTCAATTGCCCGGGCGATTGTCCGGGAGCCGGCGGTGTTTTTGTTTGACGAGCCGATCTCGCACCTCGATGAGACGCTGCGACGCCGGATGCGCAAGGAGATCAAGCATCTACAGAGCACGTTGGGCACGACGATGATCTATGTCACTCACGATCAGATCGAGGCAATGGCTATGGCTGACCGGATCGTGGTGATGGATCAGGGAGTGGTCCAGCAGGTGGGGACGCCCGAGGATCTGTTTGATAGCCCCGCCAACTTGTTCTGCGCCGGCTTCATCGGCGAGCCGCCCATGAACATTGTGACTGGCAAACTGGTGCGCGAGGCCGAGCGCTTAATGTTCCAATCTAACGGTCTAAAGCTTTCGGTGACCAATCCGGCGCAGATTCAGATTTTGGAAACCATGAGGAATCCCGATATCGTTCTGGGTATTCGTCCCTCTCATGTGGCGCCCAAAGTTGAAGCGACAGCGACTTCAGTGCCAGCCGAAGTCTATGGCTTTGAGCCGCATGGGGACTACAATATCGTCACGTGCAAAGTCGGAGCCGAGGTTTTGCTGGCTGTGTCCGGCTCAGATTTCTTTCCGGATCTGGGGCAGCCCATCCATCTGGAGTTTAGCAGCAATCTTCATTTCTTCGACGTTAACACCAAGTGGAATGTTCTGAAGGGTCAAGGAGCAAATCATGGCTGAGGTCAGGCTGGATGGAGTGACGAAGCGGTACGGAAAGAATGAGGCGGTATCAGAGATGAGCTGGACAGCCAATCCAGGCGAATTAGTGGTCCTGTTTGGCCCGGCTGGCGCCGGGAAGACGACCACACTAAAAATGATCGCCGGACTAGAGCCACTTGACGGAGGTGATATCTACTTTGACAGCCAGTCCTTGCGAGAGGTGGATACAGCGGACCGTAACGTGGCCATGGCGTTTGAGAACTATGCGCTCTATCCACACCTGACTGTTTATGAAAATATTGCTTTCCCTTTGATGGTTCCCGGAAAGAAGAATCAATTCTCCAAGGAAGAGATCAGTCGACGCATCTCGGAGATTGCCGCCGTTTTGCAAATAGAGATGTTGTTGAAGCGCATGCCTCAGGAACTGAGCGGCGGTCAACGGCAGCGGGTGGCGTTGGGGCGCTGCCTGGTGCGCGAGCCCGCGGTAACTTTGCTGGACGAGCCGATTGCGCATCTTGATGCCAAGTTGCGCCACCGCATGTATGCCGAGCTGAAACGGATTCAGAGGCAGCGCGGCACAACCACGATCTATGCCACTCCGGCTCAGACGGAAGCGATGGCCATGGCAGATCGCATCGTGGTCATTTTTAATGGCAAAGTTCAGCAAATCGGCACGCCGCGAGAGCTTTACGAGCGGCCGGTCTCTGTGAATGTGGCCAAATTTGGTGGCGAGCAGACCATGAATATTATGCCTGCCAAGCTGATCACGGAGGGTGGCAGCTTGCGCTTTTTGCTGGCAGGGAATCACTTGCCAATGCAAAACAATGTAGAGGCTGACCTTAAGGCGAGCCAGGTGGGGCAGGATATAATAATTGGTGTTCGTCCACCTGATATGACCTGCAGCCTAGCTCCGATCGAGGGTGGTTTTCCGGCCGAAGTGTATGCGGTAGAGCATTCCGGTCGGCATCCCCTAGTAACGTTAAAATTAGGCGAGCAACTCATCGAAGTGATCTCGGGCGTCCTTTCAAGTGGTGTACAGGTGGGCACGCCAATTTGGTTGTCGCTCGCCAACTGCCGGCTGTATGTGTTTGATGCCGTCACTTCACAATTGGTTGTGACAAGCAATGGCCAACCTGCCTGACACTACGTTTAACCCCGAGGTCTTCCATGTCAGCGCCGATCTGGTCTTTGTCCAGATGGCGGCCGAAACGGCAGATGAAGTGGTGGGGCGGCTGTCGGATATTTTCATTGTGCAGGGGTACGTCAAGCCCAGCTACAAGCGCTCTGCCCTTGAACGCGAAGAAACTTGCCCCACGGGTTTGCCCACACCTGGTCTCGGTACGGCAATTCCCCACGGCGGCGTGGAACATACCCTCAAGCCCGGCATCGCGATTGCCACCTTGACCCGGCCTGTTGAATTTGGCGAACTTGGCAATCCCACTAATCGGGTGAAGGTATCAATTGTTTTTCTGTTGTCGGTTACGCAGCCAGAGGTCCAGGTTTATCTCCTGCAGGCTATTATGAATGTTTATAAGGATGAGGCCTCGCTACGCCGGCTCTATGCTGCCACCGATCCAGAAGATATTGTTCAGCAAGTCAATGCAGCGCTGGCTCATTCCAAAATTCCGCGTTCCACATAAGGCGGTATAGCCAGTTCCAGAGCGGCGAGCCGCTCGAATTCGCAAGGGCCTAGATCAACAAAAAAGGACAACTGATCATGACAAAGAAAATCGTAACAGTGTGTGGGTTGGGCGCCTCGATGGCCCCTCTCATTGCTACCAAGATTAAAGACCACTTGAAGAAAAGTGGGATCGCGGGCGTCGAGGTGGTGACGGCCAAAGTGCCCGAACTGGCCAGTGCGGTCGTTGAGGCGCTCTGCATTGTCACCACTGTCAAGATCCGCCAGGATTATGGTGTGCCGATCATCGATGGTACCGAGTTCATCATGGGCGGGGATGGACAGGAAACCCTAGAAAAAGTCATAAAGATCATCAACACCTAGGCGCCATTTGGCCGGGTTGTGCTTCCCGCATGCCCTGGCATAGTTCCAAGGCCGGTTGCCTGCTCGTCTTCGAGTTCACTTCAACCAATAAGCGTTGCCTGTAGCTTTATAATAAAACATCCCAAGGAGACTAAGATATGATTCCTAATGACCTTTTTGGCATGCTGGCGTTGTTACCGTATATGGGAACGATCCCCATTGTTGTCTTCTTATTGTCTATCTTGGTGCGCCAACCTGTGCAGAAAGCCGCGCAGGGCGCCATCAAAGTTGCCATGGGCGCACTCGGTATGTTCGCTCTTACCTATTTTGCGATCACGTATTTCGCACCGGCAGTCGCCGGCGCGGCGGTCAATATCGGCGGCCCAATGAGCCGCATGACTCTGGTGGATGTGGGCTGGTCTGCCGCCGCCATGGTCCTGGTCAATCCCATGATCTGGATCAATATTCTGATTTTTGTCGCCGTCAATGTTGGCTTGATTTTCCTTGGCGTCACGAAAACCCTCTATGTTGATTTTCCTTGCATGTGGCGCGGTGTTTGGACGGGCATGATGGTCTGGTATGGTACTGGAAGCTATTGGTGGGGCACACTTGCCATGATCATTTTCCTGATCTCCGATGTACTCCTGGCGGACTGGAATGCCAAACGCCAGCAGGATTACCATGAGTACAATAAGAATGCCAGCTTCCCGAACTCTCAAAATGCGGCCATTGTTGCGGCTCCGCTCGCTTGGCTACTGGCCCGCACTCCCGGCATCAAGGATATTAAAGTTGAAGCGAAATGGGTGCAGGAAAAACTGGGTTTTTTTGGGGAACCAATCATTGTGGGTATGTTGTTCGGTTCAATCCTTGGGTTCCTGGCCGGTTTCGATGTTTTGAAGGCACTGACAGTGGGTGTGGTGGCTGCCATGATGTTCCATGTCTGGCCGATGGCGCTGGGCGTATGCTTTGAAGGTTGGTCAGTCTTCAATGAAGGGTTACGCAACCTGCTTGTCAAATGGATGAAAGGCAAGCGCGAAGTCTATATAGCGGTGGATACCAGTGTTCTGCTTGGGGAACCCACTGTTGGAATCTCGACCACCTTGATGTACCCGATCGCCTTTCTCCTCTCGGTGTTTGTGCCAGGTATTGGCTTATTCCCCGTGATCAGCGTACAGATCATCCAATGGTGGATGGCCCACATCACAGGTTGGACCCGGGGCAATATCATTCATAACCTGATCATCTGCTCTGTGGTGGTGGTCCTGTATGGATGGGTTTCCACTGCCATGGCCGCTCCATATACAGCCTGGGCACAGCTCTATGGGATGATCCCGCAGAACCTGGCCGGCGTACAGATCACGAACTGGGATGGCGGCGGCGATTTAAGAATCTTCCTGCTCTACAGACTGTTCAGCCTGATCGCCAGATAAAGGTAGGCTGATTATGCCAATGATGACACCGCGTGAACGAGTCCGTGCGACTCTCAGACATCAAGAACCCGACCGGGTACCGGTGTGCATTGGCGGCACCGGCGGCAAGCTCACCGAATCTCGGATGGAATTACTCAAGCAGCATTTTGGCATTGAAGGGAGTGTTGAACCGGTGTTGGTCGGGCCGCAGTTGATGCGACTGGATAATCGCGTTTTGAATGCTTTACAGACTGACGTCCGTTTTGTCTATATGCGCCCACCTACCGGTTTTCGTGAGCGTGAAGCTCCCGGCGGTGGCTGGCTCTACGAGTGGGGGTTGACCTATCGCGAACATCCCGAGAGTAAGATGTATGAGTATGTCAATCATCCGCTGGCGGATGCAACCGTCCAGAGTTTGGAATCCTTTGATTGGCCCGATCCCCAAGATCCCGCGCGGTGGGCTGGCTTGCGGGAAGAGGCTCAGCAACTTTACACGCAAACAGATTACGCCCTGGTGGCTTACCGACCCACATATAATGGCCTGTTCGAGTTATGCCAGACGCTACGCGGGACCGAAAAGTTTTTCATGGATATGGCGCTTCAGCCGGATTTCGCGGAGGCCTTGTTCTGGAAGGTGGGCCAGCTGATGAAAGGCTTCTACTTCGCCCAGCTCGACGCGGTCGGCGAGTTTGTCGAGTGGGTGGAGATGGGAGATGATCTGGGCTCGCAAAATGGCCCGCTGATCTCTCCTGCGATGTATCGCTCTTTGCTCAAGGCTGTACACGCCGACTTGATACAGTCGATCAAGCGCCACTCACCACAGGTAAAGGTCATGTACCATAGTTGTGGCGCCATCCGCCGATTTCTCAAGGATTTCGTCGATATTGGGGTGGATATACTCAACCCCATTCAGGTCGCTGCCAAGGGTATGATCCCGGCGGAGATCAAGGCTGAAGTCGGTGACCAGTTGTGTTTCTTGGGAGGCGTAGATTCGCAACATCTGCTGCCGGAGGGCTCACCCGCGCAAGTGAGGGATGGAGTCCAACAGCGGTTGCGTGAAATGGGGTCGGGAGGCGGTTACATCTTAGCTCCCTCGCATAATATTGGTGATGATGTCCCGTTGGAAAATATACTCGCTTTCTTTGAAGCGGGCCGGGATTACGGTGTATATCCGATCAATTAGCGTGACGCGCGACGTTCTCGTTAAAAGGATAAACATTCAGGTTAATTAGATTGTGAGGTGGTTGTGCAGAAAGAATCTTTAACATCCAGAGAAAGAGTTCGCCTGGCCCTGAATCACCAGGAGCCGGATCGCATCCCTTTAGACATCACCTATACCAGCATGCCTTATATTGATGTTCGACGGCAGCTTGACCTACCTCCCGAGGATGTCAAGCCGGATGTTTGGGACCGGGTGAAGCCGTCGTTTGATGTGCTTGATAAGCTGGGGTGCGATTTGCTGTGGGTGGGGGTGAAAGGGCCGAGCACGCGAAAAAACTTCAGCTTTGACATGGACGAGTATACGGATGAATGGGGGGTGACATTCCGTAAGGTCATGCGCTCCGATGGCGGCGGTCAATTTGAAATCCGCGAATGGCCACTCCAGACACCCTCGCCCCAAGCCATTGAGTCTTTTGCCTGGCCCGACCCGCTGGATCCGGCGCGGTATGCGGGCGTGGCTGATCAGATGAAGCATCTCTACGAAACCACTAGCTATGCCCTATGCGCCCGGTTGGGAGATAATATTTGGGAACAAGCCAACTATTCGACCGGCCAAGCTAACTGGCTCATATATGTCTCTACCCACCCGGACTTTTGCATGGACCTGATGTACAAGATCGCGGGCATCCAAAGAACGATCTACCTTGAAGGGCTCAAGCATATCGGCAAATACATTTCGATCATTCGTCTTGGAGGAGAGGATTTCGGTACGCAGGGTGGACTTCTAATCTCTCCTAAGATGTTTCGCATGATGGTAAAGCCCATTCTCAAGGAAGTATATATGGCTGTCAAAGAACGGCTTGCCGATATGGGGAATTACGACTGCAAATTGATGCTACACTCATGCGGTGGAATAGAGCCGTTGATCAACGACTTTATCGAGATCGGTGTAGATGTGCTTGACCCTGTGCAGACGCGGGCCAAAAAAATGAATGCGCTGCACCTAAAACAAACTTATGGTGACCGCATCTCGTTTCACGGCGGCATTGACACGCAAGGCGTTTTACCTTTTGGTTCCGAGGCGGAAGTGGCCGAGGAGACCCAGCGCAAGCTCGAGATGCTGGCGCCGGGCGGAGGCTATATCTTGTGCCCAACGCATAATGTGCAGGCAGACGTCCCCGGTCGCAATGTCATCCGGATGGCGCAAACGGCGCTGGAATTTGGGCGCTACCCCATTGCACAGAACTCTGACCAGGACTTTCTTTTGGGCCTTGATCATTGACCGTTTTGTGCGAACAGGGCGAGGGAGGACCATCCCGCCAAACCCGGTTGTTCAATATAGAATAACCTCAAAGGAGTAGCAGGAATGGAATATTTAAATTTTGGCAGAACAGGGCTGAAGGTGTCTAAGCTATGCCTGGGGATGATGTCGTATGGTTCGCCGGATTGGAAGCTCGCGCCGTGGGTGCTCCCGGCTGATGAGGCCGAGCCTTTCTTCAAGCGGGCGCTTGAGTTGGGTATCAATTTTTTTGACACAGCAGATATTTACTCGAATGGCATCAGTGAAGAAGTGACGGGAAGCCTGGTCAAAAAGTACGCTCGGCGCGACGAGGTGGTGATCGCGACCAAGGTATTTTACGGCACCCATCTGGATAAAGGTCCAAAGCCCAACCAGATGGGTCTCTCCCGCAAGCATATCTTCGAGGAAGTCGATGCATCCTTACGCCGTCTCGGCACGGATTATGTTGACGTTCTCTATATTCACCGTTGGGATGCCGATACGCCCATTGAAGAGACGATGGAAGCCCTCAACGATGTTGTGCGGGCGGGCAAAGCGCTCTATATTGGCGCCTCCAGTATGTACACCTGGCAGTTTGCCAAAGCGCAACATACGGCCGACTGGCATGGCTGGACGCGCTTTTCGGCGATGCAGGACCATTACAACCTGGTCTATCGCGAAGAAGAACGCGAGATGATCCCCTTCTGCGTTGATCAGGGCACGGCCCTTGTCTGCTGGAGCCCATTGGCCCGCGGGTTTTTGGCCGGGAACCGGACGCGCGAGAAGGGAGGCGATACCGATCGGTCGCACTCCGACACTTGGGCACACGGCGCATATTACCTTGATTCCGATTTTGACGTGGTTGACGCCGCAAAAGCGATCGCGATACAGCACAGCGTAACAGCAGCCCAGATCGCACTGGCCTGGGTATTACACCAGCCCTTTGTGTGTGCCCCGATCATTGGTGCCACAAAACTTAAGCATCTTGAAGAGGCTGCGGCGGCGTTGGATATCAAGTTGAGCCCGGAAGAGATAACCCGCCTTGAAGAACATTATCGGCCACACCCTGTGGCCATGTGAAAGGGTGATACGCTATGGCTGAGATTGAGCATGTGCTGGATGTGCAGTGCGAAGCAGGAGAGAGCCCTCGCTGGGATGCTGAATCGCAATTGCTGTATTGGGCCGACATTGTCGACCCGCATCTGTATAGCTTTAATCCGCAGACCGGAGAGCTAAAGACGTATCTGTGTTCAGTGCCGGTAACGGGGATCGGGTTACGCAAAGCAGGCGGCTTGGTACTGGCTTCGAAGAAGGGTCTTTATTTGCTAGATGCCAACTTCCAGACCTACACATTCCTGATTGATCCCGAAGCCCACAAACCCAATGTCCGCTTTAACGACGGCATGGTGGATCGTCAGGGACGTTTTTGGGCCGGTACCTTGAATGAGACTGACTTTAGCAAGCCAGATGGCTCGCTGTACCGCCTCGATCCGGATGGCGCTTTGCACACTGTCGATACAGGTCTGAATGTTCCGAATGGCATGGGCTGGAGCCCCGATGATAAGACCATGTATCTCGTAGACTCTGGTGCCCAGGTAGTCTATACCTATGACTTTGACCCTTTGGCAGGAGCTATTTCGCATCGGCAGATCTTTGCCGATGTGCCTAAGCAGGATGGAATACCCGATGGGCTGACGGTGGACAGCGAAGGCGGAGTCTGGATAGGGCACTGGGGCGGCGGGCATCTGAAGCGCTATGATCCGAATGGAAACCTTGAACGCATAGTACAGTTGCCGGTTCAGAATGTGACTGCTTGCATGTTCGGTGGTCCGGATCTGGAAGAACTGTATATCTCAACGGCCTGGTTTTTACTGAGTTTGAATGAGCGCAAGGCACAGCCTTGGGCGGGTGACCTTTTACGAGTAAGGACAGGCCTGCGAGGCGTAGTTGAACCTAAATTTCTTGGATAAGAAGATAATAAGAGAGTATTCATTATCATGTATGTAGATGCGAATCCAACCGAGCAGGATCAAACGCTGTGCTGCTCGATTGAAATGATCGACAATCCAGCTTCGATAGTGACGTTGCGAGCCGTCCGGACTCACGCAGAATTTGTGAAAATTTACCGGAGCGGACAGTAAGGATGAGAATTAAGTGACAGAAAACATTCCGCTCGTTCGGTTGCAGTTTTTATCCGAAATTGCCCACCGTTACTATCTGGAAGGGCTGTCGCAGGATGAGATCGCAAAGATGGTGGGTCTGTCTCGCCCCTCGATTTCCAGGCTGCTCTTGGAGGCCAAAGAATTGGGTATTGTGGAGATCCGGATCAATCATCCCATTCCCACAGTACCTGAGCTGGAAAACAAGCTCGCTGAGAAGTTTCACCTTCGTGAGGTCAGGGTCGTGGAACGCAAGACGTCGAGTGATGACGGTGTTCTACAGATGATGGGTCAACTAACCGTGAATGTTTTAGACACGGTACTTCAGGATGGCATGGTGTTTGGATTGGCTTGGGGGACGACTGTGCATGCGGTCGTGCAAGCCCTCCGCCCGCGCCGGCTTCCGAATGTTAAAGTAGTGCAATTGATTGGAGGTGTCGGCGCGCCGCATCGCGACATCGATGGGCCGGAGCAGGTTCGCCGCACCGGAGAAATCTTTGGCGCTCAGCACTACTACCTGAACGCGCCGATGCGAGTGGACAACGGTGACGTGGCCAAGGCCTTGCGCGACGATCATTCAATCAAGGAGGTGCTCAAGTTGGGGCAGCACACCGATGTGGCATTAATCGGGATTGGCAGCATAGAACCACAGGTTTCAACTCATTTCCATGTCGGTTATATTACTTATGATGAGTTGCGGCAGGTCGAGAAGGTGGGCGCGGTCGGAGCGATGATCGGCTTTTATTACAACATTCTAGGAGAGCACATTCCATTAACATGGCTCGATTCGTCGGTCATTGGCGTCTCTTGGAAAGACCTAAACCGTTTCGGAGTCGTAATCGGTGTTGCGTTCGGCAGAGTCAAGGTTCCAGCAATCCTCGGGGCGCTCCGTTCGGGCATGCTGGATATTTTGGTCATTGATGATGTGGCTGCTGAAGGCGTGCTGGCATTGGCTTAGCCCGATCCGGCGGTGCGGTTAAATCTACTATGAATAAGGAAAGGAGTAAAAATAAAGGGTAGTGGGCGATATAAAAGTGACATGATAAGAAAAATAGTAGTTTTTCGCTACCCTGAATTCGACAGCACGAATGTTGTCAAGAATGGAAAAAATAGCGCAGGTAGTCAACAGTTTTGTGCAAGGACTGCCGTAAGTCGGCTGTCATGAATCTACTAAACCAGCGTAGTCAGGCTGAGAAAGATCAAATTTTGTCTGCCTACCAGGAGTGTCCAAGTATGCGCGGAATTGCTCTTACATTTCATGTCTCGCGCAATACTTTGAAGAAAATGCTCAAAAAAAGTAAGCGAACAACCAACGGTCAAGAAAAGTTTGCTGCCTGCTGAAAGCGAAGATGTGCTGGAGTTGGATGAGGTTTGGTCATTTGTCTTTATACAAACAGCCAAATACTGGTTATGGATAGCCATTTGCCGATGTACCCGTCAAATTGTGGCGTTTGTGTTTGGTGATCGGAGCGCTAAAACATTCAGACCTTTATGGCATAAGATCCCAAAACAATATCGGGCGTGTCATGCCTTCAGTGATTTTTGGGATACATATGACAAAGTTTTTCCGAAAGAAACGCATCGAAACGTTGGCAAGGGAACAGGCGAGACCTGCCACATGGAACGCTGGAACTGAATGCTTCGCCAAAAGCAAGCCTGATATGTCCGCAAAACATTGACCTTTTCTGAAGCGGAGTATATGCATTATCTTTTATCCCGTTGGTTTATCGTTGAATACAACTTGGCGATTACCTATAATCATGTATTTTGAGCAACTACCAACTAAAAAAGGAGTAAGAAATGGAACCGATCATCAAAGAAATTTACACCAACGTCATGGAAGGACAGGTCAATGCTGTCAAAGAAAACGTTCAGGCAGCCATCGATGCAGGAATCCCGGTGTCTGTTATCCTGAACGAAGGAATGATCGCGGCGATGGCTGAAGTAGGCCATCTTTTTGAAGAGGGCGAATGTTTCGTCCCCGAAATGCTGATTGCAGCCCGCGCCATGCAGGCCGGACTGGCTTTGCTTAAACCACATCTGAAGAATGCAGAGGTGGTTTCGGCTGGTAAAGTTGTCATCGGCACCGTCAAAGGTGATCTGCATGATATCGGCAAGAACCTGGTCGCCATGATGCTCGAAGGCGCGGGCTTTGAAATTATCGATCTTGGAACAGATGTGCCCCCCGGAAAATTTGTGGAAGCTGTTCGCGAACAAGGCGCGCAGATTGTAGCCATGTCTGCCTTGCTGACCACCACCATGTCATCCATGAAAACCACTATCGATGAACTAAATACTGCCGGGCTTCGCGGGCAGATCAAAGTAATGATTGGCGGCGCCCCGATTACCCAAAGTTATGCTGACCAGATTGGCGCTGACGGCTTCTCACCCGATGCCAGCCGCGCGGTCGCAACGGCAAAATCCCTGATGGGTGTGTAGATTATGTGCTGTTTGGGCAAAGAAGACATACATAGCGTTTACAGATCCTTTTTAGGGTTCGTAAAAGAATAAGTTCCCTCACACGCATGGCCTTTACTTGGTACATAGGAGCAGAAACATGGGCGCAAGAGTCTGGACTTCTCGAGAACGTGTCTCGGCAGCACTGGAACACCGCGAACCGGACCGGGTTCCGGTTAATTTCAACCCGCTTCTCGATTCTTATTTGAGCCTGAAGAGCTATCTCCGATTGGAGATTCAGGAAGAACTCAAGCCCGACCATTTTATGGAGGTTTTTCCGCATCCTCGTGTATTGGAGGCGCTGGGAGCGGACTTGATTTCGGTCCGGCTGGGGGCGCCCCTTGGACGGCACTTGTCCAATACTGGCGACCGAGTTGAGGATGAATGGGGGCTGGTACGGCAGCGTTTCTACCAACCGGGAGGTGGCAGCTACCTAGAGGTGGTGCATCATCCTCTGGCGGATGCGACCCTCGAGGATCTAGACAAATATCCGTGGCCGGATCCATATGCACCAGGTCGGGGCGAGGGGGCAGAGTCTGCTGCCAGGCGCCTCTATGAGGACACCGACCTGGCGATCATTGGACGGTTTGGAGGCCCGATCAACGAACTGGCGATGTACCTAGTCGGGATGGAAAACTGGTTCTTCCGCCTGAAACTGGATCCTGAGTTTGCGGGCATGCTCCTCGACAAGATCACGGATATTCAAATTGCAATGGACCGCCTTGGGCTGGAGGCGACGGCCATGTATTTGCAAATCCTCAAGGTAAGCGGCGAAGACCTCGGTATGCAGACCGGCCCGATGTATTCCCCCTCGGTCTTTGGCCTCATGCTGCCCCGGCTGCAGCGCCGCTGGAAAGCCGCTCGCGACTATTTGGACACGGTCAACCCGTCTGTTAAGATCATGCTGCACAGTTGCGGCAGTATCAAAATGTATATTCCCGCTTTAATCCAGGGTGGAATTCAGGTATTGGATCCGGTGCAGCCGCTGGCAGCCCACATGGATTCGGGAGAGCTGAAGCGGGAATTTGGGGGGCGGCTATCCTTTCACGGTGGAGTGGATATCCAGCATGTGCTGCCATTTGGCACACCCGAAGATATCGAAGCCGAAGTGTGCCAACGCATCCGAGACTTTGCACCGGGAGGCGGATACATTCTGGCGCCTTCACACTATGTTCAAGCCGATGTACCACCCGCCAACTTGGTGGCGATGTGCCGCGCCGCTCACCAATACGGGCAGTATCCAATCAGTTGTTGAAAAGATCTCGAGGAGAAAATAATGCCTGCATTGGCCGTTATCACACACCTGATCGTCGATATGGACGGGATCCTCTACCTGGGCGACCAACCCATGCCCCGCCAGTGCGAATTCTTTGCTTTCCTGCGTGAACGCCCCACTCCCTTTATACTTGCGACAAACAACTCGACTCGCACACCCCAGGAATATGTCGACAAACTTTAGAGAATGGGTGTGGCGGTATCTCCAGATGAGATAATAGTTTCAGGCCAGGCAACGGCGCGATTCTTGACTCACGAATATCCCTACGGAAAGCGCGTCCACGTCTTAGGTCTGCCGTCGCTCAAGCAGGACATGACTGATGAAGGTTTCATGTCATTTCCTTCGCATTTGGCGGGAAAGACCTGGATGAACTCTTTGTCACAACCGCCTCATGGGACTTTGGTGATGAGGAACGGAAACAACAACCCTTGGCCGGCGACCTGTTCCGCGTCAATAAGGGAATCAAAGGATTAGTGGAACCCGAGTTCGCAGGGTAGCGCGATCAGCATTTTTCAATATGTCGTTGCGAGGAGGGCTCTCCCAGGCACCGCCTGCCAGGCAGGTGTGCTCTTCCCGACGAAGCAATCCCCTGTTATTTAGGAGACTGCTTTGGCAAAAACCAAGGGTGCCTCGCAGCGACATGTTCATGATGATAATGAAGGAGACTCTATGAAATTCTTGACTTTGGCAGAAATATTGCAACCTTGTGTGGGGCAAGACTGGGCAGTGGGGGCGTACGACACATTTAATCTGGAGATCACGCAAGCCATTGTAGACGCGTCTGCAACCGATCAGGCTCCAGCAATTATCATGATCTACCCGAATGATGCTCCTCAAGCGGAATGGCCGACACTGCTGCGCATCATAGAGACGGAAGTCGAACGCGCGCATATTCCTGCTGCGCTGGTGCTTGACCATGCCAAGACAATGGACCAGATCGAATACGCACTCGAGCTTGGATTCTCCGGAGTCATGATCGATGCATCACTGGCTCCGTTGGAAGAAAATATCTCGATCACCCGCCGGACAGTTGAGCTTGCCCATGCAAAAGGCGTTTCAGTGGAGGCTGAGTTGGGTCATGTGGGTGTAGGGCAGGATGTGATCAGCGAAGACCAGCAGCAGGCACAATTGACTCGTGTGGACGAGGCTGAGCGTTTTATTAAGGAAACCGGTGTGGACGCTCTCGCTGTTTCGATCGGTACATTGCACGGGCTGTATCGAGGCAAACCCAAGCTCGATTTTGATCGGCTGTCGAAACTTCGCGCTGCCTGCCAGATACCGCTCGTGCTTCACGGTGGATCGGATACCCCGGACCAGGATCTGCGGCGAGCCATCGAAATCGGAATCGACAAGATCAATATCTGGACCGATGTACGCATCCCCTTTCTGCAGACCTTGAAGGAGAAGCTGGATGGTCCCATCGGAAAGATCGATGTGCATGAAGCATTTGGGGCAGCACGGGCGGCAGCAACCGAAATTATCCGCCTAAAGAATCAATTATTGGGTTCAGCTAGCAAGGCCGCACTATACAAATAAATTTGATTCACCTGTCCCTGACGGGTACGACGGCGAGGAGGAGGCTAGACTTTCTATAGGAGACGGGTTATGGTTGAGATGACTTCGGAAGAGAGAGTATTGCGTGTGCTAAAGCGGCAGGAGCCTGACCGTGTGCCGCATTTCGAGTGGTTAGTGGATCGTCGGGTGCGAGACGTCCTCTGCCCGGGCTGCAAGAGCCACAATGATTTTGCCGTGCAGATGGGACATGATGCCATTTTGGTTGATCCGATATATAAGAAGGAAAGAGTGGGTACGAATCGCTGGCTCAGTGAGTGGGGCTACGTTACTCAGGATACGAATGAGGAGCATGGCATCGAAGTGGAATCACCCATTAAGACCATGGCTGATTTTGAGCGTTTTATTCCGCCAGATCCACATGCGCCCGAACGGTTTTCCGCTGTGGAGGCGGCTGTGCAAAATTACAAGGGAAACAAGGCTGTCATCGTCCACCTGAACGATGTCTTTTCGCTTCCACGTTATCTAATGAGCATGCAAGATTTGCTCATGGCGATCGTGACCGAGCCAGAACTGGTGAAGGGTTTGGTTGAGATGTCGGTGACGGTCAATCTCGAGTTGGCGAAAGAAGTTGCCGCCCGCGGAGCAAAGATCGTCTACACCGGCGATGACTTCGCTTATAACAAAGGCCCGCTCATGTCGCCCAAACATTTTCGCGAATTCTTTTACCCCGGTCTCTGCCGTGTCATGGGAGGTTATAAGGAACTTGGCTTGTATGTCATCAAGCATACGGACGGCAATCTCTGGCCGATTATTGATATGATTATCGATTCGGGTATCGATTGCCTCGATCCCATCGATCCGCAGGCGGGTATGGATCTTGGCGAAGTCAAGGCCAAGTATGGTCATCGAGTGGCGCTTAAAGGAAATGTGGATTGCGCCCAACTCATGACGTTCGGTACGCCTGATGAAGTCATCGAGGCCACCAAGAATGCATTGCGCATTGGGATGCCCGGGGGTGGTTTTATCCTCTCGTCGAGCAACTCCATTCACTCGGCTGTTAAACCTGAAAATTATACCGCCATGCTACAGACTTTGCGCGACTATGGCCGGTATCCACAGACTCACTAAAGTCTACCAAACGGAGAATTCGATCATGGACTACATACTGGGCATTGACCTTGGTTCCACCAGCCTCAAGGCTGTCATCTTCGATCTCGCGGGCAATGTAATCGCGCGTGGCAGTCAGCCAACCGAACGCTATCATCCTGAGCCGGACCATCCTGAGTGGACCGTCTGGCAACCCGAACAGATTTGGGGCGGCACGGCGGCCGCGATTAAGGAAGCCGTTTCGCAGGTGGGCGACCCGCGCCGGATCCGGGGCTTAGCAGTCACCGGGATGGGGATGGACGGGGTCCCCATGGACGGTGATGGCCATTGGCTCTATCCCTTTATCAGTTGGCACGACCCAAGAACTGAACCGCAGTTCCGCTGGTGGCAAGAGCACATCGGAGCTGAGAAACAATTTTCGATTGGCGGCAATGTGCTGTGGCGTTTCAACACCGCCCTGCGCCTCCGCTGGATGGCTGAGCACAAACCGGAAATTCTGGCACGCACGGATAAATGGCTGTTGATCGAAGACTTCTTGAACTATATGCTATGTCGGCGGCAGGCCACCGACTATACGATGGCCTCCTGCACCCTGCTGTTCGACCAGCACCGGCAAAACTGGTCGGATGAGATCTTGCGGCTGTCGGACATTGACCGGCGGCTGTTGCCCGATGTGTTCCCGAGCGGCACAGTGCTGGGCGAGGTCTGTGCAGAGGCGTCGGCGGCCACCGGGTTGCCGGCCGGCACGCCCGTAGTATTGGGCGGGCATGACATGTTATGTAGCGCCTTGCCGGTGGGAGCTTTCAAGCCGGGCGTCGTGCTGGATGTGACGGGCACCTGGGAGATTGTCTTGACAGCCAGTCTGGCGCCGGCCCTCACGCCCGAAGTGCAGAAAGCGGCGATGAATGTTGAATCGCACGTGGCGCGGAACACCTATGTCGCGTGGGGCTCAACCGTAGCTTCCGATATGCTGGAATGGTATCGCCAGGAATATGGAGGCGAAGCCAAACTTCGCACTCAACAAGAAGGCGGCATAGACTGGGACTATTTGATGGCCCAAGCGGAGGCGGCCTCGGTCGGATCGCGAGGCGTGATGTTCCTGCCGCACCTGTCTTCGGCCTACTGCCCGGTGGTCGATGCCCGGTCACTCGGCGCCTTCGTGGGGCTCAGTAATTTCGCTACGAAAGGGGATATGTTGCGGGCTATGATCGAGGGCCTGGATTACCAATTCCGCGATATTATCGAAGTGTTGGAGAAGGGATTGAGCGTTCAGGCGGACCGCATAGTGGCCGTCGGCGGTGCGGTGCGCAACAAGTTCTGGATGCAGAACAAAGCCGACGTGACCGGCCGGCCGATTGATGTGCCCGACGTGGAAGAGGCCACCCCGCTGGGGGCCGCGCTCCTCGCCGGAATTGGTGTGGGCCTCTACCGGGATGAGCAGGATGCCTTTGAGCATGTATACAAGCCGGGGGTGACTTATACGCCTGACCCGGCGCGTGTGGCTCAATATGTCAAATATTTTGACATCTACCGGCAACTCTATCCCACTCTAATGCCGATCAGCCATCAGCTGTACGATCATTTCTTGGCCTGATGACGGCAGTGCGCGTTGTTCACGAGGAGAGGAATATGTCTGACAAGCTCACTACTTACGGCTAAACTGATGGACCTTTGCCCACAGAAAACCATCTCTGGCCGCTCTACGGAGCCGGCTTTGAAAACCTGGGGTTTCAAGGAACGTTTGCTAGTGATGCCCTTGCAGTCTTATACCCACGATTAATTGTTAGTTCGACACGATGCCTGAGCGCTCTGCTCGTCAAACGTTAAAGTCGTCCGAATTGGTGCGCAATACTCCAAGATTCGCCACAACATGCAGACGCACCCTGTTGCTGGGGTATGAACTTAGCTTGATGATCGTGGGCTTGGGAGAGAATTTGCATGGGCAGTATAGTGTGGGTTGTCTTTGTATGGTGTGGTGGACAGACATGTGCTGAACAGCGATGATGGCCAACAGTCTTATTCGCTCCCGGCCAACATGGGATATGTGGAAAGCGCCCTGATAAAGCCCTGGGCCTGTGTTACCGCAGCCTACACTCTAAAATTAACACCCAGTGGCCGGTGCGAAATCAAACCTCGCGGCCGGGCATGGTTTGTGATGGCAGGTGGACCTAGTGTAAAAACAGGAAACATTTTAGGATTTCTTCAAGAAAGGCGATACGGATTAGCGAACATGTAGCAAACTCTCACATCACACAATGGATCAGCTTGGACGCCGGCGCGCGTCAACTGGTCTTCGAGACGCATGTGCGCTGTCAAGAGCGGCAAAAACTGCTGAATGTTGGATTTCCACTGGAAGTCAATTCCAGCTTTGCAATCTACGATATCGCTTTCGGCATCCTGCGCCGACCGGTGCATTGCGATACTTCGTTCGATGCGGCGAAATTCGAGGTTCCCGCACATCAATTGATGGATATTTCTGACGGATGCTATGGCGTGTCGCTCCTTAATGACTGCAAGTATGGACACTAGGCATACGGCAAGCTCATCCGATTGACTCTCTTGAAGGGGCTAGTCTACCATGATCCCGAGGCTGACTTGGGCGATCATGATTTCACCTACTCTTTTTACCCGCACACCGGATCTTGGGAAACTGCCAAAACGATGCAGCATGGCCTTAACTTCAAAGTCCACTGATCTGGTGTCTGAGAGGCTCAGCTAACCACCAATCTGCTCAACATTCATTCATCAGCTGCTCGGTCTCAACATCAGCCTCGAAGCTCTTAAACAAGCCGAGGATAGGAAGTCGGTCATTATTTGGCAGGTAGAACGCCACAATTGTCACACCCACGCGACCCTCAATTTCGATCGGCAAGTATTGGTGGCATGGTCTTTTGATTTGATGGAAAATATCGAATCCAGGCTGATTCCTGTTGACAACGTGCTTCCGATGGTGCTGAAGCCATATGAGATTCTCACAAGGAGTTGTTTAAGAAACGCTATACCTCGAGTAGAGTCTGGCGTCTAATGGATCGCATGGGCTGGAGTTGCCAAAGAGTCCAACGCTTAGCTCTCCAGCGGAAGGATGAAGCGATTGTAAATTAGACGCGTCATGTTTGGCCAAGGATAAAAAAAGTGGCGCGCATTGAACGCGACGCTGGTGTTAATAGATGAAAGTGGCTTCTGCTTGGTGTCGCCGCTCAAACGGAGTTGGTCACCGCGCGGGCAAACTCCAACAGCTCGAACAAGCTTGAACCATCACCAGCGTTTGAATTTATTTGGTGCGCTACTGGTCAGTCCGTCATTGAGAAAGATTCGATTGAGCACATATTCCTTTCTGTGTAGTCTGCGTTCAGGTCACACCATTATATTTTTGAAGCAATTGTTAAGGTTGAAAAAAGGTCCTCATTTCATTGTCTGGGATAATCATAAGATTCATCTTTCTCCACAGACAAGGGAGTTCATTGAAAAACATCAGCGTTTGTATGTATATCGCTTTCCAACGTGCGCCCCAGAGTTAAATCCAGTAGAGTTTGTCTAGACACAGGTCAACCAATATCAGACTGGTTTTGCGCCTCTCGAAATGCGGGCATTGTGTGAACGTATCAAATCTGGCGTTGCTCGAACCAGAGACTCTCCGAAAAGATTATTGGCTTGCATGAAAGCCTCTGGGCTTCCTTGGAAATAATTACCATGACATTATTTAATCATAACTCAGTAGCAGGCCAGGCTTCGGCCACCAGGCCATCTACAAATCTGCGGGCTGATGCGACAGAAGCAACAGGATCCTCGCCAGCATGCATTGATCCCCAGATCTCGACACCGAGCAATCCCCAAAATCCCGTTTGTACCAGCGCCTGAAAAGTCTCTCGAAAAGGTACGGTCCCCTTTTCAAAAGGCACCCCGCGGAAAACCCGCGGCAAAGTATCCTTGACGTGAATGCCCAGCACCTGTCCTTTGGCCAGGGTAAGCTCGTCAGGAGGGTAATACCCAGCCGCAGAGAGATTGCCCATGTCAGGATAAAGCCGCAGCCAGGGCGAGTCGATTTCACGGATGATGAACAGTGCAGTGCTCAGGTTTTCTACAAATGGAGTATCTATGTTTTCGAGGCCCAACATTACTCCGGCTTGTTCACCCCATCGGGTACCAAGCTTGAGACCATCCATAAAATTTGCTCCTGTCTCCTCGTCACTTGTTTCGTAAAAGACATCGTACCCCATAACCTGAACGACCCGCAATCCAATGTCTCCCGCAAAATCAATTGCTTTGCGTAAGATTTCCTGTCCTTGTCGGCGGAGTTCTGGTGAGTGGCTGCCGAGCGGATATTTGCGATGACCGCTCAGACACATGCTCATGATTCTCACGCCGGTGTTGGCGATGGAACGACGTAATGCTGCCCGCTCGGATGCAGACCAATCCAACCGGGACAATCGTCCATCGCTTTCATCAATCGAGATCTCGATAAAATCATAGCCAGCCTGACCCGCTGCAGCAAGGCGTTCCTCCCAGGACATTGCATCGGGCAGTGCTTTTTCATAGAGACCAATGGGCATCTTGAACATTACAAATTCTCCATATTTTGAGGCAAGCCAATGAGTAAAATAGAAAAAGAAAAACAAGGCAAGATTGCGTGTCCGCGAAAAATGTACAAGGAATTTGATAAAGAAAAAGACATGAGAAGTATCTTGCACGTCAAGGCGCTGATTGCCTATTGCAACGGGATATCATAATCCGTCATTGCCCAATGCTATGAAATCAACGAGAAGACGCTCAAAAATTAGGTCGAACGTTTTGAAAATGAAGACTGTTGGATGATTTGCCTCGTAGTGGACGTCCAAGCAAATCGCCCAAAGAAAAGCAGGAAGAACTGCGCGAGATGATTGCAGAACAAAATCAATATGGTTTGGTAGCGCGGCATGTCTATATGTGGTTGATAGTCACGTTGAAAGTTTTCTATTCAGTACGAATTCTTACGCTTTGTAGAGGCAATCTTCTCTGTTGTTCCGGGTTGCATGACCTGCCCGCCGAAGCCCGGATAAACTCCAAGAAGCAGAAGCAGGTCAATGTCTGGAAAGTAGCGTGCCGCGTTTTCAACCGCATCATCGGGATTAAGTCCCAGCCCAACTTTTATGTTTTGTGAACGGATTCTGTCAAAAGTCTGAACTGGGTCCATAAGGGTATCCCATTGGACAATAATCATATCCACTTGCATGAAATTGAGTATGGATAAGAAATTGTCCGGATTCGCAAGTTCAAGATGTGTGTGAAATGGCAGATGTGAATACGCGCGTAAGGCTTTTAAATGATCGGGGGTAAGCGCAAGGTTTGGTACGTAATGGCCATCCATCATGTCAAAGTGAAACGAATCAACCCCTGCTATTTCTGCGCGCTGCACTTCTTCGCCCAAACGGGCGAAGTCTGCAGCAAGCAGAGATGCGCTAATGTGTACCATTTCAAGCAGGCCAGATCTCACGAATACGTCGAGCGATTTTTTCTGCAGCCTTTGCGGGGTCAAGTTGAGCGGTTATGCCGCGGCCAACAACGATTCCGTAAATGGGCACACCGCTCAGAAGGGGGAGGATGTCATAATTGATGCCGCCCGCGATGGCTACATCGAGGCCGAGATTGCACATTTCCCGCACGGTGTTCACAGCCTTTTCGTCCCATAATGCGCCCTGAGTAAGTTCTTCATCAATACTGCGATGATAAAGCACAAGGCTCACTCCTGATTCCTTGATTTCTTTTGCGCGCGCAACCGGGTCTTCGACACCGGTCATGTCCACTTCCGCGCGCCGGTTCCATTTATCCGCTTCGCGCTGAACCTGGCAAATGGTTGCCAGAGTGGTGATTCCCTGCGTAGTGACAATATCAGCGCCTGCGGTGAATGCCATGTTGGCTTCATAAGCACCCACATCACTTGATTTCAGGTCAGCAAGGATGGTTTTTCCCGGGTGGGATGATTTCAATTGATTGACGATGTTGATCCCTACGGATTTTATAAGCGGTGTACCTGCTTCAAAAATATCTGCATGAGGTGCGATGGATGCCGCAAGTTTCATTGCAACATCGCCGTCGAGTGTATCCATTGCCAGTTGTAGTTTGACCATTCGTTTGCTCCAACTCACATTTGTGAGTATAATATCACATATGTGAATTATAACGCAATGTGCAACTTTGTCAATTATCAATGGAGGAATGATGGAGAAGAAAATGCGTGCTGCGGTTTATCTTGGCCCTGAAAAAATCGAATTGCGTACCGTTTCGATTCCCGAACCAGCGACAGGTGAGATTCTAGTAAAAATACACGCGGCAACCACTTGTGGCACGGATGTAAAGACGTATCGTCGCGGACATCCGAAATTTCCACCGCCTTTTATTTTTGGTCATGAATTTGGGGGAGATATCGTGAAAGTTGGTGACGGTGTGGAGCAGTTTCGTGTAGGGATGCGAGTTACAGCCAATGTTTTTGCCGAGTGTGGCGAATGTTTTTATTGCAAACATGGCCAGGGTAATATTTGTGAAAACCTTGTTTACAATTTTGGCGCTTTTGCGGAGTATATGATTATCCCCGTATCCATAGCACGCCGGAGTACGTTTGAGATCCCATCTCATATTCCTTACGCTCATGCAGCTATGCTTGAGCCGTTGGTGACGGTGGTGCATGGATGGCACAAGGTTGGGATTCAGCCAGGAGAAACAGTGGCAATTATCGGCGCGGGAGGACCGATCAGTCTTATGTTTTTGCAATTGGCATTGCGCGCTGGAGCAAGTAAGGCGATTGCAGTCGGCCACAGTCCAATGCGATTGGATGTTGCAAAAAAGCTCGGTGCAACTCATCTGGTGAATGCGAAAGAAGTGGATACGATCAGTGCCGTCCGTGAGTTGACTCAAGGATATGGTGCGGATGTAGTCATTGAATGTGCGGGCACAAAACAGACATGGGAAACCTCTGTGGACGCGGTCCGCCGGGGAGGACGAGTATTGTGGTTTGGCGGTTTACCTAGTGGCGCGAAAGTGGAAATTGATGCGGCGCGTGTCCATTATGGAGAGATTGCACTGCTCAATATGCACGGCGGGACAGTTGAGGATGCGCGAGAGGCATTTGATCTGATCGCATCAGGTGCGATTAATGTTGCGCCGATGTTAAGTGGAGAACTTCCATTGGAACAGGTGGAATTGGCCCTGAAAAAGATGATCGCCGGAGAGGTGGTCAAGATGGTAATTAAGCCCGATTCTTTGAATTCAACGTAACTTCATTGACAAACCAGTGTTCGAATGGTAAACTCACATATGTGAAAAGCATTTCACTTTTGTGAATTTAGGATATTTGGAGTGTGTTCATGCCAGAAACAATGACGCCTCGCGAACGTGTAGTTGCCACCCTAAATCATAAAGAGCAAGATCGTGTAAGTCTATTAGCCGATGTGGCAGAGATGTACTATCTCGAAGAAAAGAATCAAGCCGCAATCGCCAAAACCATTGGCGTGACGCGCTCTATGGTCTCGCGCATGCTGACGGAAGCACGG
>Ga0210377_10000984_pt1 | contig 26701 bp, 24 predicted proteins | sample PLM4_65_b1redo_FD_155480 | JGI IMG/M metagenome (GOLD analysis project Ga0210377, IMG submission 155480) | Groundwater sediment microbial communities from an aquifer in East River, Colorado, USA - PLM4_65_b1 redo | ecosystem: Environmental > Terrestrial > Soil > Riparian zone | place: USA: East...
GTGGAGCAGTCGCCGCGCATGGAAGGCAGAAACATGACAATGATGCTCGGGGCAAAGGTGAAAGAAGTGGCGGCAAAAAAGTAGCCCTGCAATATGAACAATACGGGATGCCACGGAAGCACGTATTCCGTTGTTACCATACAGGAAACGGCAAAGGCCTGATATCTCAAAGGGGGAAAAGGAAATGGCAAAGGCAAAGGCCAAGACAAAAATAAAGTTGAAGACGAGAAAAAGCACGGCCAAGAGAATAAAATTAACAGGCACGGGCAAGGTCATGAGGCGCAAGGGATGGAAGGGACATCTGTTGTCGGGCAAGAACGCTACACGGAGGAGAAGACTTTCCGGTGCGGTGCAGCTTACCAAGGATAATCTGGAGAATGTCAAGCAGATGCTTCCGTACGGTGTCAAATAACTAACTGATTAGAAGACAGAGGACAGACGATAGAGGACAAATTCGTAAGATTTTTTGTGCTCATATACTATCTGCAGTCTGGCATCATGATTTAAGGAGGAAGAAAAAATGCCGAGAGCTAAAGGCGGCCCCAAGACGAGGGCCAGAAGAAAAAGAGTGCTTGACCTGGCAGAAGGCTACTGGGGAGCAAAATCGAAACTGTTCCGCAGTGCTACCGAACAAGTGGACCGCTCGCTTAAGTACGCGTATCGTGACCGGAAGGCCCGGAAGAGGGATTTTCGCAGACTCTGGATCGCGCGCATCAATGCGGCAGCAAGGCTGAACGGTGTGACGTACAGCAGGTTCATCGCGGGCCTCGCAAAGTCCGGTGTGGCTTTGGACCGTAAGATCCTCGCGGACCTCGCGATTACAGACCCGGCGGGTTTCGCGAAGCTTGTGGATACTGCCAAGGCAGCATCATAAAAGATTCACCGCTGCCCGTAAACGGCAGGAGTGACGCGTTACCCGTGCTCAGAAGACACCATCACCGGCCCCGGTTATCCGGGGCCTTTTTTTGTTGACAACTCCCCGTAATTCGGTTAAAAAACAACAGGAAAATTATGCAGAATCGCGGCCGTTCCTGTATCGCGGCCTTCATGGCTTGCGCCATCCAGCTGCTTGTTGCTGCACCCGCGTACCCGTCTTATAATACCGAGGCCGGGCATAAGTATACTGTCGCCTGCCAACGCCTGTCGGACCTCAGAAAATCCCCAAAGAAAAAAATGTACCGCTCTTACTGGGTGGATTGCATCCGGACCTTCGAGCTTGTGGAAAAGAAATACCCCCGAAGCCCGAGCGCGGGGGACGCCTGCTTCGACCGGGCGGGGGTTTATCAGGACCTCTATAAATTTAATAGATATTCAAAGGATTTAGACCAGGCTGTCCACATCAACCAAGTTTGCCAGACAGCCTATCCCAAACATGACAGGGCGCCTGAGGCGCTTTACCATGTCATTGAACTTACTCTTGATCACAAAAAAGACAACGCGCTTGCGGCAGAGTCATTTGCCACGCTGAAGAGGTTATATCCCGACAGCTCATGGACCGGCAAGGCAATGTCGAGATTCAACCCGCCTGCGCGCATGAAGCAGAAAGAAAGGCAACAGGAGACAGAAATACGAAGCATGCCCAAGCCGGCGCCCCTCGCGGCTTCGGGGAAGACCAAACCAACAGGCACGGTTACCGGCATCCGTCACTGGTCTGAAGGGGCGTATAGCCGCATCGTAATTGATCAGACGAACACGGTTGTGTTTCATGTCCAGGAACTCAAAAATCCTGACCGGCTGGTTTTTGACCTTCTCAATGTCCGCGTTGGCAAATCGTTGAGTAAGGAGCCATTACCCATCAATGACGGGATCCTGAAACAGGTGCGGGCCAGCCAGTACGCACCGGGTGTCGTACGGGTCGTACTCGACCTTGCGAGTATCAAGAGCTATGCCCCGTTCCCGCTGCATGATCCCGAGCGTCTCGTGATCGACGTGACCGGCGAAGGTGGAAAGGTGACCGAGACCCGCATTGCGAGCGCGGACACGGGGACACAGCAGACCGCAGAGACCCCCGCGGTGCCGGAGGTACAGGCCAAACCAGAACCGCCGGTCCTGCCTCCTCCGATTGCTCCGGCACCTGAAGTGAAAGACAACGACGGAGCAAAGCTGTCGCTGTCCCGGCAACTCGGACTCAAGATCAAGACCATCGCCATCGACGCTGGACACGGCGGTCATGATCCTGGCGCAATCGGTAAAAGCGGACTGAAAGAAAAAACTATAACACTCGATGTTGCGCAGCGGCTCGCCGCGCTCGTGAAGGAACGGCTCGGGTGCACGGTGGTGATGACTCGCGATAAGGATGTGTTCATCCCGCTTGAACAACGACCGTTTATCGCTAAATCAAAAGGGGCCGACTTGTTCGTATCGATTCATGTGAACGCCAATCGAAAAAGGCAAGCTCGGGGGATTGAAACGTATATCCAGGGTCTTCGTGCATCGGATCGTGATGCAATGGCTACGGCTGCCAGGGAAAACGCTACCACCTCCAAAACCCTTGGTGAGCTTGATGACGAGCTGACGCGAATTCTGAAAGGGCTTCGGATGGAGAGCAATGATGAAGACTCAATTCATCTTGCACATGCAGTACAGGGATCGCTCGTCAATGCCGTGAGGCCTATCCAGAGCCAGGTCGTGAATCACGGTGTTAAACGGGCCTTTTTTTATGTGCTTATCAACACCGGAATGCCGAGCATCCTTGCTGAAGTTGGGTTCATCAGCAATCCGGAAGAAGAAAGGATGCTGCGGACGAACGCGTACCGGCAGAGCATTGCCGAGGCATTGTATCAGGGAGTGAAGAAGTACGTTGAGGCCCGGTCGCCGCAGATGATGGGAATATGAATCGATTGCGGAATGTGGATTGCGGATTGCGGAATGAAAGTCGAAGCCAATATGGCTGTTTTCCTAACCGGCTCCTGACTCCTGGTTCCTGACCCCTTTCCCACTCATTGAGATCAAATAAGCATCTATGAACTGGTTGAGGTCTCCATCCATCACAGCAGTCACATTTCCGGTTTCCACACCCGTGCGGTGGTCCTTCACCAGCTGGTAGGGCTGGAACACATAGGACCTGATCTGACTCCCCCAGGAAATATCCTTCTTCTCGCTCATCAGCTTGCCGAGTTTCTCATCATGCTCTTTTTTCCTCAATTCATACAGTCGCGAACGCAGCACCTTCATTGCCACGTTCTTGTTCTTGAGCTGCGATCGCTCGTTCTGGCACTGCACAACGATGTTCGTGGGCAGGTGGGTAATTCGCACGGCCGAATCGGTCTTGTTCACATGCTGGCCGCCGGCGCTCGATGATCGATAGGTGTCGATCCGCAGCTCCTTATCGTCGATCACGATATCAATATCGTCCTCGACCTCAGGGTACACGTAGACCGAGGCAAAGGAGGTGTGTCTGCGTTTGTTCGTGTCAAAAGGCGAGATACGAACGAGTCGGTGCACACCGGCCTCCGCCTTCACCTTGCCGTAGGCATAACTGCCTGAGACCGTGAACGTGACGGATTTTACACCTGCTTCGTCGCCGTTCTGGTAATCGAGGATCTCGGTCTTGTAGCCCTGCGCCTCTGCCCAGCGCAGATACATGCGCATCAGCATCTCGGCCCAGTCCTGGGCCTCGGTGCCGCCAGCCCCGGGGTGGATCGAGACGATGGCGTTGGTAATGTCCTGTTCGCCCGAGAGGAGCGCCGCGATCTCTGCAGCCGAAATGTCCTTCTGGATGGATGCGATTTCGCGTTCCAGATCAGCGCGCATGGCCTCGCCGCCTTCTTCCGCCGCAAGATCCGCCATGGCCTCGAGGTCATGAAACCGCGTCGAGAGCAAGTTCCAGTCCTTGAGAGAACGCTCAAGCATGGCTTTATCCTTCATGAGCGCGTTTGCTTTGTCTTTATTGTCCCAGAAGCCAGAGGCTTCCATCAGGTGGGTAAGTTCGGTCAGTTTTGCTTCCTTGGCAGGGGTGTCAAAGATGCCTCCGCAGGGTCTCTATCCTGTTTTTGACTGAGTTAAGCTCCAGTTTGAGGTCTTCTAAAAGCATTCACATCTCCAGTCATATTATTGATCTGAAATCGTCGAGATTATACCACAGAGAAAATGAACAATCAAAGACTAAAGAAAATAAATCTTTCAGAATTTTATAAAGGTCATCCCGATGATATTATTCCAGCAACTTAATTTTGATGGACTTGTCAAAAGTCCTAACGTCTCACCCTGAGCAACTCGTACGGTCTTCCAATGGATTAGAAAACCAAGATTCTTCGTTTTGTTCAGAATGATGAATTCAGATTTTTTCGGCTTTTTACGACAAAATCAATTATGCAACCAATTAACAATTCGTTGAAATCCCGCTATGTTTATGAGATAATCGCATGTTGTTATGGCAAACACACGTACCACTCGACATAACTATCTCGATATTTTACTGATCCCCCTCTGGGCTGGACTGCTCGTACTGCCGTTTACCGGTATCGGCAGCGCTCTTCGTCTTTTCGCAGCGGCAGTTATTGCCGTGCTCCTCTGGAGGATGCTCAAGGCCGATTTGGTCACCGTTGCCCGAGCCTCGGCTGCTGAAAAGCTGTCAAAAGCGGCTGCGGCCTTTCCCCCGATCACCCGATATGCATCCGCTCCGCTGACCTATGTGCTCATCGTTGTTTTCGTGATTATCCTTCCTCTTTTTCTGAATGATTATTATCGCGACATCATGACGCTCACCGGTATGTACGTTGTCCTTGCCCTTGGATTAAACATCGTGGTGGGACAGGCAGGGCTTCTGAATCTGGGATACGTCGCGTTTTACGCGATCGGTGCCTATACCTATGCCATTCTATCGACGACCTTCGGGCTTCCATTCTGGTCCGGACTTGTCGCCGGAGGAGCCGTGGCCGCCTTATTCGCGGTCCTTCTCGGCATGCCGACCTTGCGTTTGCGCGGCGACTATTTTGCGATCGTCACCCTGGGGCTCGGCGAGATCACCCGCATCATCCTGAACAATTGGGACAGCATGACCGGCGGGCCGAACGGAATCTCGAAGATCGGCAGACCAGTTATAGCCGGATACGAACTCCACACGACCCTGGATTTCTATTATCTCATTATTGTGATCGCGATCATTACAATTTTTGCCATGCACCGGCTTATCGCTTCGCGCATCGGCCGGGCGTGGGTTGCAATCCGCGAAGACGAGGTTGCGGCGGAGGCCATGGGGGTCAATACCTACAGGATGAAATTGCTGGCTTTTGTGCTGGGGTCAGTATGGGCCGGGATCGTCGGGGTTTTTTTCGCGGCCAAAATGGCCTTTGTATCGCCGGAAAGCTTCACATTTTTTGAGTCGGTCATGATCCTCTGCATGGTTGTCCTCGGCGGCATGGGGAGCATCCCGGGGATCATCCTGGGGGCGCTTCTCCTGATCACGATCCCGGAGATCTTCAGGGATTTTCAGGATTACCGGATGCTGGCGTTCGGGATCGCCCTTGTCCTGATGATGGTATTCAGACCGCAGGGGCTTCTTGGCGCTGTGAAAAAAAAGAGTACGCTTGTCAAGACGGTTTGAAAAGTTAAAAAAGGAGGGTCTTCCGGGTTTTGTGTGGGTCGCTTTTATCTGTTTCTAATTCAGCACATGTCACGATCCTATTTTTTTCTGCACCCCAGTTCACAGCTCCGCGCAGGGCATGATTGCCAGTACTGATAACAAGCCTTTTCGAGCAGCGCAGCACTTCCCCTCGCCCGGAGAACGGGCTCGGCCGTGTCTGCCTAGCTTTGTGGCAGCTTCGGTCTTTTCTACCTTGGCATGCCTGTGCGCGAAACTGTTCATGGGATGCAGGGGCTTCTGGAAAGGCAAAGATTTCTGCCATTCCCCTGCGCCGGGTAGCTCTGACGCGAGAGACACGCGTAGCAATGCTGCACAGATCATAGTTACGAGAACAAGACAAGGCAGACACGGCCGAGCCCTTTTTAAAGGGCGAGGGTGGAGTGATGCGAGTCCTGCATATCAGGGTGGAGGTACTGTACATCTCCCCGGCATGCTGCGTGGCCGAGTGATGAGCTGCCCAAAAAAACAATGCACATGTGGGACACGTGCCAACTTAGATAACATTCAGGAAACAGATTGTTAATGAAAAGTAAAAAGCTATACGTGCAATTAAGTGACACGCAGAAAAGTCAGAAGAACCAAAAAGGATAATGTTATTACTGGAGACTAAAAATCTGGCCAAACACTTCGGAGGGCTGAAGGCACTCGATGGGATCGATATGCGCGTGGAACGCGAGCGGATCGTAAGCATCATCGGGCCGAACGGGGCAGGGAAGACCACGTTCTTCAACTGCATCACCGGCATGTTCCAGCCTACCAGGGGGAATGCCATATTCCGCGACCGGGACGTTACGGGGATGTCGCCCCACGATATAACGTCCATGGGAATCGCACGTACGTTTCAGAACATCCGCCTTTTCAGCGGGATGACCGTGGTCGAGAACGTTATGGTGGCCGCGCACTGCCGTACCAGTGCGGGGGTGTTCGGAGCGATCGTCCGACCCCGGCGGGTAATAAAAGAGGAACGGGACATGGAGTATCGTGCCGTGGATATTTTGAAATTCGTGGGGCTCGATGCAAAGTATGATTCGCTTGCGATGAACCTCTCCTATGGAGATCAAAGGCGGCTGGAGATAGCAAGGGCGCTCGGGACCGAACCCCACCTCTTGCTTCTCGATGAACCTGCCGCAGGGATGAACCTTCAGGAAACGCAGGACCTGATGACGTTGATCCGCAAGATCCGTGATAACGGGGTGGCAATTCTCCTGATCGAGCACGATATGAAGGTCGTTATGGGCATCTCGGACCGGGTGGTCGTGCTCGACCACGGAGTGAAGATCGCCGAAGGCCTGCCCAAAGATATTCAGCAGAACACGGATGTGATCGAAGCGTACCTGGGCAAGGAGAGTTTGCATCATGCTTGACGACTTCGTCAAAAGTCCATCTGCGGCGTTGCGCTGCGTCCTTCGTCACTGCGGCGTACGGAAAAGTACGCCTCATTACTTAGTACTTGCGCGCCTTGCACCTGGAACTTTTTACGTTGTCGTCTATCCTTCATGCCGTCTTATCGCTGCGGAACATCACGGGGGCGTGCATGCTTGAGCTGCGTGAGGTGACCGTCTCCTATGGCATGATCGACGCCCTAAAAGGCATCAGCCTGAAGGTGGAGCGAGGGGAGATCGTCGCGCTGATCGGGGCGAACGGCGCAGGCAAGTCAACAACGTTGATGTCCATCTCCGGGGTTGCCGCGCTGCGGTCGGGTATGGTCCTGTATGACGGTGCGGAGTTGTTAGGCCGGCCTGCGCATGCAATCGTGCAGATGGGTATCTCTCAGGTCCCTGAAGGCAGGCGCATCTTCGCGAGGATGACCGTGCGCGAGAACCTGGAAATGGGCGCCTTTATCAGGGAAAAACGGGAGCTTGAAGGTGACCTCGCTCGGGTATTCGAGCTGTTCCCTGCGCTTGCTGACAGGAATAGACAGCTTGGCGGCACGCTCTCGGGAGGTGAGCAGCAGATGCTCGCCTTGGGAAGGGCACTCATGTCACGTCCAAAGCTTCTCCTTCTCGACGAGCCATCGCTCGGTCTTGCTCCGATCATAGTGAGCAGGATATTCAAAATCATCAAGGAGATCAACCAGCAGGGAACAACCATCCTTCTCGTGGAACAGAACGCGAAAGCCGCTCTCCGTCTTGCGCATCGTGCGTATGTTATGGAGACAGGAACAATCGTAATGCAGGGCCGGGCCTCGGATCTGGAAAAAGACCCGGGGATCAAGAGGGCGTATTTGGGTGGGTGAGCTTCATTTCAGAGCTCGAAGCATGAGATTGCGAGTGGTATGAAAAGAAACATTAAACTTATCCTTGAATACGACGGCACCAACTACCACGGCTGGCAGTCGCAGATCGGGAGCAATATGCCGACTATCCAGGATGTTCTCGAACACGCGCTAGAAAAGCTTACGAGTGAACAACTAAGGACCGTTTCATCGGGCCGGACCGACGCGGGGGTGCATGCCCTGGGGCATGTTGCGAACTTCAAAACCGCAAGCAGGATCCCGGCGGAAGCATGGGCGCCTGCGTTAAATCACATTCTGCCGAATGATATCAGGGTGCTGCTCTCCGACGAGGTGCCCGACGATTTTCATGCCAGATTCAGCGCACAGGGGAAAATATATCAGTATAGGATTCTGAATAGGCGAAGCCCGTCAGCGTTATATCGAAACTATTCCTGGCACATGAACAAACGGCTGAACCTTAAAAATATGAGATCGGCCGCTGCCTGCCTCGTGGGTAAACACGATTTTTCCGCATTTCGAAGTTCTGAATGCGGTGCAAAGACGCCGGTGAGGATGCTTAAGGAGCTCACGATCAAAAAACGCGGGGAGTTTGTCGAGGTATTTCTTGAAGCTGACGCTTTCCTGATGCACATGGCGAGAAATATCGTTGGGACACTCGTAGAAGTCGGTCTCAATAGGCGGCCGGTGGAGGATGTGAAGCGGATACTCCTGTCGGGCGATAGAAAAAAAGCGGGAAGGTCCGCTCCGTCATGCGGCCTGTATCTCTACAGGGTGTTTTATCTTTAAAAAGTAGAGAGTTACATACATGAATGGCCGTCTTCAATACAGACCTCACATTGAAAATATGTAAGATAAATTTATTTGTGTATTATGAGATATGATATAAATTATGCTTGCTAAAATTCACTCTTTATGATATTTTCTGCGTTGTCTTATTCTGAAGATAATAAGCTCACAAACATGAGATTGCTCCGATTTTTAAGAGCAATGTGTTACTTTTTGAAAGGAGAAGGTATGAGGAATTGGCTGAACGTTTTTTTACTGTTACTGCTTGCACTCGTTCTGGTCCCCGAAGCTGGTGCAGCGACTGATGTGGCGACGTGCCTCGGCTGTCACGGATCAATGGAAGGGGCCGTCAATGTAAACCAGGAAAAGTTTGCTAAATCCGTACACGGTGCCATGAATGACTGTACTATGTGCCACATGACCCTGAAAGGGGAACAGCATAAGGGACTGGCAGGAGGAAAGCCGGATAAGGCGGTCATGGAAATGGCCACCGCGTTATCGCTGAAGAGCAAGGTCGATCCAATCGCGCAGGCCGCATGCATGAACTGTCACCCGGATATTTATTCATCTTATAAGACCAGTGCTCATGGAATAAATGTTATCGTCAAAAAGTCATCTGACGGTCCGGTCTGTACCAGTTGTCATGGCTCGCCGCACTATATTCAGCCAAAAACGAGCAAAGGATCGGCGATAAACCACGTTAACGTGGTCCAAACCTGCGGGGCCTGTCATGAAGAGAAGATAATGTCGGAGAAGTACGGGTTCAGCCCCCTGGTTGTAGAGCGATATAAGGAAAGCTTCCACGGTAGAAAGCTGAAAGTCGGCCACAGCGGCGCGCCGTCATGCGCGGATTGCCATGGCGCACATGATATCAAGAGCGCCAAGGACCCGTCCTCGCCGGTTGTGGGCGCGAACAAGATAAAAACCTGCTCCAAATGTCATCCGGGGGCCACGGTAAAATTCGTTGCCGCTGTCACCCACAAACCCCTCCATCCGATTGCGCACTTCTCCGAGATCGCACTCATCATCCTCACGGTGAGCACGTTCATCTTTATCATTGTCCACGTGCTTCTGGATATCTACGCGGATATCCGCGACCGTTTGTTCAGAAAAGGAGGCAACCATGAATAATAACATACCAATCGAGATTGAAAGGTTCGACCTTTCAGCGAGGATCCAGCATATCATCTTGTTCACCTCGTTTCTTTTTCTCGCGTTCACCGGCTGGGGACTCAAGTATGCGTACCAGGATCCGGCCAGCGCGTGGATCAGTTTCTGGGGCGGCGCCAAAAGCGCGGGGATCATTCACCGCGTGGCCGGCATCATCCTGCTCTTGGATTTCATTTACCACCAGTTCTACATGCTCAATCTGTTTCGGAAAAAGGACCTTCGCCTGACGATTGTGCCGATGCCCAAGGATTTGCTGGATCTTATTAAGAACTTCATGTATTACTTCGGCTTCTCGAAAGAACGGCCCTCCTTCGGAAAGTTCTCGTATCTGCAGAAATTCGATTACTGGGCGGTTTACTGGGGTATGATGATCATCGGGACCTCGGGATTTTTTCTCACCTATCCGGTGATGGTGTCGTCAATATTCCCGACATGGACCCTGGGATGGATTTGGGACGTGATCTTTACCATGCACAGCGACGAGGCGCTTCTGGCCATCGTATTCATATTCATCATCCACTTCTATAGTGAACACCTGAAGTCCGATGTGTTCCCCATGAGCTGGCTGTGGCTAACCGGGAGAATGTCCGTCGATCAGCTGAAGCATCACCACCCTGAGGAGTATGATCGCCTTTTCGGGGACAAGAAGAACAAGTAAAGATGCCAAATTGAATGTCTGATATGATAAGAACAGCGGCTCAAAAGGCCGCTGTTTCTGTTAGTGCAGTTGATGAAATTGAACAATTTGTTGAAATGCTCATCTCGATATAGTATTTAGTACAATGTGACCATGCTGTATGCATCTCAAGTTCATCATCTCATGACAATGGATCGATGTATGCACGGAGTCACCGTCGTATCCACGATTCAATGCCTTGAAGTGAGATAACTTCGCAATCACTTTCACGCTTTTCTCGCACTGTACACCCTCTCAGGACGATGCCCTTGCGCTTTGCGGGTCCTTCGTCGCCTCAATCGGAATGGATAAAGGACTTGCACCGACATGCTGCAGAACATGCTCGCACATAAAAAAGGCAGTGATTGCTCACTGCCTTTAACAGACGCTTATGGTACAGAGAACTGATCTTCTTCTACCTACGCTTTTTCGGCAGCTTTCTCTTTCATCGCTGCCGTTGGCACGGACACGATATATCCTAAAACCGTGCCGATCAGGCCTCCGACCACGAGGCTTACCGTTGCCGCGCAGGCAATCCCGACCACGATGCCCATGACCACCGCTGCCCTTACGAAAAGCGTGGGATCAACCGCGCCACCCATGATCTTCTGGAGCAGGATCAGTGTCCCGAAGCTCCCGAAATAGAATCCCGGCATGATCCCGAACACCAGGAAAACCAAACCACCTGCAGCTGCACCAATCTTCATACCTGTTTTTACTGTCTCGTTCTTCATGGCAAATCTCCTTTTAGCCTAAGCTATTTTATTTAGATCTCTATCGGCTATCTATGTGCAGCCTTTTTTTCTTCCGTATTTTTTGGGGCATGAGCGCCCGATTCAAACACTATCACTCTAATGACTGTCAACCGCTGCATGGTGTTCGACTGTTTTATCGGAAAGAACAGAATCTAATGTGTAGCCGATCAACCAACCCAGGGATGACGTGCTGATTAAAAAAAGGACTCCCGAAAGCAATACGCCGAATAGCATGGATACCAACAAGATCAGTCTAGTCAGGAGCGAGCTCTCATGTGTGCTGCCAAAAACATTTTTAACGATAGTTACACCGATGGAACCTCCGATGAATGAACCGGCGAGGAGGCCGCCGAGTGCAAATAAAACAAGTCCTGCACCAATGCCGACATACAACCCTATCTTTGACATGTTCGTTTTCATATTCATTACGTCCTTGTTGATTATTTAGTATGCAGCTTCTATGCCAAGAGATAAAATATTGAATTCAAAAGACATGAAGTCTATCTTGGCACTGCAAGCCTGCAAATAATTAAATTTACTTTGCAATAGTGCAAAGAGTAAATAGAATATTGCTCTCGCGATGTGAAAATGGAATTTGATGGTGTGTCTGGGAGGAAGTGAAGTGTTTAATCAAGCTTTTCCAGGACGCCCTGTTTCATCCTAAATCGTTTCTGTGCTCGGAGGGCTATTTCGGAGCTGTGCGTGACCATGATCATCGTCACCTTTTTCTCTTTATTGGTTTTCTCGAAGAATTCCATGATTTCAGCTTCCGTTTGCTCGTCGAGATCGCCGGTGGGCTCGTCAGCCAGGATTATCTCAGGCGAATTGATGAACGCCCTGGCGATTGCTACCCGCTGCTGTTCGCCGCCGGAGAGCTCTGCCGGATACCGGTCCATTTTGTCGCCAAGTCCGACCAACTGGAGCAGGTGCACCGCATCGTCTGCAGTTCGTTTTCGTCCAAATACGGTAGGAAGAAGAACGTTTTCCGTCGCGCTCAGGGTGGGGATGAGGCTGGCAAACTGATAGATGAATCCGAATTTCTCGTTTCTGAGCCTCGAAAGTCCCGAGTCATTGTATCCCCAGATGTTGGCCCCGTCGACGCTTACCGTACCGGTGTCGGGCCTGGCAATGCCACCTATAAGGCTTAAAAAAGTACTTTTCCCGCTTCCTGAGTGTCCTACGATAGAGAGAAAATCTCCCTGCTGAATGGTCAGGTCAAGCGTTTGAACCGCTTTTATCACGTTGCCTAAAATGTTGTAGGTTTTTGAGAGCCCCTTCAGTTCGATCATGAACTTCCTTTCTTTCTGGAGGACTTGGCGATATTGAAAACAACTCCTGCCATAGTAAGGATGCCGATGACGGAGAGAAACCTGACAGCAGGCACCATGCCGTAATGGCAAGGCATTTTCGGGCTGAGGCAATACCCGAATTTGTCGGGAAGCCAGAAAGAGATGCCAAACACAATAGCTGAGAGAATGGCGCCGATGAGCGGCATTGTTGTGGATTTCACCAAGAAGGTCATGCCGGACACCGCGATGAGCACTGCGCCGATGACTTGTTCAGCGTGCGCGGTATCCGAACAGTGCATGCGGGGAAACCCCTCATACTCACAGACAGGGAGAATATATCTCGGAATGAGGATAAAAAGTATGCCGCTTATCAGCGAAGTAAACGCGACCAGCTTCTTCATTTAAAGGCCTTTGCGGTGGCGTCGAAATCCATGGCGATGCCGAACTTTGCCGCGTCATCCTTGTTAATAAACGCGGCGATGCCCCATCCCATGGGAGTGCTGAATTTCTGTTCCGCATGGACATAGAACGCTTTCCGTGCGTCGAGCCATGCCCCGCTGGCGAAGTCCTTGACTTCGATCCGGGCATCATTTAGATTATGTTTTTTAAGGTAGGCAAACAGGTCGCCGATGTCGCAGAAAAAAAGCGTTGTGTCTCCCTGCGTGGTCTTCGCTGAAAATTTTGATGTTATATCGACCTTCATGCCACATTCAGTGCATCTGATATCTGCGGCAAAGGCAGTGGAAAGAATAAGCAGGATAAGCACGAGGGTGGTGATGGTTGTTCGCAATCGTATTCGCATGTGTTATTTCTCCCTTTGTTTATCGATTTCTTTTTTAAGAGAAGACGCAACAACGGTGTCAAATTTACTGAGTTCATTGTATTGTTTCAGGGCTTCGCCGCGTTTTCCGATTCTGAGCATTGCTATCCCGAGATTGTGCCGGGCAGTGGCATAATGGGGCCGCAGAGAAATTGCTTTTTCAAGAAAGGCGATTTCCTCATCTGTTTTGCCGAGTTTGCCATAGGACACAGCGAGGTTGTTGTACAAGACCGGATCCTTCGGAAAATATTTTAGTGCTGTCCTGAAACTGGTTACCGCGTCCTGGTGCCGTCCAAGCCGGTTATACGCATTCCCCAGCTTCACATATGCGTAGCCCTTGCCGGGATCGATCTCAATCACCTTTTGGAGCGCAGCCAATTCTTCCTGGTGCATTTGAGCATTCTCATAGAGGTTGGCAAGATGATACCACGCTTCGGCGTCTTTGGGGTTTTTGATCGTCTGTTCCTTTACTTCCTCAAAAAGGCTCTTTTCAGCGCTCGCCGGTTCCTGGCTCTTTTCCGGCTCTTTGCTGCATGACAGCAGCATCAGCATACTCACGATAAGAAAGAATAGCGGCTTCATTCGGCGCTCCTTATTGCTTCGTAGGGTTCCACTCGCAATACAGCAAGTGACGGCAGCAGAGCAGCAAAAAGTCCGGTAAGGATGGAGAAAAAGAGCGCGCTTGCGGTCAGGACGATCAATTCCGGAGTTGCAGGAAACAGATAGGGAAGCTTAAGATAGTGAAGCATCAGATTTTTAAAGCTTGCAAGCAGCACGAACCCGAGGATAATTCCTGTTGCGCCGCCGGCTGCGGATAAGAGCGAGGATTCACTCAGAATGATTGTGGCGATATGTACCTTATTTGCGCCAATCGCACGCAGAAGGCCGATCTCTCTCCGGCGTTCATTGACGATCATATAGAAAGCAAATGCCATGATAAGGAGAACAATGAACCAGAGAATGATGCTGATGACCCAGATCGCCTTGATAAGTCCCGCGAGCTGCTGCCGCACCGTGCTGATAATCGTGTCTGAAACAAGGGCTTTGACACCACTGATATCATGCTCAATACGGATTGCTACGCGATCAGGTGTTACATCATCATTAATCTGCACCAGGACCGTGGATATCTGATTCCGTCCGATCTCTATGGGCTGGAGCGCCTTGGTACGCGAGTCTTCCGCCATTTTATAGGCGGAGTCAATATTCATAAAAACGGCACGGTCGAAGAAATCCATGCCCGTTGCTTCCATAGTGCCTGCCACGGTAAAGGTTGTGCCAAAGAAGGGGATCTTGTCGCCTGCGATTACCGGGACCGATCTCCCGGTAATGATCTCATTCATTCCGAGTGATTTATGAAGGTTCTTTGACAACCATGGTTTGACGGTAAAGTCCGTGTCAGGATCGAATGCCACGAGGAACACGTCTACATTGAAACAGCAGGTAAAGCTGGTCGGCTTGACGAACAATTGAGGGGTCACATTTTTTACTCCCTCGATGGCTTTTACCCGGTCAAGAATGGACCGGTCCATCAGAAATTGGGTAGGTTCACCGGAAAGCAAAGCGGATTTTGCCTTCGACTCAGCACTCTCGGGTACGACAAGGATATCGGCGCCGAGGCGATAGGTTCCGATCTTCAGCGCATTGTTGATGCTTTTCAAAAAAAGGGTTGCCGAGAACAGGGTGCAGGAGACGACTACCACGATGGCAAACAAAAGCCAGGTCCGGGTAAGTTTTCTTTTGAGATTTTTTAGGGCAACATAGGGGATATTCATGCGATGGGTGATGTTCCTTCACGTTAAAGATTGATATGGCTATGATGTCTATTATTATAGCAAAGTTTCGGGGTGAGGAATAATAAAAAAACCGGAGGCAGGCGACACCTGACCTCCGGTATGTGTTTTAAAAATAAATTAATGGAGAGGCGAGTTCATCTTACTTGTGCCAGTCCACTTCAATGCCGCAGAGAAGTGGCGAACCCTTGTCGATTTTTACCTCTATGCCGGCGGGCTTATGGCAGCCGGCGCAGAGAGATACTTTGCCGACAAGATTGTGGGTCTTCATCTCCATGATGTTCAGGGTGCTGTCATCGCCATAGGTGCGCGAAGAGAGGAATGCATATTTCCCATCCGGGGAGAAGGCAAAGTCATGAGGTCTGACCGTGTCAGGCAGTACAAGCCGCTCTACGATGACATCCTTGTCCGTATCGATCACGATGACCTGGCTCTTGTGAGTGCCTGGCTTGAGGCCCGGATCGAACTCGTTCGGTGCGCTGACCCAAAGGCTCTTTCCGTCCGGCGCCATTCTGATCTGGTGAAGGAAGGTCATCTCGGGGCTCTTGATCTGTTTGATCTCTTTCTTTGTTTTCCAGTCATACACAAAGATGATGCCCTGCGGCATGTCGCTTATGTATGCCTTCTTGTTGTTCTTGGTCCACTGGATGCCGCAAACCGCAGCTCCCACCGGCATCTTGTCGACCGTCTTCAAGGTCTTGGAATCCCATACGTAGACACTGCCGTTCGCCATGTCTTCGAAGTAGACATTGCCGTCAGGACCTGCGATCGCGCCGCAGAACTTGTCGCCGACCTTGAACGGCCCTTCCTTTTTACCCGTAGCCACGTCCACCTTGTAGACATTGCCGCTCAACGTGCCGGCGACGAGCACTTTCTTGCCGCCTTCTTTCGTGAGCAACTGACCGTGAGATCCGCCCGCCTTCTTGGCTGATTCAAAGTCCATACCCGCAATTTTCCCTTCCATCTCCGATCCTGCTTCCACGAGAACGATCCGGTCCTTCTCAATATCGGACGGAGCTTTCATCGTTTTCATATTGAGGATCGCGATGTGACCGCCATGGCCGGCGATATACGCCGTTGCGTCAAAGGTCGGCATCTTGGCTGCCGGAACCTCTTTCACGTCGATCACTTTAACATCTGCTGCCTCTACCATTGCCTTCTGTGAAAAACCCAGGTAGAGACCAAAAACACTCACTACAATCAGACTGATCAAAATGTATTTTCTCATCTAGTTCATCTCCTTTTCTTTTTAAAGTTCCGAGTATTGAAATACTCACATAACTCACCATTGTTGTTCAGCTTAAGAAGGTCCATTTCTCTATCGGGCATTTACCTCCTTCTCCGCAGACGACCGGTACATGGGATATGGTTGTGTGCCTTGACAGTTAACAGCAGCTTAATGCGTTATTATAGCATACTATTCATTAATGCATCCGTTGCCAATATAATCCTTTAAAAATAGGGTGTCAACTTCAAGTTTCAACGTTATAACTTGCATTATTAGAACTTTAGTCACTATGAACAGTAAGAAATTAATAGAACTGCAGGGCACATGAAAGTTTAATACTATTGTCTAATGCGGTGTATTGTGCTACACGACGTGCGAGAACTGTTGGCCTCCGAGCAGGAAGTATGAAAAGCGAAACAAATATCCCCCGGATTTTATCAAAACACGGGGGATGGTGAGAACCGGGGTCCGAGGGATCAGCTTACTTTCTGAACTTTGCCGGACCGAATGCAGCGTGTACAGACATGCATGCGCACATGGGAACCGTTGGACCCCACGGCTCTGATTGGCTGCAAATTCGGCTTGGAAAACTTCTTTGACCTATTGTTGGCATGGCTCACCTTATTTCCGCTGAGCTTGCCTTTTCCACAGATATCGCATGTACCGGCCACTGTAAAATCCTCCGTTGAATATAATTTTATTTTTTTGAGCGGGCTTACAATACCATAAGAATACGTTCCATGCAAGGGGAAAATGCCCGTTGGACCATAAAACACTTGACATCATTCCTCATCGGATGTACTGTATGAAATTGTAAGTAATTACTTACATTGACAGGATAATGAAGAAATCAGAGACAAATGAACAGCTTTTGAGGGCAACGCTGAAACTTATTTCAGAGAAGGGATATCTCGGCGCCACGACCAGGGAGATCGCCCAGGAGGCCGGAGTGACCGAGCTGACCCTGTTCAGACATTTCGGGTCGAAGGAAATGCTGTTCGAAGAACTTCTTAAATCCTATACGTTCCTGCCTAAATTGAAGGAGCTTTTGCCGGAACTCGAGGGTCTTACCTGCGAACAGTCACTCACCACGATAGCAAGGCGATTTCTTCTCACATTAAAAGAAAGAAAACCCATGATCAGTATACTATACTCCGAGGTGACGACCTATCCGGAAAAGATCAGGACCGTCTATAATAATTTTATCGATGAGATGAGGGCGACACTTGCCGGTTATTTTGAAGTCCTCCAGAATCGCGGGATTTTGAAAATGACGATTTCCCCGGAGATAGCTGCCCGAGTGTTCTTATGGATTTTGTTCTCCTATTTTCGCTCAGAGGAGATCATGAGAGGCGGTTCTGGAATGACGAAGCAGAAATTGGACAAGAATGTTGGGGAAATTGTCAAGATTTTCATGCATGGCACGGTAAACAACGAGTAATACAACGAAGGGAGAGCTGACCATGAAGAATAAATATAACTTTTATTGCATTGCACTGATTGCGTTCATGTCCTTGATGTTCGCGCAGATGGCGCTTGCTGCGGCGGACAGCCCATTATCAGAACCAACCGCAACGTCTCCTGGACAAACGGTATCAAAGGTGACAACGACGGGCGGGGACGTGAATCAGGCGCGGGTCATGACCCTGAACCAGTGCATCGATACCGCTCTCAAGAACAATCCAAGCATTCGCGCCTCGATGTTCGGCGTAGAAGTGAATCAGAGCCGGGTCGGCGAAGCCCGCTCGGGCTACTACCCGCAGCTCAGTGCGTCGGGCTCATATGCCCGGGTTCATCCTCAGCCGAACACCGTTGTCTTTAACACGGCCGCGGAGTTCGACCAATATTTGGCCGGCTTTACACTGAACCAGACCATACTGGATTTTGGAAAAACGTCGCAGCAGGTTGACATATCGAAATACAATCTCGAATCCTCCCGTTCGGATCTGAATACAACGCAGGATACCATCATCCTGAGCGTAAAGCAGGCATATTACGGCGTCCTGCAAGCCAGGAGGAACCGGGATGTTGCCGCGGACGTCCTGAAACAATTTCAACTGCACCTCGATCAGGCAAAAGGTTTTTATGATGTTGGAACAAAGGCGAGGATCGACGTCATCAAGGCGGAAGTGGACCTGAGTAACGCAAAACTCAGCCTCATCAACGCCGAGAACGCTCTTAAAATCGCCTGGGTGACCCTCAGCAATGTTATGGGGACCACCGATGCACCCGAGTATGCCATTGAGGACAACCTCTCCTTCCAGAAATATGCGATAACCTCGGAAGAGGCAATGGCGCGCGCCTTCGAGAACAGGTCCGACCTCAAGTCGATCGTCGCGAAAAGGCAGTCTGCGGAGGCAAATATCAGTTTCGCACAAACCGGCTATTACCCGGTCTTATCGGGTTTCGCGAATTACAACTGGGCAGGCGAGTCAACATCGACGTTGGCCCACTACTGGAATTACGGCGTGCAATTGACCGTTCCCCTGTTCAGCGGATTTTTGACTCAGCAGCAAACGGCGGAGGCGAAGTCGAACGTTTATATCCTGAAGGCAAACGAAGATACATTACGGCAACAGATAGTGCTCGATGTACGCCAGGCATATCTGAACCTCCAGGCGGCGGAGGCCAGCATTGCAACCGCCGAACTTGCCGCCGCGCAGTCCAAAGAGAACCTTGATCTTGCAAACGGTCGATATACCGCCGGAGTGGGAAGCCCCATAGAGGTTTCGGATGCCTTCGCTACCTACGTCACTGCACAGGCAAGCTATACCAGCGCCCTGTCTAACTATAAAATAGCTCAGGCGACCATCGAAAAGTCCATGGGTGCGAGATAGGAACGGCCCTTCTGTATTTTTCAACAGCTTGACTTAACTTGATAGAGAAAGGAAAGTGATGAAAAGAAGGACGCGATCAGCAGTAATTGTACTAAGCCACTTGTCGCTTATCCTGATACTGTCTATATTGTCTGCTTGTTCCAAGACAAAGCAGGATCCGCCCAAGACCGTACCGGTGGTCACGGGGAAAGCTGACTTGAAAAACATTCCGCTGCAGCTCAAGGTCATCGGCAATGTTGAGGCCTATAATGCCGTATCGATCAAACCCCTGGTCGGCGGCGAAGTGGTAGGTGTGTACTTCCGGGAAGGGCAGGAAGTCAAGAAAGGCGACTTGTTGTTCAAGATAGACCCGCGCCCCTATATAGCAGCGCTCAAACAGGCGGAAGCCGCTCTTGCACGCGACGTGGCGCAGGCAAAGAACGCGGAAGAGCAGGCCAGGCGGTACGCGGTTCTGGTCCAGAAGGAATACGTCTCCAAAGACCAGTATGACCAGCTTCGTGCCAACGCAGACGCTCTTGCGGCCGCTGTCGAGGCGGACAAGGCCAATGTTGAGAACAGCAGGCTTCAGCTCGAATACTGCACGATCACGTCCCCGATCAACGGCCAGGTCGGCAGCGTGCTGGTAAATAACGGAAATGTCATCAAAGCAAACGATATCGCGATGACTACCATCAACCAGATCGTGCCGACCTATGTCACCTTTGCAGTACCTGAACAGAACCTGTCGGACATAAAAAAACATACTGCAATGAAAGATCTCAAGGTAGAGGCGATTATCCCCGGCGATGAAAAAAAACCGGCTCAGGGAGAACTTACCTTTATCGATAATGCTGTGGACAGGACCACGGGGACCATCAAGCTGAAAGGCACCTTTGATAATAAGGACAGGAGACTCTGGCCGGGTCAGTTCGTGGATGTCATACTTACCCTGACCACGGAACCGAACCGGGTCGTAGTTCCGGCACAGGCGGTACAAACCGGCCAGCAGGGTCAGTATGTGTTTGTCATCAAGGACGATATGAGCGCTGAGCTCCGTGTTGTTACTGTGGAAAGAATATTTGAGGGCTGGGCCGTGATCACCAGGGGCATAGTACCGGGGGAGAAAATCGTAACCGATGGACAGCTCCGTATCGTACCGGGGGCTAAAGTGGAGATAAAAAACGTTCCTTCGAGTGAAGGAACAAACACAAGATCGCAAATACCCAATCCCAAGTAAATTCTGATTTCGAAATTCGAAACGCTTAGCTCCTTGGGTATCTGGCATTTAAAATCTGGCATTTGTCATTTGGAATTGTAAAATGAACATTTCCGAACTATCCATACGCCGTCCGGTCATGACCACCCTGGTAATGCTCTCGATCCTGTTCGTGGGTATCGCAGGGTATCGTCTTCTACCGGTGAGCGACCTGCCCAATGTGGATTTTCCCACGATCCTGGTGTCCGCAAATGTGCCCGGAGCGAGTCCTGAGACTATGGCTTCGGCCGTTGCTACACCTCTTGAGAAGCAGTTTTCAACCATAGCCGGTATCGACTCAATGACTTCGGCAAATGCCCAGGGTCTTACTACGATCACGATCCAGTTTAATTTGAGCCGGAGCATCGATGCCGCTGCTCAGGATGTTCAGGCGGCGATTGCAGTGGCGGCAAGGCAACTTCCCCAGGACATGCCAAGCCCGCCGTCATACCGCAAGGTGAACCCGGCAGACTCGCCGGTGCTCTACCTGACCCTCAGTTCGCCGACCTTGCCTCTTTCGTCCGTGGACGAATATGCCCAGACCTTGATCGCCCAGAGGATATCCATGGTGAGTGGTGTCGCACAGGTACAGGTTTACGGGTCCCAGAAATACGCTGTTCGCGCCCAGTTAAATCCTCGTCTCCTCGCATCCCGAGGCATCGGTATCGATGAAGTTGCGGCCGCTGTTGCAGGGGCGAACGTGAACCTGCCGACGGGAACGCTCTATGGATTGAACCAGGCGTTCACGGTACAGGCCACGGGTCAACTGAACGATGCGGCGGCCTACCGTCCAGTCATTGTGGCGTACCGGGGTGGTTCACCGGTGCGGCTGCAGGAACTGGGCAGGGTCATTGACAGTGTCGAAAACGACAAAGTTGCAAGCTGGTACCGTGACACGCGCGCCATCATCCTAGCAGTCCAGCGTCAGCCGGGCACGAACACGGTCGAAGTAGTGGACTCGATCAAGAAACTCATCCCCACATTCCGCGAGCAGATGCCGGCATCGGTTAAGCTGGACATTCTCTTTGACCGGTCCATTTCGATCCGTAATTCAGTCGAAGACGTGAAATTCACGCTGTTCCTCACGGTTTGTCTTGTGGTCCTGGTGATCTTCCTGTTCCTCAGGAACCTTTCGGCAACGGTGATCCCGAGTCTGGCGCTTCCCATGTCCATCGTGGGCACCTTTGCTGTCATGTATCTTTTCAACTACAGCCTGGACAATATGTCGCTCATGGCGCTGACGCTGTCTGTCGGGTTTGTCGTGGACGACGCCATTGTGATGCTTGAAAACATCATACGACACATGGAAATGGGCGAGACCGTCATGGAGGCCGCGCTCAAGGGGTCCAGGGAAATCGGCTTCACGATCCTGTCCATGACCATCTCGCTCGTAGCGGTCTTTCTGCCCGTGTTCTTCATGCCCGGCATCATCGGCAGGCTTCTGCATGAGTTCGCCGTTACCATCGGCGCGTCGATCCTGATCTCCGGCTTTGTCGCACTGACGCTCACACCCATGCTCGCGAGTCGCTTTATCCGTCCTCATGGAAAAGAACAGCATGGCAAACTGTACCAGGCGTCGGAGAAATTCTTCAATGGGATGCTGAACTTCTATGAGCGGTCACTGACGTACGTACTGCACCATCGGAAAATTACGATGATCGTATCCGGCATCATTCTCGGAGCAACGGTCATCCTATTCATATTCATGCCGAAGGGTTTTCTCCCCAGCGAGGACACCGGACAACTTTTCATCGTAACCGAAACAGCGCAGGGGACGTCGTTCGACTCGATGAAGCAGCATCAGCTGGCATTGTCGGACATCATCATCAAAGATCCCAACATCGACGGCTACATGTCCAGTATCGGCGCCGGCGGCGCGAACTCATCCGGAAACCAGGGTCGTTTTTTCATCCGCCTCAAACCGCGCTCCGACCGCAAAATGCACGTCGACCAGGTGATCGAGCAGCTTCGGCCAAAACTTGCGCAGGTGCCGGGTGTCATGGCGTTCCAGCAGAATCCGCCGCCGATCCGCCTCGGAGGCACTATCACGAAGAGCCTCTATCAGCTCACACTCCAGAGTCCCAATACGGCTGAGCTCTATGAAAACGCCCCAAAACTGGAAGCAAAGCTTCGCGGGTTGCCGTTGCTTCAGGATGTGACAAGCGATCTTCAGATCAAGAATCCGCAGGTGAATGTGAAGATCGATCGCGATAAGGCCTCAGCGCTCGGTATCACGGCCACCCAGATGGAGGTCGCGCTTCAGACCGCGTATAGCCAACTGCAGATATCAACCATCTATGCGCCGACCAATCAATACCGGGTCATCATGGAACTGGAGCCTGAATATCAGCGTGATCCCAATTCGCTCTCCCTGTTGTATATCAGATCGTCGTCCAACCAGCAGGTGCCGATCAGGGCGGTTTCGAGACTTTTCCAGGATGTAGGGCCGCTGTCCGTAAACCACCTTGGCCAGCTTCCTGCGGTCACGCTGTCATTCAATACCCGGCCTGACGTGTCACTCGGGACCGCCGTCGATGCGGTGAACAAGGCAGCCCGTGAAACCCTGCCGGCGTCGATCACGACGAGCTTCCAGGGCACGGCCCAGGCATTCCAGTCCTCCATGCAGGGCCTGGGGGTACTGCTGATCGCCGCGATGCTCGTGATCTATATCGTCCTGGGCATTTTGTACGAGAGCTTCATTCATCCGCTCACGATCCTGTCGGCGCTGCCGTTCGCGGGTTTCGGCGCGCTCGTAACGCTTCTGATCTTCGGTTCCGATCTGAACGTCTATGCCTTCGTGGGCATCATTCTTCTCGTCGGCCTCGTTAAAAAGAACGGCATCATGATGATCGATTTTGCCCTCGACGCCCAGCGAAAAGATGCAGCTGAGCCGGAAGACGCCATCTTCAAGGCCTGCATGATACGTTTCCGGCCCATCATGATGACTACCATGGCCGCGCTCCTGGGTACGCTTCCTATAGCCCTCGGGTTCGGCGCCGGGGCGGAGTCACGGCGGCCCCTGGGCCTTGCCGTGGTAGGAGGTCTTCTATTTTCTCAGACATTGACCCTTTATGTCACTCCGGTTGTCTTCCTGTATATGGATCGGTTGCAAAGAAAACTCAGCGCTCTGAAGATTTTCCAGGTTCGGAAAAGGCCTACGACCCACGAATAATAAAAATCAAAGGTTCTGCAACTATTACGCTACTCAGGTGTCAAATCTTATTGTATTTCTTAGTGCCTTCGTGAACATCGTAGTAAAATTCTGATTCCGGCTTATCCGGGCCAGGGAGAGATGGTAATGTGCAGAAACAATAAAAAATCCCGTGCGACATGCTGGACAGTAAAAATCACTCGCATTCTTTCGATCATCAGTATACTCGTTGTTGTTCTTTTCGGATGCAAGGGAGATGTTCCTTCATACCGCACCGAACCTGTCACGCTCGGAGATATCCAGCAAACAGTGACGGCAACGGGAACTGTGAATGCCGTAACGACGGTCCAGGTCGGGACCCAGGTGTCGGGTACCATTAAAACACTGTATGTGGATTTTAATTCCCGGGTGAAAAAGGGGCAGCTCATCGCACAGATCGACCCCTCGACCTTCGAGTCCCAGGTGCAGCAGGCAAAGGCGAACCTGCTCTCGGCTGAGGCAAACCTTGAAAAGGCGCAGACTGCGCTCGCGAATGATAAAAAGACATTCGAACGGAACAAAGAACTGTTGGAAAAGAAACTCATTGCCCAGAGCGATCTGGACACGGCGGAGACAAACTACCAGTCCGACAAGGCCCAGGTGGCCTCGGCCAAAGCGCAGATCGAACAGGCCAAAGCCTCGCTTGACTTGTCCCAGCAGAACCTTGCATACACAAAGATCGTCTCGCCGGTCGATGGTGTGGTGATATCGAGGGCCGTGGACGTTGGTCAGACCGTTGCCGCGAGTTTCCAGACACCCACATTGTTCACGATAGCACAGGACCTGACAAAAATGCAGATTGACACGAACATCGCGGAGTCGGATATCGGCGTAATAAAAGTAGGCCAGGACGTGGAGTTTACGGTGGACGCTTATTCCGATACGACGTTCAAGGGGAAGGTATGGCAGGTCAGGCAGGCACCCATCATCGTGCAGAACGTGGTCACCTATGATGTGGTGATCCAGGTGAACAATCGTGACCTTAAGCTCATGCCCGGCATGACCGCGAATGTCTCTGTCATCATCATGACGAGGCATGGCGTGCTCAGGATCACGAATGCGGCTTTGCGGTTCCGCTTCTCCGAAAAACCCGCGGCTGCAGGGGCGGGCGCCGGTCCGTCTGAAAAGAAGGGTCCGTCGGTCTGGGTCCTGGAGAATGAAAAGCCGAAGCGCGTCGGCGTTACGCCGGGCATCAGCGACGGGACCTATACCGAGGTCGCGTCCGGAGATCTGAAAGAGGGTCAGAATATCATTGTTGAAGCCCTCAAGAAGGGCACCAAACCGCAAGGGCCTTCAGGGCCGAGGATGTTTTAAGATGGCGCTTATCGAAGCACGGAAGATCAGCAAGGTGTATAGTCTCGGCGACGTTGAGGTGCGGGCCCTTGACGGAATTTCGACGGCCATCGAAAAGGGCGAGTTTGTGGCGATCATGGGTCAGTCCGGTTCGGGCAAATCGACCTTTATGAATGTTCTTGGCTGCCTCGACACTCCCACGGACGGACACTATCTCCTGGATGGCGTCGATACTGGCGGCTTGTCACGAGATGCGCTTGCCGAGATCAGGAATAAAAAGATCGGGTTTGTGTTCCAGGGATTCAATCTCCTGTCCAGAACTTCGGCCGAGGAAAATGTCGAACTGCCGCTTCTGTACGACGGGTCCCCTGCAAAAGAACGGAGGGAACGGGCCCGGTCGGCACTCAAAAGCGTTGGGCTCGAAGGGAGAGAGGGGCATCACCCGAACCAGCTCTCCGGAGGGCAGCAGCAGCGGGTCGCAATCGCCCGCGCCCTCGTGAACGATGCGCCGATCATCCTTGCCGACGAACCCACGGGGAATCTTGATACCAAAACAAGCGTCGAGATCATGGAACTTTTCGTGAGGCTAAACCGGGAGTCACATATAACGGTCATTTTGGTGACGCACGAGCCCGATATCGCGACATTCAGCAAACGGATCGTACGGTTTTCAGATGGCCATATTGTGAGTGATGAAGCGGTGAAAAAATCATGATCAACATTCCTTCAACATTCAAAATCTCCTTCCGCGCCCTTCGGGTGAACAAGATGCGGTCTGCCCTCACCATGCTCGGTATCATCATCGGTGTGGGCGCAGTGATCGCCATGGTGGCCGTAGGCACCGGTGCGAGCCAGCAGATCTCCGCGCAAATCTCGAGCATGGGGAGCAACCTCCTCATTATCCTTCCCGGCGCCACAACCTCCGGCGGCGTGAGAATGGGAGCGGGAACGCAGCCGACGCTGAGTCTGGGCGATGCAGAAGCGATCCAGAAGGAATGTACCGCGGTCTCCGATGTAGCCCCCATCCATAACGGGGTCGGCCAGGTCGTGTACGGCCACCTGAATTGGTCCACGGGCATTGTCGGTACATCTCCGGGCGTCATGATGGTCCGGGAATGGGAACTGACTGCGGGCAGGGCATTCACCCAGCAGGACGTGAAGAGCGCGACAAAGGTTGCCCTTCTCGGCCAGACCGTGGTTGACAATCTTTTCGGCGATCAGAATCCGGTCGGACAAACGATCAGGATTAAGAATGTTCCCTTTACCGTGATCGGCGTTCTGGTGAAGAAAGGACAATCCACGCAGGGTCAGGACCAGGACGACACGATCCTCATCCCGGTGACCACGGCGCAGAAGAAACTCTTCGGGGCACAGTTCCCGGGGATGGTGCGGGTCATCATGGTCAAGGCGAAGAGCGCCGGGGACCTCGACTTAGCTGAAAAACAGATCAACGAGCTGCTCAGACAACGGCACCACATGGGTCCGAAACAGGAAAACGATTTTACGGTCAGGAACCTTACCCAGATCATGCAGGCTGCCGAGCAATCCACAAAAGTCATGACGCTTTTACTTGGAGCCATCGCATCGGTCTCGCTTCTTGTCGGCGGCATAGGCATCATGAACATCATGCTCGTATCGGTCACCGAGCGCACGCGCGAGATCGGCATCCGCATGGCGATCGGTGCCAAGACCTGGGACATCCGTCTCCAATTCATCATCGAGGCGCTCACGCTGTCGCTCATCGGTGGTATCATAGGTATCATGGTAGGAGTGTCCACGGCCCTTATCCTTTCATCCGTCTCCGGATGGA
>Ga0210377_10000985_pt1 | contig 26691 bp, 25 predicted proteins | sample PLM4_65_b1redo_FD_155480 | JGI IMG/M metagenome (GOLD analysis project Ga0210377, IMG submission 155480) | Groundwater sediment microbial communities from an aquifer in East River, Colorado, USA - PLM4_65_b1 redo | ecosystem: Environmental > Terrestrial > Soil > Riparian zone | place: USA: East...
CACTCGTAGCCGCGGTCGTCAGGACTTCGACGCGATCGCGTGGAGCAGCGCCGCCAGCGCCTCGGGGGCGGTGACGTTGGGGCTGTGGCTGGCGTCGAGCTCGATGTACTGCCAGCCGGGCTCTCGCTGCGCGCGCTCGGCGAACGGACGGAAGATGTCGCCGGGTCCCAGGCGCGTGCAGTAGACGTACGTGCGGGGCAGATGGGCGCCGGCGCCGGTGAGCCGGGCCGGCTCGTCGAAGGTCGCCAGCGGTTGCATCACCCGGCGGGGCATCACCCAGGCCAGGTCGGCCGCGCTCGTGTCGGGGGGCACCGGGTTGGGTGGGATGCGCCAGCCGTCGCCCTCGGTGCGGGCGCCCTCCCGCATGCGTGCGCGCACGTCGGCCGGCAGCAGGTCGCCGAGCGACTGCCCGTCGCGCGGCACGAAGGCGTCGAGGTACACGAGGTGGCGCAGCCGCTCGGGCGCCCGGTCGGCGACCACCGTCGCCACCATCCCGCCGTAGCTGTGGCCGACGAGCACGACGTCGCGCAGATCCTCGAAGGTCAGCACGCCGAGCACGTCCTCCACGTGGGTCTGCAGCCCGATGCCGGGTGCGGCCTGGTGCGCGCGCTCGCCGAGACCGGTGTAGGTCGGCGTGAAGATCTCGTGGCCGCGGGCGCGCAGGAGCGGTCGCATCTTCTTCCACGCCCACGCGGCCGACCACGCGCCGTGCGCCACCAGGAAGGTCGCCATCGCCGCGCGATGGTAGCGTGGCGCCGCGGTGCCGACAATCGCCTTGCTACACTCGCCCGACATGTCCGCTCGGATCGTCCTCGTCACCTGCGCGGCGTGGCCCGAGCCGAGCGCCAGCGACCAGTGCCTGGCGACGGCCCTGCGCGCGCGGGGGCACGTCGTCGACGCGGCGCCGTGGAACGGGGGCTTCGCGCCGTTCGCGCGCGCGGCGGCCGTCGTCATCCGCTCGGCCTGGGACTATCACGAGGCGCCGGACGCGTATCTCGCCTGGCTCGATCGCCTGGAGCCGGAGCGCACGTTCAACCCGCCGGATCTGATCCGGTGGAACCTCTCGAAGGCTCACGTGCTGGACCTCGGCGCCCGCGGCGCCGTGATACCCCGCTCCCGGCTCGTTGCCGCCGAGCCGGCGGCCGTGGCGGCGGCGCTCGAGGCCTTGCATCTGCAGGAGGCGGTCATCAAGCCGGCGATTGGCGCCAGCGGCGTCGGCGTCGAACGCGTGCGGCGCGGGGAGGAGGCGGCAGCACTCGGGCGGGCGCGCGCGAGCCTGGCAAGGGACCGGGTGCTGGTGCAGGAGTTCCTGGCCGGCATCGAGCACGGCGAGCTGGCCGGCGTGTTCTTCGACGGCGTCTTCTCGCACGGGCTGCGCCGCCTGCCGGCGCCCGGCGAGTTCCGCATCAACTCGCAGTACGGCGGCCGCATGGAGGCGGCCTCGCTGCCCGGGGACGTCGTGGCGCAGATGGCCGCGGTGCTGGCGCTGCTCCCGGTGCCGGCCCTCTACGCCCGCGTCGACGGCCTCGTGCGCGACGACCGGTTCACCCTGATGGAGGTCGAGGCGAACGAGCCCGACCTCGGGATGGATCTGGTCCCGGGCTCCGCGGACCGCTTCGCCGACGCCCTGCTGGCCCGACTCGGCCGGCGCTGACGGCCGCTTCGGTCAGGCGTGGCGGTGGTGGCCGCGCTCGTAGTGGGCGCGCAGGAGGTCGGCGCCGAAGTCGTTCCGCGGGTCGTGCCAGACCGAGTGGATGTGGTTGGCCTCGTTCTGCGAGTTGTCGAACTCGATCAGCACCGTCGGTCCGTGGATGCGGTAGTAGTGCGCGTGGCCCGGCTCGATCGGCCCCGCCCACGCGAAGTGCACGCGCTCGACCCCCGCCTCGCGAAGGCGGCGCAGCTCGTCGTCGGCGACCTCGGCGCGCATGTTTCGCGCGTACTCCTCGAGCAGCTTCAGCAGCAGCTCGCGCTGCGCCGCGCCGAGGTCGGCGGCCGCAATGCCTGCCGGCGAGGCGAGGCTGTCGCCGCGGGACGGGCCGGCGACGATGTCGCCCAGCGATTGCGTGCCGATCAGCATGCGGCGACGCTGCGCCTCGTCCATCCCCTGGGCGAGCGCGCGACCGAGGTCCTGCTCGCGCGCCAGCGTGCGAAGGCCCTTGAGGTTGCCCGAGCGCACCTCGGCCGGGTTGGCGCCGAAGAAGGCGGGCGTGACGGCGATCGGCTTGCCCGGGACCAGCGTGAAGTTCAGCGAGAGATGATGGCCCTCGAGCCGCCAGCCCCACGGCGTCCCCGGTCCCGCGGTGCCGAAGACGGTCACCGCGTAGTTGTCGGGATCGCGCATCAACCCGCCGAACGTCTCGAGCTGGCGCAGGACGCCCTCGAGCCGGATGACGTTCACGGCCTTGCCGTAGCCGAGGGCGCTCAGGCTGACCTTCATCAGCTCGTGCGCCGCGGCCCGGGCCGCTGCCGACATGTCCTTGAAGGGCAGCCCCTCGCGCCGGCGCGGGACGTAGCCCCAGTTCAGGCGCTCCGTGTCGCCGAAGCTGAAGACCGCGCGCCGGCGGCCGTCGGCCGGCAGCGCCGCCACGAACGCGGTCGCCGCGCCGGCGATGGCCGCGCGCGCGCCGTCGGTGACCTGGGCGAGGGCGGGCCCGCGCCACACCCAGGCGACGCCGGCCGCCGCCGCGCCGTGCAGCAGCCGGCGGCGGCCGATTCCGCTACGCATCGCTCACGGATACTTGACGGTACAGCCGTAGGCGCGGGTGATCGGCGTCTTCACCGGCTGGTTGGCGGCCACCGCCTGCAGCGCGGCCCGCACGTAGTTCTGGGCGCCTTGCACGTCGCCGCGCCGCGACGTCGGCTTGTCGTCGATGGCGCCCGCGTAGACGAGCGTGCCGGCCCTGTCGATGACGTACATGTGCGGCGTGTTGGTGGCGCCGTACATCTGGCCGACGACGCCGGTGGGATCGAGCAGCACGGCACTCGGGCTGGCCTGGCGCGTGGTCGTCAGCTCGTCGGCCTGGCGCGGGCTGACGTGCCCCTGCGTGCCCGGCGACGACGAGATGATCGTGAGCCAGGTCACGCCCTGGCCGGTGGCCTCCTTCTGGAGCGCTTGCATGTTGCCGGTCTCGTAGTGCTTGCGCACGTACGGGCAGTCGTGGTTCGTCCACTCCAGCACGACGACCTGGCCGCGATAGTCGGCCAGGCTCACGCCCTTGCCGGTGGACGCGGTGGAGGTGAATGCCGGCGCCGGCGCGCCGACCTTCACGACGGCGCCGGCCGGCGTCGGGGCGAGCAGGCCGCCCCGGACGAGGACGGCCGCGCCGGTGCCGGCCAGGAACGTTCGACGGGTCAGTCTCAGCTTCGACATGGGCCCTCCCTGTTGTGCGACGTGGTCGATCAGATCTTCTCGGTCGCGTCGACGACGACGCTCTCGCTCAGGATCTGCGGCAGCACGGTCGGCGCGGCGGCGGCGCCCGGCGGATAGAGCAGGTAGAGCGGCACGCCGTTGCGCCCGAACGAGCCGAGCACGCGCGTGATGGCGGGATCGCGCGTGGTCCAGTCGGCCTTCAGCCTCACCACGCCCTTGCGGGCGAAGGCGTCGGTCACGGCCGCCGACCGGAGCGCCACGCGCTCGTTGACGAGGCAGGTGAGACACCAGGCCGCGGTGACGTTCACGAAGACGGGCCGGCCCGCCGCCCGCAACTCGGCCAGCCGTTGCGGGCTGAACGGCTCCCACGCCCTACCGTCCGCGCGCGCCGCGACGCGAGTGGCGCGCGTATCGATGAGCGAGTCGAGCGCGGCGGCACCGACCGCGGCGACGCCGAGCGCCACGACGCCGGCCGTCGCCACCCGCCGCCAGCGCCCGCCCGCCGCGCGTGAGACCTGATAGACCCACCCGGCGAAGCCGATCAGCACCAGGCCGGCCAGGGCCGCCGCCACGCCCGCGGGGCCGGCCTGCTGGCTCACGACCCACACGAGCCAGGCCACCGAGGCGTAGAGCGGAAAGGCCAGGAGCTGCTCGAGCCGCACCATCCACGAGCCGGGCGCCGGCAGAAGACGCTGCCACGCGGGGACGAGCGTGAGCAGCAGGTAGGGCAGCGCCAGCCCCAGCCCCAGCGCCTCGAAGACCAGCAGCGCGCTCGTCCACGGCTGGGTGGCGGCGTAGCCGACCGCCGCGCTCATGAACGGCGCCGTGCACGGAGTCGCCGCCACGGTGGCCAGCGCGCCGGTGAAGAACGAGCCGGCGTAGCCCGCGCGCGCGGCGAGCGCCTGGCCGGCGCCGGTCCAGCGCGCGCCCACGACGACCGCGCCCGAGAGGCTGAGTGCCATCACGAACAGGACGTAGGCCAGCAACGTCACGAAGAGGGGCGACTGGAGCTGGAATCCCCAGCCGAGCTGCTGGCCGCCGGCGCGCAGGCCGATGAGCGTGCCCGCCACGAGCGTGAACGACGCCAGCACGCCGGCCGTGTAGGCCAGGCCGTGGGCGCGCAGCGCCGCGCGGCGACCGCTGGCGTGCCGGACGAGTCCGAGCGCCTTCACCGAGAGGACCGGCAGGACGCACGGCATCAGGTTGAGGACGAGGCCGCCGGCCAGCGCCAGCGCGGCCGCCCGCAGCAGCGACAGGCCACCGCTCCCGGCGTGCGGCTCGGCGCGCACGGCGAACGCCTGGCGCGCCACGCCGCCGTCCAGCCGCTCGCTCATCACCAGCACGCCCTCGACCGGCCCCGCCACCGCCTCCGGCAGCGGCCCGCGCGCGACCTCCAGCGTGAGGCCGGCGTCGTCGATGCGCCAGCGCTGGGGCGCGGCGTGCTCGATCGCGCCCCAGCGCGCGGGATAGAACCACGCCTCGCTGATGCGCTGGGCGTCGAGGCCGCGGGCGGCGATGGCGAACGTCACGCGCTCGGGCGTGGCGACGAAGGAGGCCGGCCACGGGCTCGGCGCCGGCGCCGCCCGGCGGGCCGCCGCGATCAGCGGGGCGCCGCGCGGATCGAGCGCCGGCATCGTGGCGGTCACCGGCAGCGTGAGCGCGATCGCCGCCTCCTCGGGGACGCACATCTTCTCGCAGACGATCCAGCTCGCCTGGCCCCGCAGCGTGACGCGCCCGCCCGGCGCCAGTCCCGGCGGCGCCGTCACGGCGATCGGCAGCACCACCTCGCGCGAGTAGCCGTAGCTCATCGCCGGGCCCGCCGCGATCCGCTCGGGCGGCGGCCACTGGATCTCGCCGGCCGTGAAGCCGGCCGGCAGCGTCCACTCGAGGCGGGGCGGCTCCCCGGAGTCGCCGGGGTTCATCCAGTAGGTGTGCCAGCCCGGCGTGATCGCCTGGCGGAGCGCGATCCAGAAGGTCCGGCCGGCGGCGATCGACTGCGTCTCGGCGAGCAGCTCGACGGCCACCAGCGGCGACGCCGGGGCCGGCACGGCCAGCGCCGCCGGCGCGCCGGCGGCGACGAGGGCGGCGGCGAGGATCAGTCGGACGGCCACGGCACGCATGTCGTCTCGCATTGTACAATCGCCGCGCGATGCCGCCGGTGGGACTCAACGTCTGGTCGCGCCTGTTCGAGACGACGTTTCCCTATCTCGATCGCACCGCCGCGCCGTTCGACTCGCTGTGGCTGCCCGACCACGTGCAGTACGCCGGCCACAAGGTGGCCGAGGGCTGGAGCCTGCTGACGTGGGCGATGGCGCGCTATCCCGACAAGCTGTGCGGCCACGAGGTCCTCTGCAACAGCTTCCGCAACCCCGCGCACCTGGCCAAGATGGCGGCCACGCTGCAGGGGCTCTCGGGCGGCCGGCTGGTGCTCGGCATCGGTGCCGGCTGGAACGCCGAGGAGTACGCGGCGTACGGCTGGCCGTTTCCGCCGGCCAGGGTCCGCATCGCGCAGCTCGCCGAGGCGATCGAGCTGATCCGCGCCATGTGGATGCAGGCGCCGGCGCGCTACCGCGGCGAGCACTACCAGATCGAGGGCGCCTACTGCGAGCCGCGCCCGCAGCCCTGCCCGCCCGTGATGGTCGGCGGCCACGGCGAGCGCTACCTGCTCCGCGTGGTAGCCCGCCACGCCGACTGGTGGAACTATCCGTTCCGCGGGCTCGACGTCTACGCGCAGAAGCAGGAGGCGCTCAAGGCCCACTGCCGCGACGTCGGGCGCGACTACGACGAGATCCAGCAGGTCGTGCGGGTCGGGATCCTGATCGGCGACAGCGAGCGGGAGGTCGAGCGCATCAAGGTCCGGCCCGAGACCCGGCCGCTGGCCGACATCCGCCTGATCGGCACACCCGAGCAGGTGACCGAGGCGCTGCTAGCGATCGTCGCCCAGGGCGCCAACTACCTCACCGTCAACTTCGCCGATGTCCCGAATCCGGAGGGCACCTGGCTGTTCGCCGCCGCCGTGCTCCCCCACGTACGCGCCGCGTAAGGCGAGCGGGCGTCAGAGCCCTTGAAGAGACGAGGAGCGCGTGGACGAGGAGCGCCACGGCTCCGCCGGGGCGCTGCCGAGCGTTGGGGGGGTGTGGGGGGCCATTTCGGGGCCCCCCACTCAATCGTCCGGAAGCCGGGGGCAGTTCCAGCAGACGGCCCACGCCCAGCCGCCGAGCGAGCCCGCGTAGATCTCGGAGACGTACAGGCGGGCGTAGTGTGGGTTGCGGGCCATGAGCCCGCGCTGGTAGACGGCGTCTTCCCTGGAGCTCCAGCAGTAGAACGCGTGCCGGTTGGGGTGGTCGCAGACGTGTCGGGGCCGTGTGGCTACGGCTCCCGGCCACTGCCGCCCTGGCTGACGGTCCACCAACTCGAACTTTGCGTCGGCCAGGCGCGGCCGTCAAGTGCGAATGAAGTGCAGTGAACGAAATGCACGCGCCGCGCTGGCATCGGTTGCGCCGGTGTTGTATTTTGCGACAGGCGGGGAGGCACGATGGAGATCGTCGAGACCAACCTGGCGGGGCTGACGCTGCACGGCCGCGGCAAGATCCGTGACATCTACGATGTGGGCGAGCACTTCCTGATCGTCGCCAGCGACCGCCTGTCGGCGTTCGACGTCGTACTGCCCACGCCGGTGCCCGACAAGGGCAAGGTCCTCACCCAGATGTCGGAGTTCTGGTTCGACTACTTCAAGGATCTCGTGCCCCATCACCTGGTGTCCACGCGGATCGAGGACTTCCCGGCGCCGGTCCAGCGCCACCGCGCGCAGGTGCAGGGACGCTCCATGCTCGTGCGCAAGGCGACGGTCTTTCCGGTGGAGTGCGTCGTGCGCGGCTACCTGGCCGGCTCCGGGCTGAAGGACTATCTGACGACGGGCGCCATCTGCGGCGTGGCGCTGCCGCCGGGGTTGCGCGAGTCCGATCGCCTGCCGGAGCCGATCTTCACGCCGGCGACCAAGGCCGCGGCCGGCCTGCACGACGAGAACATCCCGGAGGCCGCGGCCGGCCGCCTGATCGGGGACGACAACCTCCAGCGCGTGAAGGCGCTGTCGCTGGAGATCTATCGGCGCGCCGCCGAGTATGCGTCCCGCCGCGGCATCATCGTGTGCGACACCAAGTTCGAGTTCGGCGTCATCGACGGCCGCATCGCCCTCGTCGACGAGGTGCTCACGCCCGATTCCTCGCGGTTCTGGCCGGCCGACCAGTACAGCCCCGGCAAGGCGCAGCCGTCGTACGACAAGCAGTTCGTCCGCGACTATCTCGAGCAGATCGGCTTCGACAAGCGGCCGCCCGGCCCCGCGCTGCCGCCCGACGTCGTGCGGGCCACCAGCGCGAAATACGTCGAGGCGTTCACGCGCATCACGGGGCGGCCGCTGCGCGACGCCTGAGGCATCTCTGATCAAGTTCCTCCGCCGTCGTCCTCCGCTGGCGCTGGCGCTGGTCGGCCTGGTGGTCCTGCTCACCGGTCTCACCGGCGCGGTCATCGGCGGGCTGGCCTGGCGCGAGCAGCGGACGCGCTCGCGCGCACTGCTCGACGCGGCCATGGCCCAGGCCGCCCGCCTCACCGCCGCCCACGCCGCCCGGGTCTTCGAGGACGCCGAGGCCACCGCCCGGGTGGGCCTGTACCTCGTCCAGCAACGCCTGCTCGATCCCAACGATCCCCGCGCGCTCGAGCACTTCGTGCTGGCCGTGCTGCGCGCGCATCCGCACGTGAGCTGGGTGAGCTACGGCGATCGCGCCGACTGGTTCGTCGGCGCCTGGCGTGACGAGCGCGGCCACGTCTACATCAACCGCAGCTTCCCGTCCGCCGGCCGCATCCGCCTCGAGGAGGACCGCCTCCTGCCCGACGGCCGGCGGGAGGTGGTGCGGCGGTCCGACGACCACAAGTATCGACCGTCGGAGCGGCCGTACTTCCGCGCGGCCCAGGCGCGACGCGACGTGGCGTGGACGGAGCCCTACGAGTTCTACGCCGGTGGCGGCCTCGGCATCACCTGCGCGGCGCCGCTGCTCGACGACGCCGGCGGCGTGCGCGGCGTCTTCACCGTGGACTTCTCGCTGGACCGGCTGGCCGGCACCCTCGAAGACCTGGAGGTCTCGCCGCGCGGGCGCGTGTTCGTCACCACCGGGCAGGGGACCGTGCTGATCGGCCGCCGCGGCTCCGGCGCCTCGCGGGCCGAGGTCATCGACGCCGAGCTGGCGGCGGCCACCGCGCGGCGGACGCCGCTCGAGCGGAACGTGACGTTCGAGTTCGACCACCACGACGAGCGCTACCTGGGGCGGGCGGTGCCGCTCACCGTCGGCGATCTGAAATGGCTGGTGGAGGTCGTGGTGCCCGAGCGCGACTACACCGAGCAGATCGACGCCCAGGCGCGGCTGGCCGTGCTCCTCGGCGCCCTCGCCCTCGGCGTTGCGCTCGTCGGCGGTATCGCGCTGGCCGGGTGGATCGCCCGACCGCTGCGGGAGCTGGCCCAGCTCGCTCGCCGCATCCGCCAGGGGCACCTCGATGTGGCGGCGGTGCCGCGCAGCCGCGACGAGATCGGCGTGCTCACCCGGGCGATGAACGACATGGCCCGCGCGCTGCGCGACCGGGACTTCATCCGTGAGACCCTCGGCCGCTACGTGAGCCCCGAGCTCGCCCAGGAAGTGCTGCGCGACCGCGGGGCGGTGCAGATGGGCGGCGAGGTGCGCGAGGTGGCCATGCTCATGTCCGACCTGCGCGGCTTCTCCGAGCTGTCCGAGCGCCTGGGCCCGGCGGCGATGATCGGCCTGCTCAACCGATACCTGGCCCGCATGACGCCGGTGATCCTGCAGCACCGCGGCGTCATCGACGAGTTCATCGGCGACGCGATCTTCGTGCTCTTCGGTGCGCCGTTCAGCCGCCCCGACGACCCCGAGCGCGCCGTGCGATGCGCGTGGGCCATGCAGGAGGCGCTGGCGGCATTCAATCTCGACAGCCGCTCGCACGGGCTGCCCGAGCTGAGCATGGGCATCGGACTGCACGTGGGCCCGGTCGTGGCCGGCAACATCGGCAGCGCCGACCGCGTGAAGTACGGCGTGGTGGGCCCCGCCGTCAACCTGACCGCGCGCATCCAGTCGCTGACCGCCGGTGGCGAGATCCTCCTGTCCGACGCGCTGCTGGCGCGCGCGTCGTCGATCGTGAGCGTGACGCCCGGCCGCCAGGAGCGCGTGAAGGGCCTGGCCGAGCCGATCACCGTGTATCGGCTCCTCGAGGTCAAGGCGGTACCCGAGGGCGCCGCGTGAGGGTCCTCCTCATCCGGCACGCCAGCGCCGTTCCGAGCGGGACCCCGGGCATCGCCGATGACGCTCGCCCGCTCACGCCGCGCGGCAAGGCGCGCTTCCGCGTGGCCGCGCAGGGCCTCGCGCGCATCGCCCACCGGCCCGACGTGCTGCTGACCAGCCCGCTGCCGCGGGCCCGCGCGACCGCCGGGATCGCCGCCCGCGCCTTTGGCCGCCTCGAGCCCACCGTCGAGCCCGCGCTCGCCCACGGCAGTGTCGCCGACGTCGTCGGCGTGCTGTCCCAGCAGCCCGCGGACTCCATGGTTGCCATCGTGGGCCACGAGCCGGTGCTGAGCTCGCTCCTGGCCCGCCTGCTTGGCGCCAGCTCCGGGGACGGCTTCGCGTTCAAGAAGGGGGGCGCCGCCCTGGTTGACCTTCCCGGCGGGCCCCGCGCCGCGGGCCGGCTCGTGTGGCTGATAAAACCGCGAATTCTAAGGACTCTTGCCGGCGACTAGACCCCGGAGACGCCCGGCGCCCCGCGGCGTGCTACGATCCGTTTCCCCGCCACCCGGCGGGGGTTCCACGCCGGGGAGGTGCTCAATGGCTCACGGTCAGCCCGCCGAGATCTCGCCGATCGGACGTACCCGCACGCTGTCGATCGACGTCGGCGGCACCGGTCTCAAGGCCTCGGTGATCGACGAGTCGGGGCGTTTGCTCACCGACCGGGTCCGTGTCGACACGCCGGTGGGCAGCCCGCCCGCGGAGATCGTCCAGGCCCTCGCCCGGCTGGTGGCGCCGCTCGGGTCCTTCGACCGCGTGTCGGTGGGCTTCCCGGGCGTGGTGCGCAACGGCCGGGTCCTCACGGCGCCGAACCTCGACAACAAGGGCTGGAAGGACTTCGATCTGACGGGCGCGCTCGGCCGGGCGCTCGGCAAGCCGGTGCGGGTGGCCAACGACGCCGACGTGCAGGGCCTGGCGGTCATCGCCGGCACGGGCGTGGAGATGGTGATCACGCTGGGCACGGGATTCGGCACCGGTCTCTACCTGGACGGCCGGCTGGCTCCGCACCTGGAGCTGTCGCATCACACGTTCCGCAAGGGCGAGACGTACGACGAGCACCTCGGCAACGCCGCCCGCAAGCGCGTGGGCAACGGCAAGTGGAACAAGCGCGTGCGCAAGGCGATTCGCACCCTGCGCGCGCTCACCAGCTTCGACCACCTCTACATCGGTGGCGGTAACGCCAAGAAGATCGACTTCGAGCTCGACCCCGACGTGACCGTGGTGTCCAACGATGCCGGCATCAAGGGCGGCATCGCGCTCTGGCACGACTGACCGCGCCCGAATCCCGTAACGATCCCGTAATTTGACCCGATGCGACGGAGACGGCAGGATGCCCGCCGGATGAAGGAGCTGGTGGCGGTCGTCGACCTCGGCTCGACGGCCGTCCGCATCCTGCTCGCCCGGCTGACGCCGGCCGCTCGATTTCAGATCGTCGCTCAGGAGCGGGTGCCGACGCGGCTGGGCGGCGGCGCGCCCGGCACGCTGCCGCGCGCGGCGATCGAGGCGACGCTGCGCGCGGTGCGGCGCTTCTTCCGGCGTCACGCCCAGCCCGGCGAGGGGCCCCGCATCGTGGCGGTGGCGACCTCGGCGGTCCGCGACGCCAGGAACCGCGAGCGCCTGCTGGCGCCGCTGCGTTACGAGGAGGGGATCGAGGTGCACGTGCTGAGCGCGCGCGACGAGGCGCGGCTGGGGGTCGACGCCGTCCTGGAGAGTCTGCCGGTGCGCAATGCCGTGGTGGCCGACCTCGGCGGCTCCAGCCTGCAGCTCAGCCGCGTGCGCCACCGCAAGGTCGTGGGCACCGCCAGCGTTCCCCTGGGCGCCGTGCGGACCACGCGCCGGTTCCTGCGTCACGACCCCCCGCGGACGCGCGAGCTGCAGGCGCTGCGCGAGGAGATCCGGGCCCAGCTTCGCGCGGCGCTGCCGGCGGCCGCGCCGGACGAGGTCGTGGTGGGGCTGGGCGGCACCGTCCGCACGCTGGCCAGCATCTACCTGAAAACGCATCCCGGCGAGCGGCGCCACCGGCACGGGCTCCGCCTGCAGCAGTCCGACGTGACGGCCATCCGCGAGCGGCTGGAGAGCCTCTCGCTGCGGCGGCGGCGGAAGATCCGCGGCCTCAAGGCCGAGCGGGCCGACATCATCGTGGCCGGCGCCGTCGTCATCGAGGAAGTGCTGGTGTTCGGTGGCTATCACGCGCTGGTGGTGTGCACGCGCGGCGTCCGCGACGGGCTGCTCCTGCGCGAGACCTTCGACGGGCGGGGTTGAGATGGATGCCAACGCGTTCGTGAACCGCGAGCTGTCGTGGCTGGAGTTCAACCGGCGCGTGCTGGAGGAAGCCCAGGATCCCAGCGTGCCGCTCCTGGAGCGGGTGAAGTTCCTGTCCATCTTCAGCTCGAACCTCGACGAGTTCTTCATGGTGCGGGTGGCCACGCTCAAGCGGCGGCTGCACGCCGGCGAGCTGGCGCCGGGGCCCGACGGTCTCACGGCGGCCGAGACGCTGGCGGCGGTGTCGGGGCGGGTGCACGAGCTGGTGGACGAGCAGCACCGCTGCTTCCTGCAGGAGATCCAGCCGCTGCTGGCCGCCGAGGGTATCGTGCTGGTGCGTCCCAAGGAGCTGACCGGCGAGCAGCAGCGATTCCTCGAGGAGTACTTCCGCCGCACGCTGTTGCCGGTGCTCACGCCGCTGGCCGTCGATCCCGGGCATCCGTTCCCGTATCTGGGCAACCGCTCGATGTGCCTGGTCGCCGCCATCCGGCCGGCCGCGCCGTCGACGCTGCCGCACAGCTCGCTGGCGGTGATCCACATCCCGAGCCAGGTCCTGCCCCGCTTCGTGCCGCTGCCCGACGCCCACGGCCGTCACCTCTTCATCCTGCTCGAGGACGTCATCCGGCTGCAGCTGCCGAGCCTCTACAACGGTTACGACATCCTGTCGAGCCACGCCATCCGCGTCACCCGCGACGCCGACATCCAGATGCGGGGGCGGCCGGAGGATCTGCTGCTCAGCATCGAGGAGAGCTTGCGGGGGCGGCGGCTCGGCACCGCCGTCCGCCTGCAGTACGACGCCGACCTGCCCTCCGACATCCTGGCCACGCTGCTGGAGGAGCTGGAGCTGCAGCCTGAGGATCTCTACGAGGGCGAGGGCTTCACGGCGTTCTCCGACCTGCTCCAGTTTTACGCGGGCCTCGACGTCCCCCGGCTCAAGGACGTGCCGCGGCCGCCGCATCCGGTGCCGGCCTTCGAGGGTCCCGACATCTGGAGCGCGATCCGCGCCCGCGACGTGCTGGTCCACCACCCGTACCACGGCTTCGACGCCGTCACCCGCTTCGTCCGCGAGGCCGCCGTCGATCCCAAGGTGCTCGCCATCAAGATGACGCTCTACCGCGTGAGCCCCGCCTCGCCCATCGCGCACGCGCTGCACACCGCCGTCGAGAACGGCAAGGAGGTCGCCGTGCTCGTCGAGCTGCAGGCGCGCTTCGACGAGGAGGCCAACATCCGCTGGGCCCGTGCGCTGGAGGAGGTCGGCGCCCACGTCGTCTACGGCCTGGTGGGCTTCAAGACGCACTGCAAGGCCTGCCTGATCGTGCGCCAGGAGGCCGACGGCATCCGGCGGTACTGTCACCTGGCGACGGGCAACTACAATGTGCGCACGGGCGGCATCTACGAGGACCTGGGGCTGTTCACCAGCCGCGAGACGTTCGGCGAGGACCTCACCGCGCTGTTCAACCTGCTCACCGGCTACACGCGGCCGCCGGGCTTCCGCCATCTGCTGCTGGCGCCCACGCACCTGCGCGACGAGCTGACCGAGCGCATCCGGCGCGAGGCGAGCCGGGCCCGGGCCGGGGCGCCGGCGCGCATCATCGCCAAGCTGAACAACCTCGTGGACCGCCGCCTGATCGAGGAGCTGTACGCCGCCAGCGAGGCGGGGGTGCCCATCGACCTCATCGTGCGGGGCATCTGCTCCCTGCGGCCGGAGGTGCCGGGCCTCTCCGAGAACATCCGCGTCGTGTCGATCGTGGACCGCTACCTCGAGCACGCGCGCATCTTCTACTTCGAGAACGCGGGCTCGCCGGAGTACCTGCTGGCCTCGGCCGACTGGATGCCGCGCAACCTCGATCGCCGCGTCGAGATCGCCTTCCCCGTGCTCGATCCCGCGCTGCAGCTTCAGGTGCGCCAGATCCTCGAGATCCAGCTCGCCGACACGGTCAAGGCGCGCCGGCTCCTCGGCGACGGCTCCTCGGTGCGCGCGCACGCCGACGGCCATCCTCCCCTACGCTCGCAGGAGCGACTCTACGAGTTGACGGCTCCCGGGGGTCCGCTCGCGTAGAATTCCGTCATGTCCGACGATTCCGTGCGGCGCCGGCTCGCCTGGGCCGGCGCCTGGCTGTTCGCCGTCGGGATGATCACCGGGGTGTGGGCCGCGATCGTGATCACCGGGAAGGTCACCGTCGAGCTCCCGCGCCTGGCCCTGGCCGCCCACCTCAACGCGCTGCTCGGCGGGCTGTGGATGATCGCCGTCGCCGCGACCCTGGACATGCTGCGCTACGGCGAGACGGGCCGCCGGCGCCTGGCCTGGGTGGTGACGATTCCCGCGTGGGGCAACTGGCTCATCACGCTGATCGCCTCGGTGCTGGGCGTGACCGGGTTGGAGTACACCCGCGGTGACCCCGCCAACAACGCGGTGGCCGCGCTGCTGCACTCGGTGGTCGTGCTGCCGTCGCTGGTCGGAGCGGCGGCGTGGGCGTGGGGTCTGGGCGGGCGGCGCTGACCGGCCGTCAGAGGGCGGGGCGCAGCGACTGACGGGCGCGCTCGACCGCGCCCTGCACGCGACTCAGGTCGGTGCTGGTCAGGTCGCGCAGCTCGGCGGCCAGGCTCAGCAGCAGGTCGACGCCGCTCAGCGCGGCGGCGGTGGCGTCGGCGCGGCCTCCCGCCGCCGCCGCGCGCGCCGCGGACAGCACCGCCTCCTCGAGCCGCGCGCCGGTGGAGGCGCGCGAGGCGGGGCTCATGCCGCGCACGGCCTGGAACACGGTGAGGGCGAGGGTGCGGAACGCGTCGCCGGACGCCGGCGTCGCCGACGCCGAGCCGCCGCCGCTCCGGGCCAGGCCCGCCATGATGGCGCGCTCGAGGTAGACGAAGTCGAAGGGCTTGGCGACGTAGTCGAGCGCGCCGAGCTTCAGGGTCTCCCGCGCCAGGGCGACGTCCTCGTTGGCCGTCACCATGATGACCGACACGTCGGGAGCCGCGTTGCGGATCCGCCGCAGCGTCTCCACGCCGTCCATGCCGGGCATGCGGACGTCGAGGAGGACGAGGTCGGGGGTGCTACGCTGCACGATGGCCAGCGCCTCTTCGCCGCCGCCGGCGCTCTCCACGCTGTAGCCCTGCTCCATGAAGTACTCGCTGAGCACCTCGCGGACGGATTGCTCGTCGTCGACGATCAGGATGCGGCCGAGGCCGGCGCTGGCCATGTGGTGCAAATTGTAGCAGGATCGGCCTTCAAGGGGGAACGCCCGGCTGCGAGCCCGGCACGTCGTCCTGGCGATCGTGGTGGCCGTGCTGTGGGGCGTCGCCTTCGTCGCCACCCGGATCGGTCTCGACAGCTTCTCACCGCCCCAGCTCACCGTGCTGCGCTTCGCGATCGCCGCCCTGCCGGCTCTGGTGCTCCCGCGCCCGCCGCTGGCCTGGTCGGCGCTGGTGCCGGTCGGGCTCACGCTGTTCGCCGGCCAGTTCCTGTTCCAGTTCTTCGGCATCGCCCTCGGCACGCCGGTGGGAATCGCCGCCGTGGTCGTGCACGCGCAGGTGCTCGTCACGATCGTGTTCGCGGCCGCGCTGCTGGGCGAGCGGCCGACGAGGCGCCAGTGGCTCGGCTCGGCGGTGGCGCTGGGCGGGCTCGCGGTGATCGCGCTCACGGTCGGCGGCGACCTCACGCCGGTGGGGCTGCTGCTCACGCTGTTGTCTCCGGTGAGCTTCGGCATCGGCAACGTCCTGCTCAAGCGTCTGGGGCCAGCCGACATGCCGGGCCTGATCGCCGGGCTCAGCCTGGTGCCGCCGCTGCCGGCGCTGGCGCTGTCCGTCGCGCTCGACGGGCCCGGCGCGCTGCCGCTCGCGCTGGCGCGCGCCCCGTGGTCGGGGCTCGCCGCGGCGCTGTTTCTCGGTCTGGTGTCGACGACCATCGCCTATGCGATCTGGGGCGGGCTCCTGCGCCGCTATCCGGCCGCGATCGTGACGCCGTTTGCGCTGCTGGTGCCCTTCGTCGGCGCCGCCGCCTCGGCGCTGGTGTTCGGCGAGCGCTTCGGGCCGCTGCGGCTGGCGGGCATGGCGCTGGTGCTGGCCGGCCTCGCCGTCATCGTGGTGCCGTCGACTACGCGGCCGGCGCGCTAGCCCCCGCCGCCGCCGCGCGCGATACTGAGCGTCGGGGAGGGACAGCGATGGACGCGGTCAAGGACGCCAGCCATCTCTACGAGGTCGAGCGCCGGGCCCGTCATGCCGAGCGGCCCGGCTTCAGGATCTCCGAGCTGCAGATCTCGCCCACGCAGCAGGTGCCGTGGCACTACCACACGAACACGCAGGACACATTCTATGTGCTGGAGGGCGACCTCCGCGTCTTCTGCCGCGATCCCAAGGAGGAGGTCCGCCTGGAGCCGGGCCAGACCTACACCGTCCGCCCCGGCCGGCCCCACTTGGTCGTCAACGGCGGCCAGCGGTCGGCGACGTTCCTGGTCCTGCAGGGGATCGGCGAGTACGACTACGTCCCGCTGACAGGCGGCTGAAAAAGCAGCCTGCGGGTTAGAGCGCGGGCAGGACCTGCTCGCCGAGCAGGCGGATCGAGCGCAGCACCGCCGCCTGGGCCATGCCCGGCCACTGCACCCGCACGATCAGCGTGGTGATCCCGAGCTGCTCGCGGTAGCGCGCGATCTCCTCGCGCACGCGGGCGGGATCGCCAAGCAAGAAGCGGTCGCGGGCGAGCTCGTCGAATCGGGCGCTCCACTGATCGTCGGCCGGCAACGCCTTGTCCTGCTCCCAGCTCCGGTAGGCGCCGTACTTCGCCTCGAGGTGCGGCCGCCCCTCGGCCAGCGCGGCGTCGAGCGTGGGCCCCACGCAGCACTCGCGGATGAGCGGCACCTCGCGCGCGGCCGGCCGCCCTTCCGCCCGCCGCGTGTCGTGGAAGAGCGCGAGCTGGCGCCGCAGCGCGGCGCCCGTCGTGTGCGGGTTCATGAGCCACGCGTCGCCGAGGCGGGCGGCCCGGAGCACGCCGGGATCGGTGTTGGCGGCCAGCCAGATGGGCGGGCGCGGGCGCTGAGCGGGTGGCATCGAGATGCGCACGTCGCGCAGCGTGAAGTGCCGGCCCTGATGGCTCACCGGCTCGCCGCCCCACAGGCGCTCGACGAGCTGCAGCGCCTCGACGAACCGCCCGACGCGCTCGCGCGGGTTCAACCCGAGCGCGGCGTTCTCGGCGTCACGGTAGCCGAGGCCGACCCCCACGATGAGCCGGCCGCCGCAGATCACGTCGAGCGTGGCGAGCTGCTCGGCGAAATCCACCGGCTGGTGCAGCGGCAGCAGCATCACGCCGGTGCCCAGCGCCATCCCCTCCGCCTCCGCCGCCATGCGCCCCAGCGTCGGCAACGGCTGGAAGTACGTGAACGGCTCCGACAGATAATGCTGACTCGCCCACACCGACGAAAATCCGACGGCCTTCGCCAGCCGCACCTGCTCCACATGCTCCGCGAACCTCGCCCCCTGCGAATCTTCAGGGCGGTGTTGTACCGATAGTGCGAGTCCGAGCTTCATCCGAATCCTCAAACGGTTCGACGTCCGCTCAGGGCGCGCAAAACGGCCCAGATGCTAGGCGCCGACGAGCGACGACTGAGGCGTAGGCCACCTACGCCGCAGGGAGGAGCGAGGAGGCAACGACGCAGATGGGCCGTTTTCAGCGCCCGCGCTCAGTTCTTCACGGAGCCAGCGGTGAGGCCCGCAACGTAGTACTCGACGAAGAAGGAGTAGATGATGGCGACGGGGACCGAGCCCAGCAGCGCGGCGGCCATGAGCTGGCCCCAGTAGAAGACGTCGCCGCGGATCAGCTCGGTGACGGCGCCCACCGCCACCGTCCGCACCTCGCTCTTGGCCAGGAAGATCAGCGCGTAGAGGAACTCGTTCTGGGCGAGCGTGAACGAGAAGATGGCGGCCGACAGCAGGCCGGGGGTGCAGAGCGGCAGCACGATGCGGGTCATCGCCTGGAAGCGGCTGGCGCCGTCGATGCGGGCGGCCTCCTCCAGCTCGCGGGGGACGCTCTTGAAGTAGCCCATCAGCAGCCACGCGCTGAACGGGATCAGCAGCGTGGGATAAGTGAGCATGACGGCGGTGAGCGTGTTGCCCAGCTCCAGCCGGTTGATGATGTCCGCCATCGGGATGAACAGCAGCGGCTGCGGCACCAGGTAGGTGGCCGCCACGCCGATGGCGACGACGGCGGCACCCGGGAACCGCATGCGGGCCAGCGGATACGCCATCATCGTGGCCAGCACCACCGACACCACCGTGGTGACGACGGCGACCAGCATCGTGTTGTAGGTCCAGAGGAGGAAGTTCGTCTCGTAGAGAAGGTCGATGTAGTGCTTGAGCGTCGGCTGGTACACGACCAGCGGCATGATCTTCTGACTGTAGAGCTCCCGGTTGGGCTTGATGGAGGTGATCAGCATCCAGTAGAACGGGAACAGCATCAGGACGACGAAGCCGGCCAGCGGCAGATAGAGCCGCCGCAGCCGCGTCACGAAGTCGCGCCCGCCGACCATCAGATGGCCCGTCGGGGCGCCTGCGCAGAGCCTCCGGCGCCCGACGTTCGGGGGACTGCGCGAGGGGTGATCGTCATTCCCGCCGCAGGTAGATCGTGAGCGCCACGATGAGCACGGCCAGCGCCGGCAGTATCGCGAGCGCCACCGCCGCGCCCATCCCGAGCTGGCCGGCCGACATGCCGATGTCGAAGGCCCAGGTGGAGAAGACGTGGGTGGCGTTGGCGGGCCCGCCGTGGGTGAGCGCGTAGATGAGCTGGAAGTCGCCGAAGGTGAAGATCACCGAGAACATCGTCACGATGATGAGCACCGGCTTGATGACCGGCAGCGTCACATAGAGGAAGCGCTGGGTGGTGGTGGCGCCGTCGATGGCGGCCGCCTCGTAGAGATCGGGCGAGATCGTCTGCAGGCCGGCCAGCAGGGTGATGCCGTAAAACGGCAGGCCGCGCCAGGTGTTCACGACCACCAGCGACCACATCGCCAGCGAGGCGTTGCCCAGGAACGAGTAGCCGCTGCTGATGACGCCGCCGTGGACGAGCAGCCAGTTGACGACGCTGAAGGTGGGATCGAGGATCCACATCCAGGCGACCGTCGACAGCGCGGTCGGCACGATGAAGGGCAGCAGCAGGAAGGCGCGGGCGAGGTTCCGGCCCCGGAACTGCTGGTTGATGACGAGGGCCATGCCGAGGCCGCCCAGCAGCTTGAAGACCGTCGTCACCGCCACGTAGAAGAAGGTGTTGCGGGTCACCTGCCAGAACACCGCGTCGTGGGCCAGCGTCACGAAGTTCGCGAGTCCGACGAAGACGCCGGGGCTGGCCACGCGCCGGTCTTGCAGGCTCAGGAAGATGCCGTAGAAGAACGGGTAGGCGACGAAGGCGAGCAGGAAGAGGACCCCGGGGCTCAGCATCAGCCACGAGAAGACGCCCTCCCGCTCGAGGACACCCCGCAGCGTGAACGGCCGGCCCGCGACGGGGCGCGCCAGCGAGGCCGGCCGGACCGCCATCGTCTACTTCGCTTTGTAGATCTGCTTCAGCTGGGCCGCCGCCGTGGCGATGACGTCCTTGGTCGCGTCGCCCCGGCACGCCTTGGCGAACATATCGACGAGCACGTACTTCGCCACGCTCTCCGACAGCGCGTGGCTCGCCGGGCCCGGCCAGCCGTGCAGCCGCGACGTCTTGAGCGACTCCTTGTACGGCAGGTACCGCGGCTCCGGATTCCACATCGGGTGATTGTCGTAGGCGGTGAGGAACGGCGCGTAGTACGCGTCACCGGAGGTGAGCCAGCGCGACATCTGCTTGTCGTCGTAGAGCCAGCGCAGGAACGCCTTGGCCGCCGCCTGGTCGGGCGCACTGCTCACGATCGCGTGGGATACCGGGTTCAGGAGGTGGAAGCGGCCCTTGGGGCCCTGCGGGTTGAGGCCGTGGTCGGTCACCTTGGCGATGTCCGGAAAGTCGCGCTTGGCCACGACCAGGATGGACGACGCGTTGTTGGTGCAGGAGATCTGCTCGCCCAGGTACGCCTTGTTGTTGTTGACGTCGGTCCAGCCCAGCACGTCCTCCAGCATCGTCTCCTTGTAGAACCGGCGGCAGAAGTCCACCGCCTTGGCCGTCTCGTCGGCGTCGATGAGGACGGTCTTGCCGTCCTTGTCCACCTCGCGGCCGCCGTACGACCACAGCAGCGGATAGAGCCAGCCGTGGTTGTCGCCGAAGCCGTGGCCCAGCTCGAAGCCGAAGGGGTGCCCCTTCTTCTTGAGCAGGCGACCGGCGGCCAGCAGGTCCTCCCAGGTCTCGGGGAACTTGGTGACGCCGACCTCCTTGAACCAGTCGGTGCGATAGGCCTCGAGCTGCCCGATGTTGCCCCACGGCAACGCCTTCCACTTCTTGTTCACGACCACCGCGTCGTGGATGTTGTCGTGCCAGGGGCCGAGCTTCTTGCCGATCTCGGTGGCGAGGTCGGTGACGTCGACGAGGCCGGCGTCGAACAGGTGAGGCCAGTTGATCGCCGTCATCGCCATCTCCGGCCCCGACTTGGTCTCGACGATCGTCGTCAGCCGCGTGAGCATGCCGCCGACGCTCACCGCCTCGTAGCTCATCTTGATCCCGGTGAGCTTCTCGTACTCCGGCAGCAGGGTCTTGGCGAAGTAGTCGTCGAACGCCTTGATGAAGGAGCTCTCGCGGACCACCGTCATCGCCTTGGGCGCGGCGCCGGCCCAGCGGGGCGCCAGGGCAGCGCCGGTGGCGGCGAGCGTCACGGTCAGGAACTCTCGACGGCTGCTCATGGTGACCTCCGTGTCGGTGATCTGCGCGCGACGGCGAAACTGACGCGCACGTTAGGTCAGGGCGAGGACCCTGTCAAGCGGCGGGCGCCGATCCTGCCGTCTTCTAGTCCTGAAACCCGAAGAGGCGCCACCCGGTTGCCTCTCGCCTGGCCACCTCCGGCTCCCCCTGCCACGCGAGGAACGTCACCCAGCCCACGATCGGCAATCGGCCCGACACCTCGCCAGTCGTGTAGACCCAGGCGTCCCCGCCCACCATCTCCACCCGGTCGACCGTCACCCGCGCCCGTAGCTGCTGATAGAGCGCGAACATCCCGTTCAACTGTTCGCGGACGGCGGTCTTCGTCATGCCACCGCTCCGATACTGCTCGGAAACGGACGTGAGCACACCGGCGAGGTCGCGCATCTCGAAGCGCGCTCGCGCCTGCTCCACGGCACGCTGCATCTCGGCGGTGACCTCGGGCGACGCCGGCCTGGCGACGACCGTCGCCGGCGGCGCGGCGTCGAGCGCCGGCGCGCCGGCGCCGAGCGTCAGCGCCAGCAGGGCGATGAGGCGGCGGCACGTTCTGGCCATGCCTCGATCATACGCACCTCCCTCGGTGGCTGGCCGGGGCGTGTACCATTGGCGCTCGACACGAATTCCGGGGAGGGGCGACGCCATGGCGGCTTGGGCCGAAGTCGAGCGGGGAGTGATGGAAAGGCTGGGTCTCTCACGCCGTCCGGTGGCCGTGGCGTTCCGTGATGCGCCACCGCCGGGCGTCTCGGCGTTTGCCGGCTCCGAGCCGTCTGGCTGCAGCTTCTGGCGACTGGCGGAGGCCGGCCGGACGTTCTACACCGTCCCCGCCGATCACCACAACTGCCCGATCGGTAGCTACACCCACGCTATCCCGTTGCCGCCTCAGCGTGCCTCCGAGCTCGAGCAGACGCTCGGCTTCATGGGCGGTCTCGGCTACGTGCGTATGGAGGAGGTGCCGGGCATCCCGGTGCTGGCGCGCACACCCGGGGCCGTCGTCTACGCGCCCCTCGGTGACACGCCCGTCGATCCCGACGTCGTGCTGGTCGCCGGGCGGCCGGGTCGCCTGATGCTGCTGCTGGAGGCGGCGGGTCGCGCGGGCGTCACGACGCAACCCGGCTTGCTCGGACGGCCCACGTGCATGGCGTTGCCGGCGGCCCTGGCCGGCGGGACCATCGCCAGCACCGCCTGCATCGGCAATCGCGTCTACACCGACCTCGGCGACGACGAGCTCTACGTCGCCATCCCCGGCCGCGACCTCGCGCGCGTCGCGGCCGAGCTGACCACGATCATCGCCGCCAACGACACGCTCGCCGACTATCACCGGGGCCGCCGCCGCACGCTCGCGACCGAATAGCGCCGCCGAGTCGGAAGCCCTCGCCCCGCGTTGGGACGGAGGACGGGCGAGTATGTGGTGGGGTCTGTGAAACCCGTTCCCGTCACGCCTGACCGTGCGCCCCCCAGTCGGGTGGAGCCCAGCCAAGGCGGATCCGAAGCGGCCTGCCGCCACGTGGTGGCACAGACCCCACCACATACTCGCCCGTCCTCCGTCCCAACGCGACGGGCGAGCTTCTGTGACTCTGGGAGCCGTCGGAAGCATCAACGCGCGAGCTTCTGACTCGAGAGACTAAACGGAGATCGACGGCGGGGGGATGTTGCCGCCCGGGATGATTTCGGCGCGTTCGGTGACGCGGAGGACAGGCGCGGTGGCGGTCAGACGGCCGCGGCGCGCGTCCCACACCATGTAGGCGACGAGCACGACGCTGCAGGCGAGTGAGACGGCGAGGTAGGGGCCGATCGCCGCGAGCGAGACGGCGATGAGGACGAGGCGGTGGGGCCACGAGAGCGGCGTGAACATGTGGCCGGCGACGGCGGCCGAGAGCGCGGAGATGCCGACCAGGGCGGACGCGAAGGCGACGACGATCGCGCTCCAGTCGCCCTTCATGAGCAGGGGGGGCTGGAAGGCGAACAGGAAGGGCGCCAGGAAGCCGCCGATGCCGATCCGCGTGGCGTGCCAGCCGGTGCGCATCGGGTCGGCGCCGGCGAGCTGGGCGCCGGCGACGGCGGTGACGGCCACGGGCGGCGTCACGTCGGCCAGCACCGCGTAGTAGAAGACGAACAGGTGCGCGGCCAGCAGGTCGATGCCGAGGTTCGTCAGCGCCGCCCCGCCCACGGTCACCGCCAGGATGTAGGCCGGCGTCGTCGGAATCCCGGTGCCGAGAACCGAGATCACCAGGAACACCAGGAAGAGCCCGATGACGACGTAGCCGCCCGAGAGATTGATGATCGCACTCGAGAACGCCAGCGCGAAGCCGGTGCGGCTCATCGAGGCCACGATCAGTCCGGAGGCGGCCAGCACGCTGGCGATGATCACGCCGGAGCGCATCGCCTCGCCCATCGTCTCGAAGATCTTCCGCGGCGTCATCGGCGACTCGCCCGCGAACCAGGAGACGACCACCGCCGTGAACAGGCTGTAGAGCGCGGCCTTGGACGGCGAGTAGCCGGCGTGCAGGAAGTAGACGATCGTGAAGAACGGCGTGAAGAGCAGCGACCGGCGCAGCAGCGAGGCCACCGAGGGCAGATCGGCGTGCATGGTGCCGATCCCGTGCTTGAGCGCCTCCCAGTGCACGGTGGCCATGATGCCGCCGTAGTAGAGGATGGCCGGCAGGGCGGCGGCGATGATGATCTGGCTGTAGGGGATGCCGGTCAGCTCGGCCATGATGAAGGCGCCGGCGCCCATGATGGGCGGCATCAGTGGGCCCCCGCACGACGCGCACGCCTCGATGGCCCCGGCGATCTCCGGGCGATAGCCGATCCGCTTCATGAGCGGGATCGTGAACGTCCCCGTCGCGTAGCAGTCGGCCACCGAGGAGCCGCTCACGGTTCCGTAGAGGGCGGAGGAGACGACGGCGACCTTGGCGGGGCCGCCCCGGAAGCGCCCGGCCAGCGCGATCGAGATGTCCATGAAGAACTGGCCGACGCCGGAGTGCAGCATGAACGAGGCGAACAGGATGAAGATCATCAGCATGTTCGCGGAGATGCCGGTGAGCGAGCCCAGCACGCCCTCGTCGGCGTAGAGAAAGAACATCTCGATGAGCCGCGGGTAGGAATGCGACCGCGGCGCTCGCAGGAAGCCCGGCAGCCACGGCGCCAGCACCAGGTAGGCCATGAACGTCAGCGTGGTGACGAAGAACCAGAAGCCGACCGAGCGCCGCGACGCTTCGAGCACCGCCGCCACCAGCACGGTGCCGATGACGACCTGGGTCAGCGTGACCGGATGCACACCCTCCCAGCGTTCGGTCAGCTCCTGGGCGTGGACGAGGACCCAGCCGCAGGTGACGAGCGAGGCGACCGCCCACACCCAGTCCACCGCCGTGATCCGCGGGCTGGGCTTCTTCTCGCTGGCGGGGAACAGGACGAACGCGAGCGGGAGGAGAAAGAGAAGGTGGATCGCGCGCATCTCGCGCGGCTCCCACACCCCGGCGTACGCGGTCCAGATGTGGAACAGGGCGGCGGCGGCCGCCCAGCCGCCGACCGCCCACCCGATCGGCCCCGCGAGCTTGCGCACGTCGGCCGGCTACTTCAGCAGCCCCGCCTCCCGGTAGGCGCGCTCGGCGCCGGGATGCAGCGGCACGTTGGCGAGCTGCACGGCGTCCTTGGGGTTGAAGTCCTTGAAGGCGGGGTGCACCTTGCGCACGCCGTCGAGGTTGCCGAGCAGCACCTTGACGAAGTCGTGCACGACGTCGTTGGGCACCTTGGCGTTGGCCACGATCGTGTTGGCCATCGCGATCGTCGGGATGTCCTGATCGTTGTTCACCACGTCCTTGTAGGAGCCCTTGGGGATCACGCCGCGCGAGAGCCCCACGCCCTCCATGAACTTGATGAGGTCCTCGTCCATCGGCAGGATCCGCATCTTGCGGCCCAGCGAGGCCTCCTGGATGGCGGCGCCGGGCACGGCCAGGTTGGCGAAGAGGATGTCCATGTTGCGGTCGCGGTACTGGTTGGCGAGGTCGGTGTAGGAGATGAGGATGACCTTGCCGCCGCGGCCGCGCACGTCGGCGTACGTCGTCTTGTAGAACTCGAACACCTTGCGCATCACCCACTCGTCGGAGCCGCCGGGCGGCGTGGTGCCGATGGTGATCGGCTTCTTGGCCTCGAAGATCTCGCGGATCGACTTGTAGGCCGAGTCGGCGGGCACGCACCACTGGATGTGCACGAAGCCGAGGCCGTTCATCACCAGCCGCATGTCGGGGTGCTTGTCCTTGTACGGATCCTGACCCTGGTAGGACGCCACGATGAACGGCGGCAGCCCCCACGCGATCTCGGTCTCGCCCTGCTGCAGCTTCGTCATGTTCTGGATGCCGGCGCCGGGAATGACCTTGATGTTGAACGAGGGGTCCTTGGCCTTGATCAGCTCCGTGAAGCCGCCGGCCTGCGCGTACCAGCCGCCACCGACCTGGCCGGCCGTCCAGGTGATGTTGCGTTGCTGGGCCTCGCCCGGCAGGGCCACGGCGAAGGCCAGCGCGACCGCGAGCACGACTACGGAGAAACGTCGCATGGTGATCTCCTCATGAGCGTCGGGTCCACTCCTCGAGCGCGGTCTCGTCGACTTCCACTCCCAACCCCGGACCGTCCAGGGCGAGAATGCAACCGTCGGCGTAGCGGACCGGCTCCCGCACCACGTCGCCCCGCAGCAGCAGCGGGCCGAACAGCTCGCAGCCCCAGGTCACCGGTGACGCGGCCAGCGCGGCCTGCAGGTAGGCGGCCGTGCCCAGCGAGGTCTCGATCATACAGCCGACGTAGCAGCCGAGCCCGGCCGCCTCCGCGATGCGGGCGATGGCCATGGTAGGCGCCAGGCCGGCCGACTTCGTGAGCTTGAGCGCCAGGATCGACACGCCCCCGCGCCGCGCGATGGCCAGGGCGTCCTGCGGCGAGCCGCACGACTCGTCGGCCATGATCGGCACCGTCACGCTGCGCGCGATCTCGGCCAGGCCGTCGAGGTCCCAGCGCGGCACCGGCTGCTCGACGAAGTCGAGATCGTACGGCTCCATCGCGCGGATCGCGCGCAGCGCCGTCGGCCGGTCCCACCCCTGGTTGGCGTCCACGCGCAGCCGGACGTCGGGACCGACCGCCTCGCGGATCGCCCGCACGCGCGCGACGTCCTCGGCCACCGGGTGCGCTGCCGTCTTGATCTTGAAGATGCGATGGCCGCGCGCGACCCTGTCACGGGCCTCGTCCAGCTCGGCCTCGGCACCGCTGACCGCCAGCGACCACGACAGCGGCACGCGATCGCGCACCCGGCCGCCGAGCAGACGGTGGACGGGGACGCCGAGGGCGCGCCCGTTGAGATCCCACAGCGCCATCTCCACGGCGGCGCGCGCGAACGGATTGCCCTGCACGCGCCTGGCCATCTCCAGCCGCAGCGCCTCGATCTGCGTGGCGTCACCCCCGACGAGCCACGGCGCCACGTAGCGCTCCAGCGTGGCGACGATCGACTCCGCCGACTCCTCGCTCCACGTCGGTCCGCCCAGGCAGGCCGCCTCACCCCAGCCGACGAGACCGTCGCGCGTCTCCAGGCGCACGAAGACGAAGTTCACCGCCGTCAGCGTGGTGAACGACATGTGGTGTGGCCGGCTGACCGGAATGTCGGCCACGATCAGCCGGACGTCGCCGATCGTCAGCGGGCGCGCCGGGTCGATCACTCGGCGTCGGGGCCGCGGTCGTGGTGGGCGGCGCGTCCGGCGGCGAAGCGGCCGGGATCGAACAGCGACAGATCGAGCGAGGGCTTGCCGTCGAGCAGCCACTCGGCGGCGTAGCGGCCGGTGGCCGGCGAGTGCTGGAAACCGTGGCCGCCGAAGCCCACGGCCAGGAAGAAGCCGTCGACGCCGGGGGCCCAGCCGATGATCGCGTGGTCGTCGGGC
>Ga0210377_10000986_pt1 | contig 26676 bp, 28 predicted proteins | sample PLM4_65_b1redo_FD_155480 | JGI IMG/M metagenome (GOLD analysis project Ga0210377, IMG submission 155480) | Groundwater sediment microbial communities from an aquifer in East River, Colorado, USA - PLM4_65_b1 redo | ecosystem: Environmental > Terrestrial > Soil > Riparian zone | place: USA: East...
TATCGCTTGAAGTTGATCCCCGGTGCAGAGTCTGCGATGCAGGCGGCAAGAGAGGCAGGAGCCGCGGCAGTGGCGTTGTCGGGAGCCGGTCCCAGCTTGATCGCGTTCTCGAAAACGGAATCAGGCATCCCGCAAGGGGACAGTATCGGGGAATCCATGAAGCGTGCGTTCGAGTCCGCTGGGTTGCGGGCGCGCGTCTTCCCGTTGAGCGTGTGTCATGAAGGGGCGAACGTCCAGAAAGAGTAGTCTGATTTTTTATTAATAAGGAGAAAGAGAATGACCGAACAAATCGTTGAGCAACCCAAGCGCACCGGATTGGTGATCTGGATGATCGTTTCGCAGCTTTTGATGCTGGCATCGCTGCTGATCTGGTTGTTGATGGCAGGGCTGTCGGTGATGGCGTTCGACTCGGGTGTGAGCGCCGAGGCATGGACATTTGTCATCATCGTGTGGAGTTACCCCCTCATCCCTATCGGGTTGGTCATTGGTTCGTGGATCGCGTTCGCGCGCCGCAGGAACAAGCTGGCAGCCATTCTTTCGGGACTGTCGTTTGCGCCGCCCATCCTGTTCTATCTCTGTCTCGCCATTTCGAGTTTCGCTTCCTACTTCTATTACATGAATAACGGGGTACTCAACCCATAACACAAAGAATGTCGTTGCGAGCGTAGCGACACTTGCACCTGGCGCACACTTGCCCCGGGCGCAAGTGCCGGGGAGTGCAGGTGAGCAATCTCCTGATAGCAAGCAAATGTTTGTTATTAGGAGATTGCTTCGTCGCTATCGCTCCTCGCAACGACATTTATCCAGTCATCTTCCATTGTTCGGCAAATTTCAAGATGCGCGGGCGGATGTAATAGGCGTACGGGTCGGCAACGGCGCGGCGCTCGGCGATCAATTCCATGGCGGCGTGCGGTTCCAGTCCCTGTGCAATGAGGATGCAGGCACCCATCGCCACGCCGCGGTGACGTCCGTAGGCACAGTGGACGTAGACCTTGCCGCCCGCACGGATTGTCTCCAGTGCGGCATGGGCGCCAATGATCAATTTGGTGACCGGAATGGGAAAGAAGGGATTATCCAGCGTGCGCAGCCAGATCGTTTTGATGGGTGTGTGATGCGTGTCGGTAAACGGTCCACGGCTGAATCGCATGTTGATGATGAGCCGTACGCCAAGTTCACGCAAATGATCGTACTCCAGCAACAGAGGCATATTGCCGATAAAGAGGTCATCGGTAATTTGAGAAAAATTCATGACGGAATCGTATCACAAGATTTTTATGGGAAAACCCTACTCCAGTATCAGGATTTTCCCCTGTGTGCCATCGACTCGAATCTTCTGACCATCTTTCAGTCGCAGCGTCGCTTGATGGACTCCCACCACGGCAGGGATGCCATATTCGCGCGCCACAACCGAGCCATGCGTCATCATGCCGCCCACTTCGGTGACCAGCCCGCCGGCAGCCATGAAAAGCGGAGTCCAGGCTGGGTCGGTGCCGGGGCAAACCAGAATTTCTCCCGGTGCGAGATGAACTCCGCGCGGGTCAAGCACCACATGCACAATACCCTCGGCGACGCCCGGTGAAACGGGACTGCCCGTAATGAGATCGCCGGTATCGGTCTCTGAGCCGATGCCTTCGTAGAAGGCGCGTCCATCACTGGCGAGCACGCGCGGAATCTGTCTGCGATGCAGTTCACGTTCGTAGGTGGCGCGGCGTTCGGTGATGAGGACTTTCCAATTCGTAGCCACAGAGTTCTCTGAGTTTTTCTCCGCGTTCTCTGTGGTCTCTGTGGCGAAGTTGGATTTTGACAGTAATTCCAGTTCACTCAGTTTCAGGAAGACCAGGTCATCGGCGCGGATGATCGTCCCGGCTTCGACGAATTGCTGCCCTACTTCCAGCAATTCCTTTCGTGCAATGCCCATCACGCGGATGGCAAAGAATTTGGGGCTTTCGCGCGCGCCCATCAGCAAGCGGATGCGTCGTGCAGCAGCGCGGGCGATCCTGGCTTTGAGCCAGCCGCCATGCTGTTTCTTCACATGGACCACGATCTTTTCCACGGCATCCTGCGCGGCTTGGTCCCCTTTGGCAAATAAAACATCCGGTGAAAAAGCGTCTTCGATTTGCAGGTAGCTTTGTAAAGTATGCATGACAGGCGTGGGATCTTCGCGCCAGCGCGGTTGACCGAAGTCAATTTCGCCGACGCCGCGCATACCGTATCGTTCAAGGAAACGCTCGATAACCGTTTGCGCCGCCGAGGGTAAAGTCCCGTTCAGGTAACGGCGGGCAAGCTCCGGGGCGGAAGAGGCGGCGAAGAGGGCATTGGACTCGGCGTCCGCTTGAAGCGACTTCGCGGTCTCCCACAACGCCAGGTCCATTTCGGTGGTGACATTTTTCTGCAAGCCGCGTGTCACTTCCAGGGCGAGATTGGTATCGCCGGAAAGTTTTGTGAGCAATCCCAGGGATGCCATGCTCGGACCGAACACAGGGATGAAACGCGGCAGGAGAAAGGCAAACACATTGGCAAGACGCTCGCGTAGGAAAGCGACAAAGTTCGCCAGCCGTTCAAAACGGTCGGAGGCAGGCGGGATGCGCGCTGCGGCGATATAGCGTTCGATATCGGCATCGAAGCGGGCGCGGGTGTGTTGCGGTCTCGCCATGTTGCGTATCATTCGCAGCGCCACCGGTCCCAAAAAGCGGACGAGTCGCCGGGCGGTGGCGAACGTGAATGTACCTTCGCCCACACCCACACGCGGGTCGGTCGAGCGTGCGCAAGATCTGGCCCGAACTCGGCTCGATGAATCCCAGCGCGCCCTTGAAAATACGGCTGCCCAACGGATGCCGCATCACATCGCTGAATTTGATCCAGATGCGTTCGCCTGCCGATGCGAACACATCTACATCTTTGGGCTGGGTGGTCTCGCCGAACATTTGTCCCGCGCCCGCCACCACATGCTTGATCGTATCCTGCCCCAGCGGCGTGATCGGACCAACCAGTCCCTGCACCGCGCCGAACGAGATCCAAATGATGAGCGGGTCAAACGAAACCTGCGGCACCGGGAACAATGACGTGATGCCGCGTGACTGTAGGATATATAGTTTGCCATCAGCGAACGCCCATTCGATATCCTGCGATACGCCATATTCTTTTTGGATCTGTTGACCGGTCGCCGTGAGCTGTTGGATCTGACTCTCGGTGAGAGTCTGCTGTGCGGCGGACGGTTCCTCGGCGCTTTCCACGCCGCCACCTGCTTTGCTTCTAGTCGTGATTTTCTTTGCCCCGAGGGATTTCTTTGCCACAGAGAACACAGAGTCCCGCTTCGACTGCGCTACCGCTCCGCTCAGCGCGACAGGAACTGATACCACAAAATGATCCGGTTCCACCTGACCGGAGACGAGCGCTTCACCCAAGCCGAAGGTCGCGTCGATCACGGATTCATTCAACGCCCCCGTGAGCGGATTGGCGGTAAACAGCACGCCAGAGACATCGCTCTGCACCATCTCCTGCACCACCACAGCCAGCGCCGCATCATCATGTGAAATATGATTCCGTATTCGATATCCAATTGCCCGCGCTGTCCATAGACTGCTCCAACAATTGACAACGGACTGAAGGAGCGGTTCTTCCCCGATCACATTGAGATAGGTATCCTGTTGACCGGCAAAGGACAGGTCCGGCAAGTCTTCGGCAGTAGCAGAAGAACGAACGGCAACCGATTTTGGATTTACGATTTCCGATTTACGATTTTCGGCTTTAGATTGGCGATTGAGTTCGGCGTAAGCGGATTGGATCTCCAGATGAACCCTTGCAGGCAAATCTCCCTGCGCAAACGCCGAGCGGATCGTCTGTGACGCGTTCTCCAATTCATTGGTATCGTCTGGCGCCAATCCTTCCAAGGCTTGCTGGATCAACGTAACTAGCCTGTTGGATTTGACAAACTCGCGGTAAGCAGCGGTTGAGACGATAAACCCAGGCGGCACATCAAATCCCGCCCGCGTCAGGCGGACCAGATTCGCGCCCTTGCCGCCAGCCGTTTCCAGAGTTGCTTCGGTTGAATCAAAGGGGAGAATATACATAGTGATATTATTGCACAAAATCACTTTTTAATCGCTCGCAGAAGGCGCATTGCCAATGAAAAGATCGATGGTGATTGTCGAAAAATTCACGGTGTATAATCAATCCATGGAATTAAAGAATCGCCTTCCCTATCTTTGGGATTATGATCTTGACCCAACTCAATTCCAGGAGATTCTAGAGGGCCGCCGCGTCATGGGACGGCTGAACCAGGATTGGGCGGCGCGGCGTTTGCTTGAATACGCTTCCTACGAAGAGATCGTCCGTTTGATTGGTTTCAAACGCCTCGTGGATAACTGGTCCCGCTGGCGGGGAAAAATTCGTTCGAAGAGCCGCGTGCGCGGGTTTGATTTTCTTGTCAAATGGCTCCCCGAAAAACATCCCGAGCTATTGCGTGGCTAACCCATCCGCTTTTTACTTTGATGTTCTATATCCCTTTCAGGACCGCGTGCTCAACGTGGTCAATCGAATAGATACGGGGTTTTATCTCACAGACGGGACAGCCTCCTCGCGCGGTTATCTTCAGCATCGCTTTTCAGATGACTTGGATTTCTTCCTCAATGACGATGATCGTTTTGGTCTTTGAGTGGAGCGCGTGATCCATTCCCTCACGCAGGCAAATGATTGGCAGTGCCAGGTCCTGATGAAAGAAGAGCGGTTTGCACGCTTGAACCTGACTGCCAAAGAGGCTGCTCTCAAACTTGAATTCATAAATGACGTACCCGCACGGGTGGGTGAGATAAAAAACCATCCTGTGCTTGGACGAATGGACAGCGCGGAAAACATTCTGGCAAACAAAGTCACTGCCGCGCTCGACCGTAACGAACCCAAGGACCTGGCAGATATTTGGGGATTTTGTTGCCAGAAAAATATTTCACTTCAAGATGCCATCACGAACGCACAAAGCAAAGCCGCGGGAGTCTTCCCTGCGGATTTGGGGCGCGTACTTTGTTCCGCCTCACGCGCGGACTGGGAAGCGATTCGCTGGATCAACGCACCCCCCGCCGAGGTATTTATTGAGCAGTTGACAAAGTTGGGGGAAGGTTTGTTGTTGCCGTAGTTTGGCAAACCTCCAAGTTCTCGGAGAACTCAGGGGGCTATTGCAGAACCAGGGCAGGCAGATATGGCAAAGACTGATTTCAAATACGATGTTTTCATCTCTTTGAGGAAAACAATGATGTTTCGCAGAATCTCCTTTCCATTCATTCTTATCATCCTGATGATCTCAGCCTGCGCCCCCGCGCAAAAAACCTACCCGACAATCGTACCATCTCCAACGTCTACGCCGATGTCAATAGCTGAATCTGTTGTAGCCACACCCACCGAAACGCCTTATCCGACGGAGGCGCCGAAGCCGCTCATGATAGACGTGACAAAACCGCTCGGAACATGGGTGGATTCTACCTTTGTCCCCGATCAGCAGGTCATGTCCGCGTATACGCCTGAGCAGCAGTCATGGATTATTCAACTCATCACGGATCCCGACCATACGCCGGGTAATATCAAGGATTGGTATGACGCAGCATGGGGGAAAGGAGCAGCCAACCTTACCGGAGACCCGTCGTTTGCAGAGTCGATCGGATATGATATCAGCCAGGCGTTGCGGGAGATAAACGGGATTAACGGGGCCGTTCCGAACCCTGAAGCCGTGAAGGCGGTTGAGGAAGCTAATGCAAGGTTGGCGAAATACGTTGAGTATCTCTCTGCGCACGGCATTCGTGAGTCTGCCGTTCCTCTTTCGTTTGCGTTGAGACAGGTAAACCTTGGGGATCCGGGCAATTTCCCGTTGAAAAATAACACCTCAAATCCCGGATATACCGTGGAAGGTTACGACAAACCAGGTTATACATTTAACCTTACATTGACAGGAGTCGGAGGAAACGCAAGCGGATTAACTCAGCAGTTTTTGGACAATTCCTTAAAATACCGCATAACGGTAGGACATAATGAGGAGCGTGATACTATTTTCGGCGAGCCGTTTTTCATCACGTATCCCAGCGCCCTGGCTATCACGGGTGACATAGTGGCGTTCTTACCGATATCGGGAACGCCCCCCGACGTTGCAGAAGAAGCCGCCGTAAGGATGTGGAATGCGGAGGGGCAAATAAAATATGCGATTATCCGGATACAGTTCCAGAAAGAAACGATTCAGGATGGCGATAAATCCTGCATGATAATTCCGCGTAGTACTAGCCAGTTGTGTACCCCGGGACGGGTACTGCCGGAGGCGTTCATATCGACGTGGGATGATATCCGGAGAGAGAATAAAATTCAGGCAACCAGGGAAAAAATGATACAGCTGATGAATCTTGCAGATTTTATACATCCTTTACGTACCTCGCTTCAAGGAGATATACATCTCATACGATTTGATAGTGTATTTATGGACGGAGCATTGACTATTGACGATATAAAAATTCCGACCGTTCCCCCTGAGTTTTTCCAGTAACCGTTACTTGTTATCTCTCATATCATTTGTTACAGTGGTCTCATGCGCGGGTATTGGTGGAAAATCGCCGAAGCAAGTATCGTCCTGCGCTCCGCACTTTCGTACGCGATGCGAATCTATTCCTCGCGTAATGCGCGCTGGAGCAGGAGAAGGATAAAGTCAAGGCAAAGAAATATGCCGAGTCCGCGCTGAAGCTCGCCACCTGCGACGGTCCGCCGTATTGTTACAAGGTGGCATACGATGAAGCCGTTGCCATGTTGGAACGTTTGAAGGTTTGAACGTTTAAGTGAAATCCGTTGGTCGAGTAGCCCGAACAATAGTGAGGGCGTATCGAGACCAACAGGCACATCCAAACAATTGATTAGATGTGATTGAGTGGTGTGGTCTCGATACGGGCTGCGCCCTACTCGACCACCGTATGAAACAATATTTTCTCCGTGTCTCTGTGTCTTATCATCTCAGTATGGGACCGTGGTTAGTTTTTATGCTAAACTTTCTACATGGAAACACTTTCCTCCTCGATCGACTCCTCCTCCCCCGAATTCAAACAAAACTCTGAACATCATCGCGCCCTCGCGGATGAATTAAAGCAACGCCTTGCCAAAGTCCGTGAAGGCGGCGGTGAGAAATATCGCAAGCGACAGGAAGAGCAGGGCAAGCTCTTCGTCCGTGAACGGATCGAACGCCTGCTCGACCCAGGTTCGCCGTTCCTGGAACTTTCCGCGCTCGCTGCATGGGATATGTATAACGAAGGCAAGGCGAGTGCGCCATCAGGGCGCACATCAGCCAGTGCAAGCGACGACGGGTCATTTGCGGCTCCCGGCGCGGGTATCGTCACCGGCATCGGACGCGTTTCCAACCGCGAAGTGCTGATCGTCGCCAACGATGCCACCGTCAAAGGCGGATCGTACTTCCCGATGACGGTCAAGAAACATCTGCGTGCCCAGCAGATCGCCGAAGAGAATCATCTGCCCTGCCTGTATCTCGTCGATTCGGGCGGGGCGTTTTTGCCCCTGCAGGATGAAGTCTTTCCCGATGTCAATCATTTCGGTCGCATCTTCTACAACCAGGCAAGAATGTCCGCGAAGCGGATCCCGCAGATCTCGGCGGTGATGGGCAGTTGCACGGCGGGCGGCGCGTACGTCCCTGCGATGAGCGACGAAGCCATCATCGTCAAAGGCACAGGCACGATCTTCCTGGGTGGACCTCCGCTCGTCAAAGCCGCGACGGGTGAAGATGTCACTGCGGAGGAACTCGGCGGCGCAGAAGTCCACACGCGTCTCTCCGGTGTTGCGGATCACTTCGCCGAAGACGACGATCACGCCATCCAACTCTTGCGCGAGATTGTTGAAAGTCTAACGAAAGAGGAAAGAGGAAAGACGTGGCTCTTTCGTCTTTCCTCTTTCCCACCCGAAGAGCCTCTTTATCCTGCGGAAGAGATTTATGGTGTCTTACCAAGTACCTTTCGTGCAAGCTATGACGTTCACGAGATCATCGCGCGTTTGGTGGATGGAAGTAAATTCCGCGAGTTCAAAGCGCGCTACGGCACGACTCTGGTCTGCGGGTTCGCACGCATTCACGGATACCCCATCGGCATTATCGCCAACAACGGCGTCCTGTTCAGCGAGTCCGCGCTCAAAGCGACTCACTTCATCGAACTCTGCGACCAGCGCGGCATCCCGCTCGTGTTCCTGCAAAACATCACCGGCTTCATGGTCGGACGTGAAGCGGAAACAGGCGGCATCGCCAAGGATGGCGCGAAGATGGTCCATGCCGTGGCGACCACCCGCGTCCCCAAGCTGACCGTCGTCATCGGCGGCTCCTTCGGCGCGGGCAACTACGCCATGAGTGGACGTGCCTACGGCTCACGCTTCCTTTGGATGTGGCCCAACGCGAGAATCTCTGTCATGGGCGGAGAACAAGCCGCGAACGTGCTGCTCACCATCAAACAGGAGCAACTCGCTCGCGAAGGCAAACCTGCCATGACCAGGGAAGAAGCGGACGAGTTCAAGCGTCCCATTTTGGAGAAATACGAAAACGAAGGCAATCCCTATCATTCCACGGCAAGATTGTGGGATGATGGAGTAATCGATCCGGTGGATACACGTCAAGTTTTGGGATTGGCGTTATCTGTGGTTTTGAATTCACCAGTTGAGGAGCAAGGGTTTGGTGTCTTCCGAATGTAAGAAAGAGGAAAGAAGAAAGAGGAGTGCGTGACAATGAAGTATGCTGAATGGCTTATAGTCGTTCCGACTGAGATCACCAACGACCCGATCTGGAAGCTGGAAGTCTATCGGCTTGGATTATTTGCAGGAGATATTGGCTTACAAGATGCTCTTTTTCTTATGAAGAAACCTTTGATGTTAAGCATCGCAGACCAACTCCATCGTTCAATCGACTCGATTAGTGTAAACCTTACTGAAGGATATTCGCGAAGTAAGGGCCCTGACCGCGCTCGGTTTATCGAAGCATCACTTGGCTCCGCACGCGAAAGCCGCGATTGGTATTACAAGTCACGACATGTTTTGCCCACTGAAGTTATAAAACATCGAATGGGATTAACAACTCGCATTGTTAGCATGTTAGCTCCAATGATTCCTTATCAACGCAAACATGCCATCCGCGAAGAACAAGCCGAATACAATACACAACCATCAGACTTCTCTCTCGATTCGGAAGTACCTTTCCCATAACCCATCTTTCATCTTTCTAAATTAACCAATACCAATACTCAAAGGAAACCACTTATGACCTTCCCTCAATCCTCAGGCAGTCCCCATCACTTCCTTGCCAGTCTCGCTGGCGGCTGGACAGGTATAGCCAAGCTCTGGCTGGAACCGGATAAACTCGCCGACGAATCCCCCGTATTGGGAACCATCACCCTGGTATTGGAAGCGCGCTTCGCCATCTACCTCTATCAAGGTTCCATCGAAGGCGAAGTACAGCATGGCATGTTTACTTTCGGCTACAACACCATCACCGATCAATACGAAGCCTCGTGGGTGGACTCGTTCCATAACAACACCGCCATCATGTTCTGCACCGGTCATGCCACCGAAAACGGATTCTCCGTGCTCGGCGGTTACCCCGATCCCACCGGCGGACCGGACTGGGGCTGGCGCACGGAACTCGAATTGGTTGATAAAGACCATCTCGTCATCACCGCCTATAACATCCATCCCGAGTATGGAGAAGCGAAAGCAACAGAGGCGAGATTGACGAGAGTGAAGAAATAAAGAAACATGTCGTTGCAAGCGTTTGTTGCGAAGCAATCTCCGCTTTATTGGGTGAATCTTGACGATTAGCCTCAGCCGTTTAAATGGAGATTGCTTCGTCAGCCCTTCGGGCTTCCTCGCAACGACATAATTGGAGAACAAATGAACATCCTCATCATCGGCGGCACAAAATTTCTGGGACGTCACATCGTGGACGCGGCATTGGCGCGTGAACATACTGTCACCCTCTTTAACCGCGGCAAGACGAACCCCGGGCTGTTCCCGCAGGTGGAAACGATCCTCGGCGACCGCGAACATGACCTCGTGAAACTGACGCAAGTCTGGCGCACATGGGACGCGGTGGTTGACGTGGCAGGGTATGTGCCGCGCATCGTCCGCCTCTCCGCTACCGGCTTAGAAAGAGCCGTCGGTCGGTATGTTTTCATCTCATCCATTTCGGCGTATGCAGAGTCCACCCTCAGGAAGATCGGCATCGTCGAATCCGATCCGGTTGGGAAATTGGAGGATGAGTCCGTTGAAGAGATCACCGGCGAGACATATGGTCCGCTCAAGGCGTTGTGCGAAAAGACCGTGCTGGATCTGTACGGTGAGCGCGGGCTGGTCATCCGCCCGGGGTTGATCGTGGGACCAGACGACCCGACTGACCGCTTCACCTATTGGCCCGTGCGGGTGGCGCGCGGCGGAGAGGTGCTCACACCCGAACGACCGGGCGTGCCCGTACAGATCATCGATGTGCGTGACCTTTCAGAGTTCATCATCAAAATGATCGAAGCGAACGCTTCGAGGATTTACAACGCCACCGGACCGGAGTATGAATTGACGTTCGGTGCAATGCTCGAAACCTGCAAGGAAGTGAGCGGCAGCGACGCGACGTTCCATTGGGCATCGGCTGAATTTTTGAAGGGGCACAACGTCGAGGAATGGAGCAACATGCCCGTATGGGTTCCCGATAACGAAGAGAGCGCAGGCTTCTCACGCGTGGATGTGTCGAAGGCGATCAACGCCGGGCTGATGTTCCGCCCATTGGAAGAAACGGTGCGCGATACGCTTGTCTGGGCCAACACACGTCCTGCTGACCATCCGTGGCGCGCAGGATTAACCAAAGAAAAAGAGCACGAGGTTCTCGCCGCGTTGAAAGGAGAGTGATATGCACATTCAGGAACAGCGCGCACAGCTCGATCACATGTTGAGACAGACCCGCATGAACCTGGTCAACTTCAGCCAGATGGCAGATACGAAAGCGCACATCCTGCTCAGCATCTCGGCTGTATTGTTGTCGCTTTCGATGACGCGGCTCTCCGAACCCCATTTCACCTATTCAGCCACATCCTTGATCCTGTTCCTGCTCATCACCATCTTCTTCGCCTTGCTGACCGTGATCGGCAAGATAAAAGTTTTTGACCAGGGGAAACATTCCATCAGCGACCCCGATTACAGCCCGCTCTTCTTCGGGAATTTCGGCGACATTCCCTACGATGTGTACGCACAGGATCTGGCCGAGACCATGAACGATGCAGACAAAACCTACGAGATCATGGTAAAAGATATTTATTATTCAGGCATGTACCTCTTGAGGACAAAATATAAATACATCCGTCTCGCCTATTTGTATTTTTTCACAGGTTTGATCGTCAGTACCGCCATCCATTTCATCCAGAATATTTTTTTATTCTGACAGTTCGCTCCACAACGGCGAAGCCTTCATGAAAAACATCAAACTCTTGCTCATTGCTTTCATCTTTATCCTTGTGGGTTGCGTCAAACAGGCGCAGACTGTTCCACCAACATCCACCCCTGCACTGCCAACAGCAACGATTGCACTTCCCACGGAAACACCCACCGCAGCGCCGACCGCGACTCCCATGACATCCATGCCGCCTGACCCCACGGCGGACCCGACCATTTTCGGTGCCATCGATCGAGCCGAGATACAAGCCTTCGCACTCGAATCCTTTGCAAACGTCATCTTCAGCAAAACGTTCGACGGCTTCGTGGCGGATGGCCGCATTCAGGAATATCAAGTGATGCGCGTGAGCATCTTCCCCGGCAGCGGCGGTTTGCTTTCAGAGATCACCTTCAACGTCCGCACAAGCGACCCGACCTGGCTCGAAAGCGACGGCACGCCAGCCGCCGATCATTGGATCAGCGGCAAATGTTATCGTTTCGATTTCTTCACAACAGACACGGAGTTTCAACTCAAGAACCGAAGAGCTTGCAGCTAAAATCCATATCAAAACTCATTGTTTCGTCATTGCGAGCCCGGTAGGGCAAAGCAATCTTATAAACAATTATTTATATGCGATTGAAAATAAGATTGCTCACTTGCACCGAGCGCACACCTGCCCCGGACGCAGGTGCCGGGGAGTACGGTGTCGTCGGGAAGGTCACCCTCCTCGCAATGACGGGAAAGACGAAAATGTTCAAAAAGATCCTCATCGCCAACCGCGGCGAGATCGCCATCCGCATCATGCGAGCCTGCAAGGAGCTTGGCATCCAAACTGTGGCGGTCTATTCGGATGCCGACAAGAATGCCTTGCACGTGCAACAAGCGGATGAGGCAATCCATATCGGCGCGGCATCGCCAAAAGAATCCTATCTGAATGCAGATGTCTTGATCCGAGCCGCGCTCTCATCCCAGGCGGACGCCATCCACCCGGGCTATGGCTTCCTCTCAGAGAACGCCTCGTTCGCAGCGAAAGTTGATTCCGCTCATCTGACCTTTATCGGACCCTCCGCGGATTCGATCCGCGCCATGGGTGATAAAGCCGAGTCGAAGATCGCCATGAAAAGAGCAGGCGTGCCCACTGTCCCTGGACACGAAGGACTTGAAGCGGAAGATGATTTCAAAAAGGCAGCCAAAGAGATCGGCTATCCCGTTCTCATCAAAGCATCCGCAGGCGGCGGCGGCAAAGGGATGCGGGTCGTCAACAGCGAAAGCGAATTGAGCGAGGGCATCGAATCCGCGCGGCGGGAGGCGCTCCATGCTTTTGGCGATGAACGTTTATTGATCGAAAAATACGTCGCCAACGCGCATCACATCGAACTCCAGGTCTTCGGCGACCAGCACGGACATCTCGTTCATTTATTTGAGCGCGAGTGCTCCGTGCAGAGACGTCACCAAAAGATCATCGAAGAAACTCCCTCTCCGCTGCTCACACCTGTATTGCGAAAGCAAATGGGGGAAGCCGCGGTCAAAGCGGCAAAAGCAGTCAATTATTTCAACGCTGGAACCATCGAATTCATTGTTGACCCCGATACGCTCAAATTCTATTTCCTTGAAATGAACACTAGATTGCAGGTCGAGCATCCTGTTACAGAATTGACCACCGGTCTTGATCTCGTCCACTGGCAGATCCGCGTCGCGGCGGGAGAGCACTTCCCCTATCGACAGGAACAACTCTCCCAAGGCGGGCACGCCATCGAGTGCCGCGTCTACGCCGAAGACCCCGCCAACGGATTTTTACCCAGCACCGGGAAACTCCTGCAATTCATCGAACCGCGCGGACCTGGCATTCGCGTCGATGCGGGGTATGCCGCGGGAAATGAAGTGACGCATTTCTATGATCCATTGCTAGCAAAGTTAATAGTTCATGGAGAATCGAGAGAATTGGCGATTCAGAGGATGCAGTCCACGTTGAAGGATTTTGTTGTGCATGGGGTAGTGACGAATATCGACTTTCTCCAGACCGTCCTAGCTCATTCCGATTTCGCAGAAGGTAAAGTCACGACTCGATGGGTGGAGCAAAGTTTGGAGTCAGGGAGCTTGCTCCCGAATTTCCAACGGCAAGCTGTTGGACTCCATATTCTCGCCGCGGCGCTCGCCGATATCACAATCGGCAATCGTAAATCTGAAATTGTAAATGAAGTTGATCCGTATAGCCCATGGAAGAATCCAAGCGGGTTTAGGAATTAGGATGGCTATGATTTCAACTATTGCATTCATTCTGGTTTCAGCGGTCATCCTCATCAGCAGTTTCCGGCGCGTGCCGGGCTTTGGCGTACTCGTAGCGCTGGTCATTATCGGCGTTACCGTTTGGTGGAGAGGTGATAAGCTGGCAGGGCTGGGTTTCGTCCCGCCGGAGAATTGGATGGCGACCATCGGGTGGAGTCTGCTGCTGGGAACGGTGCTTGCTTTTGCATCCACACTGGTGGTGGAACCCTTCTCGGACAGGCTCACCAACAGCACGACAGATCATTCTGCTTTCGAAAGTTTACGCGGGAGCTTGAAGAACTTGCTGCTGGTGCTGGTGACCGTCTGGCTGCTGGTCGCTTTTGTGGAGGAGATCATCTTTCGAGGCTACATGATGAGCGACATTGCCGAATTGATCGGTACTTCGAAAGCGGCGCTGGCGGTCAATGTGATCGTAAGCTCAGTCCTGTTTGGGCTGGCGCATTGGTATCAGGGTAAAAGCGGAGTACTCAGCACGGGCATCGTCGGCGCGGTATTGGGCATCCTTTTCATCGCCAGCGGATTTAATCTCTGGCTGCCGATTCTCACTCATGGCATCATCGACACGGTCGGGCTGTTCCTGATCTATATCAATGCGGACAGATCCCTGAAAGAACGAGTAAAACTCTTCGGATGAAAATCACTTTCGATTCCCAAACCCTTGATCTGACGCCTGCCGGTTCGGGTAAATCCTATCGCGCCACGATGGGAGAGAAGTCTGTTGATGTGGAAATCGTCCGCGCGGATGCGGAGCACGGCAAATTGGATCTGCTCATCGACGGCAAACATGTCACGGCGTATGTTTCCTCTGATGGCGCAAAGCGTTGGGTAACGATAAACGGGCAGACGTTGGTGTTGACAAAATCTGTGGCGGGCGCGAGAAAAAGCTCTGGGCACGATCACGCCTCCGAATTAGCGGCGCCCATGCCCGGCGTGGTGCGAAGCGTCAACGTCAGCGAGGGAGAGTCCGTTAGCAAAGGTCAAACCTTGCTAGTGCTGGAGGCGATGAAGATGGAGATCCGCATCCAGGCGAAGAGTGCTGGCGTGGTACAGAAATTATTGGTAAAGCAAGGTCAAACCGTGGAACGCGAGCAGATCTTGATCGAGGTGGAATGATGAAAAAGATTTTGATATTGATCGTTATCCTTTTGGCGGGATGCAGTCTCATCCCCACTCCGGATGATTTCCCGCCTCCGCCGCCGATGACGACCATTGTGGAATTCCCCCAGGTCACAGCGACAACTACTATTGAACCGAACATGCGCCTGATCCTGCCGGATGATATGCAGGATGCGGAAACATTCTTTTTGATCGTCAAAACATCCTTGGCGGCGGGTGATGATGGGGGCATCGCGGAACGGGTTAAGTATCCGATACGCGTGAGAGCGAATGGACAGGTGACCGTGCTCAAAGATCAAAACGAATTCCTGGACCAGTATGAAAAGATATTTGACCAGGGGTTTGTCACGGCTCTTTCCGACATCGATGAATCTGACCTGACCCTGCTGCCCAATGGCGTGCAGGTTGGGAACGGCGAATTGTGGTTCAATTACTTCTGCGTGGACCTGGCGTGTTCGGACTCACAATTCCTAATCACACAGATCAACAAGTGAGGCATGAAACTTTAATCATCTGAAATACTTTCCGTCATTGCGAGCGGAGCGAAGCAATCTTACAACTGATTATCTATCTACAACTGGTAATAAGATTGCTTCGTCGGACAAAGTCATCCTCGCAATGACGGGGTCAAAGGAGAGCATTATGGCAGAAATTGAATTACGCGAAGTCCCGCTCTTCAGCGAAATGGATGAGCAGGAAGTGGCTGGCATCCGCGAGATCATGGACGTGATGAAGTTCAAGGCGGGGCAGATCATCATCCGTGAGGGCGATATCGGTGATCTGTTTTACGTGGTGACCGAGGGACAGGCTGAGATCATCGTGCGGGATGCAGACGGGTCGGACGTGGTGCTGCATGTTGCCGGACCCGGCGATTTCTTTGGCGAGCTTTCGATGCTCACGAACGAACCGCGCTCGGCGCGCGTGCGTGCTGCAGAACCGGTGACCACACTGGTGCTGGAACGCGATGAGTTTTTCAACTTCCTGCGCGCGCATACCCATGCCGCCATCGATGTATTGGTAGAGCTGGGCGGACGCCTGCATGAGAATGACCGCATCCTGAGGAGCATGGCAAGCCGCAACGTCAACGATATCGAAGAAGAGCGCATGACAGTTGGTCAGCGCGTGGCGGATAAGGTGGCAGACACGATCGGTTCGTGGCCCTTTATCATCATCCAAACGGTCATCCTGACGGCATGGATTATTATCAACCTGGTCACCGTACTAACGTATAAAAAGGAAACATGGGATCCGTATCCTTTCATCCTGCTTAATTTGATGCTTTCTTTTCAAGCCGCCTATTCGGGACCGGTCATCATGATGAGTCAGAACCGGCAATCTTCCAAGGACCGGCTGGCGGCAGAGGTGGACCATCAAGTGAACGCCAAGGCAGAACTGGAGATCAATAACTTGATCCGCCGCATCGACGAGTTGGAGATCAGCCTGGAGGAGAAGCATCACGAAGTGAAGAGGCTGGTTGGTGTCCAGAAGCGGAAAAAGCCCAAAGGCACAAAGGTGCAGAGGAAAACGGCGAGCCGTTGAATGTCAAACGTCGAAGGTCAAAGGTTGGATGTTCAACGTTAGACTTTCAACAAAGGAGTCTTCATGACCGGAAAATATTTTGACGAGCTCGAAGTTGGGATGAAATTCAAGCACGCGGGGCGGACTGTCACCGAAATGGACAATGTGCTCTTCTCGGCGTTGACGATGAATACGCAGCCGTTACACGTCAACGAAGATTTTGCGTCGAAAACGGAGTTCGGTCAGCGGTTGGTGAATGGCGTTTTCACATTTGGGCTGGTCGTTGGACTCACTGTCCCAGAATTGACCGAAGGTACCATCGTCGCCAATCTCGGGTATGACAAGGTCGTGCATCCACACCCTGTTTTTCACGGAGATACGATCTATGCTGAAAGTGAGATCGTCGAGATGCGGGAATCAAAATCAAGACCTAACGCGGGCATTGTGAGAATCAAATGCTGGGGGAAGAAACCAGACGGTACAATTGTGGTGGAGTTCGAGAGAACAGCGATGTTTTTGAAAAAATAAATTATTCGTCATTGCGAGGAGGGTTGAGATGCGATAGCATCGAAATCCCGACGAAGCAATCTTATATACGATTTACAAACAAAGAATTTCCTATAAGATTGCTTCGCTCGCTGTCGCTCACTCGCAATGACGGAGAGGAATATCATGCACTCACGACGCGCACTACTCTACATGCCCGGCGATGACCGGCGCAAGATCGAAAAATCAACCACCCTGAGCGTGGACTGCATCTGCATGGATATGGAAGACGGAGTGGCGGCAAATAAGAAAGCCGAAGCACGCGCGGTCATTGCACAGGCTATGAAGGAATTGGGTTTTGGTACGTCCGAGCGGTGCATCCGTATTAACAGCATTGGTTCGGGGATCGAGAGTTTCGACCTCGCCGCGGCGCTGGCGACGGACCCCGATTCCATCGTGGTGCCGAAGATCGAATCGGCGGAACAGGTCAGGTGGGTCAGTGACCATATCGAGACCTATGAACTTTCGAGCAACAAAACCATTGGCAGCATTCGTTTATTGGTGGGCGTGGAAACCGCCAAAGGCATCATGAACCTGCGCGAGATCGCTGAAGCGGGTAAACGTCTTGAAGCCATCATCTTTGGTGGGGAGGATTTCGCGGCATCCATCGGCGCGGTGCGGACAAAAGAGGCAACCGAGTTACTCTACGCACGCCAGGCGGTCGTCACAGCCTGTGCGGCGAACGACCTGCAAGCCATCGACATCGTCTTCATCGACTTCAAAGACCCGGATGGTCTGCGCGTCGAAGCGGAGCAGGGAGCAGGATTCGGCTTCAGCGGGAAGCAGATCATTCACCCGAATCAGGTGTCGGTGGTGCAGGAGGCGTTCACTCCATCCGACTCTGCCATCGAGTACGCAAAACGAATCGTCGACTCTTTCGAGTCCAGCCAGAAAGAGGGCAAAGGCGCCTATGCACTGGATGGCAGGATGATCGATATGCCGCTGCTCAAGAACGCACATAAGGTTCTGGATAGGGCGCGCGCAGCGGGAAAGATGTGATTTTTTGTAAGGAAACTGATGATATTCGGATAGCAAGAATAGGTCATAATTGATGTATCAAAACCGGGAAGTGAATCATGCATCAATTTGTTCAATCAGCCATCGACGCCGCCAATCAAGGTGACAAAAGCAAAGCCATGAGCTTCCTCAAGGAAGTCCTTGCTGCCAACCCCAAGGATGCCGATGCCTGGCTGGTGCTTGCCGCCATTGTGGATGACCCGGAACGCAAACGACAATGCCTGAACCGCGTGCTTTCGCTGGACCCCACCAACAAGCTGGCGCGTGAGGAACTGCTCGAGATGGACCGCGCCGCGATGGGCAGCACGCCTCCTTTCACAACGGAAGATGTCGAAGATATCCGGCAGGGCGCTCCCGTTTCACAGCCGAAGTCCCAGCCCAGGTCGAAACCGTCCATGTCACTCGAGAGCGACCGACCGGCTGTCCAGCCCACCCCCACGCAGGCACAGCACGTTTCGCTCAACGAGTGGGCGGAGGAAGCTCCCAGGGCGAAGCCCCAAACTTCATCCAAGCCGCGCGCTGAAAAACCGACCGTCTTCAAATACTCCACCGTTTCGCGTATTGCAACCTATATCATTGCCGTACTCTTTGGCTGTTCGTTCCTGCTGGCACTGCAGGACGTCAGCCTGCTGCTGATTCCCTGTGGAGCTTTCTTCCTGATCCTTCCCGCCGTGTGGATCGTCTCCAAACAGGTGGAAGTCAGCAGCAAAGGCATTCGCGCCTCCCAATTATTTGGGCTGCTCGGTTCCGAGGTCAGCTGGAACGAGATCGCCGGTATCCAGTCGAAGGGAAACCATGTAGTGCTCACCACGAAGAAGGGGCAGGCGGTCAAGGTCACCACACAGGTGGTCGGGTATCCCGCCATCGTGGAAACCCTGCGCCAGAAACGCCCGGACCTGTTCAGTATGCCATCCGCAAACTCTGCGCGCGGCAATGGCTTCTCCTCCGAGTATGGCATGTCTGCCTCCCTTGGGAGCGATATTCCAAATACGACCCCAACCTTCTCGGGCACGAGGACATTCAAGAAAAGTTTCTTCAAGCAATACGGGCTGCTGCTGGTCGTCCTTCCTCTGGGTCTGTTCTCCGCTGTGGCAGCCTTCGCCAACTCGGAATACAGACTGGGTGCGGGCATCACCGCCGTGGTTTGTTTTCTCATGATGATCCTGCCATTCCTCCAGGTTGGATTGGTCAGGGTGGAGCCTAACAAGCTCACGGTCGAGTCATTCATCGAGCAGAAGGAATTCAGTGCGAAGGAGATCCGCGAGATCAAGATGGAATCGGTGCGCGGGCGCTACGGACGCGTGACCAATTACGTGAACATCGTCACCGATCAGAAAAAGAACTATCCCCTGCAGGGCTTTAGAGATGGCGATGAGATCATCTACGGCATCCTGCAGCAGTGGTGGGAATCGTATCGAAACAGATAATAGAAGAGTATCCTGAGTTGCAGGGAACCTTGTACAGACGAGTTTGATATAATTTTCAAAGCAGGTAAATCCAGTATTGAGAGGAAATAGAATAACCATGTCCGCGAAACCATCCGGTTCAACATCCAGCGGTGCAAGGACCTTCAAAAAGAAGTACGTCAAGCAATATGGGATACTCTTTGTTGTTGTCCCCTTCGCTTTTCTTCTTGTCTGGCTTGCGCTCGCATCCCCAGAGGTAAGGACCGCCTCTTTGATAAGTGTTGTTGTTTGCATTTTATTCTGTATCATCCCCTTCGTTCAAGTTAGCTCCCTGAAAGTGGAATCGAACAAACTCACCATCGAAACATTCCTGGAAGAGAAGGTCGTCAGCGCCAGCCAGATCAAAGAGATCAAAATGAAATCCGTGCGCGGACGTTACGGGCGTGTGACGAATTTTGTGAACATCGTCCTCGAGGAGGGGAAAAACTATCCCGTGAACGGCTTTGTTGACGGGGATGAGTTCATCTATGGCTTCCTCACGAACTGGTGGGAGGCAAATCGAAACCAGTAATGGAAAACACACAGGGGGAGTGACCGGCTTATAATTGAAACATGAAATAAATGTCACTCCGAGCCACGTCTGGCAGTAACGAGTGACATTTTTATACCCAAAACATTCACCAAGGAAAATATTTTGCTCTCGCTCTCCATCCTCTTCGGCATTCTATCCGCACTCACATGGGGTGCGGGCGATTTCGCGGGCGGGCTCGCCACGCGCAAACTGGGCGCCTATCGCGCTGTCTTCTACGCCGATTTTCTCGGTCTGCTGGCGCTTATGCTTGTCGTCCTGTTCCGCCCCGAGGAAATTCCTCCGCTGCGGTCGTTGCTCATCGCCGGGCTGGCGGGCATGCTCGGCTCGGTTGGGTTGCTAACCCTCTACTACAGCATGGCAAAGGGACAGATGAGCATCGCTGCGCCGGTTTCGGCCTTATTTGCTGCGGCACTGCCGATCTTCGTTTCTGCCATCACACAGGGATTGCCATCCACTCATCGACTCATCGGTTTTGGATTGGCGCTCTCGGCGGTCTGGCTCATCTCACAAGGCGACGCGACACATCGCTTCCACCTGGATCGCCTCTCTGACCTGCGCCTTCCGCTTCTCGCGGGGCTGGGGTTTGGTTCCTATTTCATTTTGATGCACTACGCTACCGAGGGAGTCTCGTCCACCTTCTGGCCCATGATCGCCTCCCGCACCGCTGGGACGATCATGCTGTTCTTCTTCGTGCTGCAACAACGCGAAGGCTTCGGCGTTCCGCGCGGTAGCTGGGGAGTGGTGATCGCGAACGGGTTTCTCGACGTAACAGGCAACTTCTTTTACATCCTGGCGTTGCGCACCGGCAGGCTTGATATTGCCGCCGTTCTCAGTTCCCTTTATCCCGGCGCAACGGTCATTCTGGCATGGGTGTTCCTAAAAGAGAAGATCTCCCGCCCGCAATGGACGGGCATTCTCATCGCACTGGCTGCCATCGTACTCTTTTCTGTGTAACCATGATCGAGATCAAACCCGTCCAAACCAAACACGAGCGGACCATCTTTCTCACCTTCCCATGGTGCATCTATCGAAACGATCCGATCTGGGTGCCGCCGATCCTGCCTGAACGCGCAAAGGTCATCGACCCGGCGCAGGGACTGTTCTTCAAGGATGGCTGTGCAGAGCTCTTCACCGCCTGGAAGGACGGAAAGCCCGCCGGTACACTCTGCCTGGCAGAGGATTACAACAACACCCGCATTGTCGGTTTCAAGGAATGCATGTTCGGTTTCGTGGAATGCGCCGAAGACTTTGACGTCTTCCAAGCCATGTTCGATTTTGCCGGGAGGTGGGCGCGGGAAAATGGTATGAGATCCCTGTATGGACCGTTCAACCTGGACCGGGAAGATGCGCGCGGACTTCTCATTGAAGGGCGCGACCGTCCGCCTGCGATCCTATGCGGACACCAGCCAATCTATTATCAAACGTTCTTTGAGCAATATGGTTTTGAGAAATTTGGCGAAGATGGTCTTGCCTATGCCGTGAACCTTGACCTGAACAACCCCAGGCTTCAGCGCCTGTCGCGGCTGGCAGAGAAGGTCCGCGAACGGAATCCCAACTTCAAGGTGCGCAGCGCCAACCTTCAGGATAAAGAGAATGAGATCGACCGCATCACCTTCCTGCAAAATGAAGGCTTGAAACACCTGCCGGGTTTCATCCCGTACACACGCAAGGACATCGAAGCGATGATCAACCCCTTGATCGATATCGCTGACATGGACCTGGTGCTCTTCGCCGAAGTGGATGGCAAACCGGCTGGCTTCTTCCCTGGCGTACCGAACTTCAACGAGATCGTCATCCATTTGAACGGACTGCGCCATCCGTGGGATTATTTGCGTTATCTGCGATACAGGAACACAAAGCCCAAATGCCTTGCCATAAAAAGTGTGGTCGTCACACCCGAACAGTGGGATACGGGCGTGGCGATCCTATTGTTCGATGAGATGGCGAAACGCGCCAACGCGCGCGGCTACACCTGGGCAGACCTGTCTTTGACGGGGGATGAAAATGTGGATACCTGGCACCTGGCTCACCACATGGGCGCGACGATCTATAAACGCTATCGATTCTATAAAAAGACTTTATAGCAAGGCAAGCTACTTGTAAATTAACAACAAGTCATCTCAAAATAGTTCCTATCCGTCATTGCGAGCCCGAGCGAAACGAGTGGGAAGCAATCTTATAACAACTTCTTTGTATGCAGTTGGAACTGAGATTGCTCACCTGCACCCCCCGGCACTCCCTGGCACCGCCCGTGATTTGCTATGAATTGCCAAGCAATTCAAAAATCAGGCAGGTGTGCACCGAACGCAAGTACGGTGTATCCTTCGGGAGCGCGATATATCTCTACTTCACTTCCTGACACAAATTTATATATGGCTTGGAGCCGGGGTAGACGACCACCACGCACTCCACGCTGTATCCGTCTTCGTATTCCGCCCGCACGTCAAACCCTGTTGTTGTGAGCCTGGAAGACCTTTGGAAGATGGAATACTTCATTCCGGCATGTTCCTGCAGACCTGCCACCTGACTCACTTCCTTTTTCTGGTTCTCCGGCGCGGCTTGCAGATTCTCATGCACCATTTGCACAGCCATGACCGCGTCCTGTGATGGTTTCATGAAATAGCCAGCGCCCGCGCCCAGGGCAGCTGTGACCAGCACCAACATCAAGACGCGCAACATGGACCACTTCATATGTAGGGCGCGCAAATGGTTTTCGGTCAGGCGGCGGATCGTCAGCGCGATCGGCAAAGACATGACCGCAATGGGTGCCAGTGTAAAGAGCAGCACAATGACCTTTGCCCCCGCGCTGGTCGAAGTGAAGATCAGTGAGGCCGTCAAGGCAAGAACACCTGCGGTAATGGTGCCAGCCACCAATCCATGAAAGGATTCGGTGAACGAACAGGTCATGACACCGATGGATGCCAATCCCAGCCCGATCAATGCCCAGCGCGTCAACGCCTGGGACCAATCCACGCCAAAGGGGATTTCCGGATACAGCCATGTGTCGATGAATGCCGCCACCAGCACAAAGGCTGTGCCCATCAACAATCCATACACCGCCCCGATCAAGGCGCCTTGTGTATGGAATTTGGGAGGATCGTGCTTCTCTTGTGCGTTCGTAATCATAAAACTCCTCGAAAACAAAATGCGCATGATTTTCTCACATCATACCGTTTCCAACCACCCTCGCCAGAGGGGTGGTTTCGATGCGCAGGAAACTTTTACTCTTTTGTGACGGCGGTCAGATTCATCGTGAGCAGGACTCCGGGTTTCGGGAGTTCACTGACCCCGATCACGGTTCGCGCGGGGCGCTGCTCGCCCATCTTCGCGATATAGGCTTGATTCATCGCTTCGAAGTTGTCCATGTCCTTGAGAAAAACGTTGACGTGGACAACGTGCTCCAGATCGGAGTTGACCGATTCAAGCATGACCTTGAACGAATCAAGGATCTGTTTCGTCTGTGAGGCGACATCGCTTCCGGCAAGCTGACCGGTGGCGGGATCGACTCCCGCCGTGCCGCCAATGGTGATGAACGATCCCACTTTGGCGATATGATTGTAAGGACCGATCGGTTTCGGTGTATTGGGTGGTGTGGATGTTTGGACAAGAGGGGACATGGTTTCTCCAAAAGAAGATGTCATTGCGAGGAGGGCAATAGCCCGACGAAGCAATCTCCGTTTAAACGGTTAATGCTTATTGATAAGCCAATCCCCCTTAACGGGAGATTGCTTCGCCCACTCGCCGTTTGAGGCTCGCGGCTCGCAACGACATCCTTGCTTTGTATTTTAAACACTCTCAGCGACTTTATAGATGTATAAAATAATCCAGCGTGTTTAATTTCTACTGTTCTCCTGCAGTGACATACACCCATGCGAACAACCTGAATAGGTTCTCACTTTTTTATGTCTTTGACTATTAACGGCACGGGCAACGGTTCCATTTTCAAATAAGCGGCAAGATCCTCTGCTTCCTCCTGGGAAAATCCTCCCTGAATTATCCCTGACCCATCTGTAATAGGTTGATTAACAACCGGGGAAGAAATAACAACTTTATCTAATACGATCCCCAGATACTTCCCAACATTATTTGTAGTGTAATCAAGGAAAATTTCTTTGCCTTCCAGCGTAAGAGTGAAATTAACTGCAGGATTTTCTAACACATCCCTACTTACAACTGTCTCTTCGATTTCCGCATTGGTCATGACCGTATGCCACTTTGTCCCATCCGGCTGTTTCAGGAAAGTAGAATCAAAATCGGTTGCGACAATGGTTCCAGAAGGAATTGGCGTTGCGCCAAAATCCACGAACTCCAACAAACCAATTGCCAATACACGTTTCGTAAACATTTCAATATCCATCGAAGCCGGAACATTACAAATGATCTGACCATTTTCCGATACTTTGAAGGATACACTCCCATACCCAAAAGATTTGCTACGATCTTGAAGGATTTGAACAGCGCTCTCCAATTCTGAAGGATCAACATTCGAAATTAGAGAATGATCTGGCTCTATCATGATTATAATTTTGGGACCTACATAAGGACTCAAATATTTATAAAGAGCAGCGGTTGCCGCCACAGCACACACGACAATGAGGACCCCAACAACAGACAAGGCGATTTTCGTTGCAATGTCGCTTTTGGGAGTGGAGTCCTTTACTGGCAGGTTCTGAATCTCCGATTGGGCATCATCGAGATTGGCTTTTGCATCTTCATGTGAAGGATCTATATGCAGTGCTTCCTGATAGGATCGGGTGGCATCTTCGGTCCTTCCCTGTGCATCGAGAATAAGACTGCGCAAGTTATGAGCGTCTGCCGAAGCAGGATCATTTGCAATAGCAAGGTCACAATATTCAAGAGCAGCCTGCAAGCTCGATCCACGGTCGTACGCTCGCTGCGCCTTTTCCAAATATTCTCCGGACTTTTTCCTGTCCATCATCACTTGTTCGATTGGAGTATCAAGGTCCGCCCCGCAATGTGGACAATATCTTTCCTCCTCCTCGATCTTTTCCCCGCATTCAGGACATCTCAACTTAAACAATCGATTTAGCATACTGCCTCCACTGACAAATCAATTGCTTTAGTATACCGCCAGTCCCAAGCGACCGCTGCGCTGTATTGCATCTACGGCATGACAATTAAGCTATAGTTTCTCAAAAGCAACCCTCGTTGCATTTACAAATCGTTCTACCCCTTCCGGGACAAGATTGAATGAAAGGATTGGTTCGATCAGTTCAACCTCCATTACGGACAGCATCCCACCCACACGGACAAGGTCCAGTCGCGCATAGAGCAGATCGAATGGAAGCTTACCCAGTATGGTTTCGGCTTGTCGCAGGTCACGCGGCTGCGGTTGGACGATCTCCACCGTCCCGCCATAAATACCTTGTACACGGTAATCATTTGGAGCGGGTCTCTTGAGCAATACATGGCTGAGTTGGCGGTTGAAGAAAATGAATGACCATTCGCCTTCTGTTACTACCGAGTCGACAAATGGCTGAATTAAGCAATCCTGTCCTGGCTTGGCTGCTTTGAGATTTTGCAGTGTGCTGTTAATTTCACCGGAAGTCACCTTGTAGGAATTGGCTCCTCCACCGCCAAGAGTTGGCTTCAAGATGGCAGTCTGCCACTTCCGTTTGAGGAACACATCCTGTAGATCTTTTAGGTCAATATTCGATGTTGAGTAGGTTGGGACAATTGGCGCCCCGGATTTCTCCAAATCGAACAAATAATTCTTATCAATATTCCAACGGACGGCATTCAACGGGTTGAAGAGACGGCACGAAGATGCTTCGATCTGTGACAGGACATCCAAAAATCGCGGCGCTTCATCGATATAGTCCCACGTACTACGGATGAGCGCGATATCAAATTTGTTCCAGTCAACGTTCGGTTGATTCCAGACAACAGATACAGCTTCAAATCCATGCGCATTGAAACCTTCCAGCACGAGATTGTCCTCTGCCAGCAACTCATCCGTGTTTGGGATATCCCATGTCACGAAACTTGGTAATTGATTCCAACGCAATACCGCGATACGTTTCATATTCTTCTACCTATAAAATTTACGATTCAATAACATCGCTTACTACTTACCAAATTCACTGCGCCGTATTCCCTCCATCCACCAATAGCAGATGTCCCGTTACAAACGATGAATCATCCGACGCAAGAAACAATACTGCTTTCGCGATCTCTTCCGGTTTGCCAAAACGTCCCATCGGGAGATAAGCACTCGACTCCTTCATGGCATCTTCGATGCTCACCGGGTCCGAACCTTCGAAATAACCCTTCTCCATCCAACGGTCCACGAGCGTATCACCGGGGCAAACGGCATTGACACGGATATTCTCGCGCGCATGATCGAGCGCCATCGCCTTGGTCATCATGCCGACCGCGCCCTTGCTCATGATATAGGGGAAGGCATCCTTGCCCGCCACCACCGACCAATCGGAGCCGTTGTTGACGATCACGCCTCCGCCCTGTTTTTTCATGAGCGGCAGCACCAGCTTGCACATGTGCCACACCGCCGTCACATTGATGGCAAAGGTATCGTTCCAGACTTGATCGGATGTCGTTTCGGCGGTGCCGCTCGTGACGATGCCGGCGTTGTTGAACAGGATATCCACGCGACCGAATTCGGACAGAGTCCGCTCGACGACACGGGAACAATCTCCGGCTTGGGAATGATCCGCCTGGACGAAGACGCATCTCACGCCCCTTTGCCTGATCTCGCTTTCGAGGCGTTGACCTAATTCCAGGCGGCGTCCCGTTAT
>Ga0210377_10000987_pt1 | contig 26675 bp, 11 predicted proteins | sample PLM4_65_b1redo_FD_155480 | JGI IMG/M metagenome (GOLD analysis project Ga0210377, IMG submission 155480) | Groundwater sediment microbial communities from an aquifer in East River, Colorado, USA - PLM4_65_b1 redo | ecosystem: Environmental > Terrestrial > Soil > Riparian zone | place: USA: East...
ACCTATGGTGGCAACCCCATCTCATGTGCGGCTTCGCTTGCGACCATCGAGTTGCTCGAGGAACAATATCTTGATAACGCCGCGGAAGTTGGTCAATATACACTGGATGCCTTGCAGGAGATCCAGGCGCGACATCCTTCCATGGGCGAAGTGCGCGGCAAGGGTCTCATGATCGGTATCGAATTTGTGAAAGACAAGACCACCAAGGAACCGAACGAAGAGATCAGGAACAAAGTTGAGAACATCGGCTTCGAACATGGACTGCTTCTGCTCGGTTGCGGTAAATCCACGATCCGTCTCGCACCGCCGCTGTGCATCACAAAACAGGAGACCGACGAAGCGCTGGAGATCTTCGAGGGAGCGATCACCATGGCTGAGAAGGAACAAGGGCTGAGATAAACAATCCTTCACGGATTAAATCAATTCACCCCGACGAGCTCGTCGGGGTGAATTTTTATTTATCCACTGGTGCTTTCAGTTACTTGACCGTTGAAACATCGATCAGGACAGCCCGCACAACCGAACGCCTCAGGTAGGTCATTGTCTCCTCGTCATAATCATCGCAAGTGATGAGGGTGATATACGCCTTCTCTTCATGCTTCAACACGGTGATATCGTCAGGCCGAACATATTTATTCGAAACGATCTGATAGGTGTAACGGTAGCCTGATTGATACAGGAAGATGTAATCACCAATCCGGACTTTGTTAAGACGGGCGAACAAGCCGGGTTTTCCATCGGCGTTGACAACGTGCGCAGTAATGACGCTGTTCCCGCTCCAGGTCGGATAGGCGGTTCCTTCCAACCATCCAGCCTGATTCGCGAGCCAGGACACATCCCAGCTCCCGGCCTTTAACTGGATGCCAACAACAGGGGCATTCACTTTGATGGAGGGTATCTCGATCGTGAGCAACGTTGGTCCATAGGCTGGCCGTTTGGCTGAATCCAATTCGGTGACCGCATTCGGTGCAAAGCCAGTCAACGGGATCAAGAATCCACCCTGGTTGGGTGGGTTGTTATTGTTGTTGCCCCCACCTCCACCGCCACCACCGGTAACCTGGGTGAGGGTTCTCGATGAGCTCGCTCCATATATATTGATCGCATCGCCCGGGTCATAATATCTTTCAGTGGAGTACACGTTGGGTGTTGAAGACTGCGGTGTGGTCTGGTCGCCGGGCATACTCGTCCATTCGACGTTCGCGGTGTTGGTCACACCACCCTGCGGCAGGGAGGCATTCCCAGCCACACGGAAACGGATCTGCCCGGTGCCGCCATTGCGTATGAAGACACTCCACTCAGCACGCAGGGTGGGCTGTGCAGGGTTGGAGTTATCGAACACACAACTCACATCGGGATCCTGTGCGCCGACCGTACAATCCAACGAGTTGGCGATGTAACTCAAACCGGTCGGCAAAATATCCGTGACGACTACATCAAATGCGTCTGAGTTGCTGGCTGGTGTGTGAGAAACGGTCAAAGTGAATGTAGCTTCAGAACCGTTAGCAATGAAGTTGACGTTGGATGTTTTGATGATCGTGAGTTGCGGTTCAACAATGGTGACCGTCGTTTGTGCCGGACCAATACTTCCACCGCTCCAGCTCCAGGTCACGCTGTTGTTGAGTACGTTCCCATTGATATTCACGGCGATGTCGAGGACGATGGCGCGATATGTGACAGTGACCGTGGCGTCGGTCTGGCCGGCATTCGTCAAGGTCTCGAAGTCATAAGTGACGCGACGGTCAACATCTGCGGGTGTACCGCCTCCCGCGTCGGATGTCACAGCGTTGGAACAAACCGAGGTAAAGGAACCAGCCACACTGGTGGTCAGACCCGGGGCGGTTATCGAATCGCAGGCCACGAACGCGAGCCCGCGCTCCATGTTATCGACAAGAGTCGCGTTGTCAAATGTCCCGGGCGGAATGGTCACTGTCACTTGATAGGTAACGATCTCACCAATGGCGGTGTTCGTTCCCGTTGTGGACGGCAGGTTCGTAGCTGAGATGGTTTTTGTCAGACCGGTGGGAACTGGCGGCAGGTGTAATCCGGCATCCCAGGTCAGGTCGTTCTCGCCAGCGGTGAGTGTCGTTGTGATCGTCCGTCCGTTTGCAGAATTCGCATCACTGTCTGTTGCATCGTTGCCACCTTGATCCTGCGGACTGAAGACATAACCGACCGGCGGCACGAACTCGACAAAATAATCACCAGGATCCAGGTTATCGAACAGATAGAGACCGCCGCCTGATGTTGTGGTCGTGGCGATCAATGTGCCAGTGCTCGAGTAGAGGTTCACTGTCACACCATTAATTCCGGTCTCTGTGGAATCCTGAATACCATCGGCATCAGTATCGTTCCAGACATAGTTACCAATTGTTGCTGTCGAAAGGTATAAGCCCGCGTCCCAGGTGAGATCGTTCTCTCCGGCGACAAGTGTGGTGACAATGGTCTGCCCGTTCAAGGGATTCGCATCGCTATCTGTCGCATCATTCCCACCCTGGTCTTGTGGGCTAAAGCTGTATCCAACAGGAGGCACAAAGTCGACGTAGTAATCACCGGGTGTCAGCCCTGTGAACAGATATGCGCCTCCGCCCGAGGTAGTGGTTGTGGCGATCAAGACACCGGTGCTCGAATAAAGGTTCACTGTTACACCATCGATACCGGTCTCTGTGGGATCCTGGATGCCATCGAGATCTGCATCATTCCAAACGTAGTTGCCGAGTGAGGCTAATTGATATAAGCCTGCATCCCAAGTTAGATCATTTTCTCCTGGAACCAAGGTTGTGACGACGGTCTCGCCAGTGGTCGTGTTTGCGTCACTGTCCGTCGTGTCATTGCCACCTTGATCCTGCGGACTGACGGTGTACCCAGCTGGTGGAACAAAGTCCACGTAGTAATCCCCAGGAACCAGGTTATCGAACAAATAGAGACCACCATTAGCCGTTGTGGTCGTGGCGATCAATACACCAGTGCTCGAATAGAGATTTACAGTTACTCCGTCGATGCCTGCTTCTGTTGCATCCTGGACACCATCAGCATCTGCGTCACTCCAAACATAATTGCCGAGTGAGGCAGGTTGATATAGGCCGGCATCCCAGGTCAGATCATTCTCTCCAGGCACCAACGTTGTGACAATGGTCTCTCCGGTTGTCGTGTTTGCGTCACTATCCGTCGCGTCATTCCCACCTTGATCCTGCGGGCTGACGGTGTATCCTGCTGGTGGAACGAAGTCCACATAGTAATCACCAGGAACCAGATTATCGAACAGATAGAGACCGCCGCCCGCAGTTGTGGTCGTGGCGATCAATGTGCCGTTGCTCGAATAGAGATTAACTGTCACGCCATTGATGCCTGCTTCTGTGGCATCCTGAACGCCATCGGCGTCTGCATCATTCCACACGTAGTTGCCAAGCGAGGCGGGCAAATATAAACCAGCATCCCAAGTGAGATCGTTCTCTCCAGGAACCAGCGTTGTGACGATGGTCTCGCCAGTAGTAGTGTTTGCGTCACTATCCGTCGCGTCATTCCCACTTTGATCTTGCGGGCTGAGGGTATACCCAGCTGGTGGAACAAAGTCCACATAGTAAGCACCAGGAACCAGATTATCGAACAGATAGAGACCGCCGCCCGCAGTTGTGGTTGTGGCAATCAACGTACCAGTGCTCGAATAGAGATTAACGGTCACACCGTCAATGCCAGTCTCTGTGGCATCCTGAACGCCATCGGCATCTGCGTCATTCCAAACGTAGTTACCGAGTGAGGCTGGTTGATATAGGCCGGCATCCCAGGTAAGATCGTTCTCGCCAGGCACGAGTGTTGTGGTGACGGTCTGGCCCGTGGCAGGATTCGGGTCGCTGTCGCCTGTATCATTTCCGCCTTGATCCTGCGGGCTGATCGTATACCCTCCCGGAGTTATGAACCTTACATAATAATCTCCCGGGGTCAATCCAGTGAAAAGATACGCTCCGCTGGCATTCGTCACTGTTGTTGCTTGTAACACCCCAGCGCTATTGTAGAGTTCAACCGTTACATTGCCGATGCCGACTTCACCAGCATCCTGTATGCCATTGGCATTTGCATCATTCCATACAAAATCACCAAGCGATGCCGGTTGATACAAGCCTGCATCCCAGGTGAGATCATTCTCACCTGCCGTGAGGGTGGTGACAATGGTCTGTCCAGTCGTGGGATTTGCATCACTATCCGCCGCATCATTGCCACCCTGGTCCTGTGGGCTGAGCACATAGCCGGCAGGTGGGATGAAATCCACGTAGTAATCGCCGGGGATCAGATTATCGAATAGATAGAGACCACCATTAGCCGTTGTGGTGGTTGCGATCAGTGTTCCGTTGCTCGAGTAGAGGTTGACCGTTACGCCGTCGATGCCAGCCTCTGCACCACCATCCTGAATGCCGTTTGCATTCAGGTCACTCCACACGGTATCGCCCAGCGATGCCGGTTGATACAAGCCTGCATCCCAAGTCAGGTCGTTCTCTCCAGCTGTGATCGTGGTGACGATGGTCTGGCCATTCGCAGGATTCGCATCGCTGTCGGTTCCATCATTTCCGCCCTGATCCTGCGGACTGATCACATAGCCAGCGGGTGGAATAAAGTCCACGTAGTAATCACCGGGAGTCAAGCCGGTGAACAGGTAGAAGCCTCCCGCTGTGGTTGTGGTGGTTGCGATCAGTGTTCCGCTGCTCGAGTAGAGATTGACGGTCACTCCATCGATACCAGTCTCTGTACCGTCCTGGATACCGTTCGCATTTGCATCATTCCAAACAAAATCTCCAAGAGATGCCGATTGATACAAGCCTGCATCCCAGGTGAGATCATTCTCTCCTGGAGTAAGAGTTGTGACAACGGTCTGACCATTCACAGGATTCGCATCACTATCCGCCGCATCATTACCACCCTGATCCTGCGGGCTCAGCACATAACCGGCAGGTGGAATAAAGTCCACGTAGTAATTGCCGGGAATTAAATTGTCGAACAGGTAAAGACCGCCACCTGCAGTTGTAGTGGTTGCCACGATGTTAGCATCATCCGCGTTGCCGGGAATCCCATCGGGGCCATATCCGGGTCGGTAGAGGTTCACAGTCACACCATTAATCCCGGTCTCAGCTCCACCGTCCTGGACACCATTTGCATTCAAGTCACTCCAGACGGTGTCGCCCAGTGATGCCGGTTGGTATAAACCAGCATCCCAGGTCAGATCATTCTCACCGGCTGTAAGAGTAGTGACGATGGTCTGTCCGTTTGCGGGATTGGCATCACTGTCCGTCGCATCGTTAACGCCCTGATCCTGCGGACTGATCACATAACCGGCAGGTGGAATGAAGTCCACGTAGTAACCACCGGGAGTTAAATTGTCAAACAGGTAGAGACCACCGCCGGCTGTTGTGGTAGTTGCCACTATAGCATTATCATCAGCATTACCTGGAATTCCATCGGGTCCATATCCGGGACGATAAAGGTTCACTATTACGCCGTTTATGCCAGTCTCTGTACCATCCTGGATACCGTTCGCATTTACATCATTCCATACAAAATCACCCAGTGATGCCGGTTGATACAACCCAGCATCCCAGGTCAGGTCATTCTCTCCGGGAGTGATGGTCGTGATAATGGTTTGCCCATTCACAGGATTTGCATCGCTGTCAGCAGTGTCATTGCCACCCTGATCCTGCGGACTGATCACGTAGCCAGCGGGTGGAATAAAGTCCACGTAGTAATCGCCGGGTGCCAAATTGGTAAACAGGTAGAAACCTCCACCCGAGGTTGTGGTGGTCGCGATCAATGTGCCAGTGCTCGAATAGAGATTTACCGTTACACCATCTATGCCAATCTCTGTGGCATCCTGCACGCCATCTGCGTCCAGGTCATTCCATACAAAATCGCCCAGCGATGCCGATTGATATAAGCCGGCATCCCAGGTGAGATCGTTTTCGCCAGATGTAAGGGTGGTGAGAATAGTCTGTCCATTCGCGGGATTCGCATCACTGTCAGTGGCGTCATTGCCGCCCTGGTCCTGTGGGCTGAGTACATAGCCGGCAGGCGGAATAAAGTCCACATAGTAATCGCCGGGGATCAGGTTATCGAATAGATAGAGTCCACCACCAGCTGTTGTGGTGGTTGCCACAATGTTGCCATCGTCTGCATTGCCAGGGATGCCATCAGGACCATAACCGGGACGATAGAGGTTCACAGTCACGCCGTCGATCCCGGTCTCTGCTCCGCCATCCTGCACACCGTTCCTGTTCAGATCACTCCAAACAGTATCGCCAAGCGATGCCGGTTGATACAAGCCTGCATCCCAGGTGAGATCATTCTCGCCCGCTGTAAGGGTGGTGATAATGGTCTGGCCATTCACCGGATTCGCGTCACTGTCTGTGGCATCATTGCCACCCTGGTCTTGTGGGCTGACAATGTATCCCGCCGGAGGTACAAACTCAACGTAATAATCTCCGGGAGTCAAGCCGGTGAACTGGTAGAAACCACCCGCTGTGGTTGTGGTTGTGCCAATCAGTGTGCCAGTGCTCGAGTAGAGATTTACGGTCACTCCGCCAATCCCAGTTTCTGAAGCATCCTGGATCCCATCCGCGTCTGTGTCATTCCAGACATAGTTACCGATCGAGGCCGTTGTTGCTCCACCCAACACCACGAGTGTGTCAGTGGCAGGTGTGTTATTTGTCGCGCCTTCATTGGAAGTCAGGTTCCCGGCCGGGATGATGTTCTGATAGGAACCAGGCGTATCGCCTGTCACGGCAATAACAATCGTACAGGAGGCACTTGCCGCCAGTGTCCCGCTCGCCAATTGAATAAATTGGGAGCCCGCGACAGCAGTCAGTGTGCCGTCACAGTTATTCACCGGTGCAGGCGCGGGGGCACCCGCGATAGCCAAACCCGCAGGGAGTGCACCGGGCAGGTTATCACTCAATCCCATCCCTGTAAGAGGTATGTTCCCGGTATTTTGAATGGTGATCGTGAGGAGGGAGTATTCACCCACATTGATCGGGTTTGGAGAAAACGACTTGCTGACACTCGCGCCTGGCAGGTTTGTCAATGAAGCTTCAGCAGGTTGAGGATTGCTCGCGCCATTGGTGGTGGTCACCGCACCGGCGGGAATTGTATTGGTGAGGTTGCCATTGACCGTCATGGTGATGTTCAAAGTCAACGTACAAGTTCCAAGTGGCGGCAGGCTGCCACCACTGAAGGAAAAGAAACCGTTGCCAGGTGTGGCTGTGATCGCTCCACTACAAGTCCCAACGGATGGATTGGCGGGGTTCGCAATGATCATCCCTGCCGGCATGTTGTCGGTAAAGGCGATGCCAACGAGGTCTGCATTGTTCGGGTTGACCAACTGAACGCTCATGGTTGAAGCGGAGCCACCGAACACGGTGAGTGGATTGAATCCCTTTACCACACCGATGGACAGATCGGTGATCGTGAAAGGAGCAGTTGCATTTGCGATTGGGTTCATCGTTGTGGTGGTACCTTGTATGGTCCCAATTACATTTGCAACCGGAATGATGTTCGTTCTAAGGGAAGGGGAAATACCTCTTCCCTGAACATAGACCGTAACCGTACATAATCCGGGTACGCCTCCCGACTGCGCTGGTATTGTGCCGCCGATCATGGAGATGTTTAGAGTCCCCGGCGTTGCCGTAACAACTCCACTTCCGCAGGTGGTCGCTGCATTGGGTGTAGGTGCGATTACGACTCCATTTGTGGTATCGCCGGGAAGCGTATCCAGCAGGGAAACATTGACCAGTGGACTGGCGTTCGTGTTGGTCAACGTGATGGTTAACAGGGAAATCCCATTGGGACTCACCGTATCTGGAGTGAACAATTTGCTTACAGCAAGATTGCTCAATGGCTGTACGGTCAGGTTTGCGGTGATTGGTCCGGGAAGAGTCTGGCCTTCAGCATTGGTGACATTGGCAGGGTTAATGGTATTTGTGTAAACACCTGAGACACTGCTTGTCACATATACATCGATCTGACAGGTGGTCCCTGCGAGGATGTTTCCATTGGTCAAGGAAATGCTCGTTCCGCCTGTAACAGCTGTCAGGATGGATGCAGCACCACAATTTGCAGATCGCGTCGGGGCAGTCGAATTGCTGATCGTTACATTGGCAGGCAGGTTATCCGTAATGGAGAAGTTCGTTAAATTTTTGTCAGCCGGAGCCGTGATGGTGATCCTTAATCTTGAGTTTCCACCGGGTTGGATCGTCGCGGGCACAAAACTCTTTTGGGCACCAACACCAGCGCCAGCGGCATATATGGTAACCGGCGCGCTGGCGGGAAGTACGTTCGTAATCCCCAGGGTTGTTGTCAGGGCACCAGCAGGGATCGTATTCGTGAAGGTCCCAGCCGTGGCACCTGGCGGCGTTGTGACCTGGACAGTGATCGTACAAGTCCCGGGAGTTGTAGTATTTCCAGCAGGAACGGTTCCTCCCGTCAGAGTCACAGTGCGCGGCAACGTTGTTGAAGCAACCCCAGCGCCGCATGTGGTGGCGGCAGAACCGGGCACGACAGTCAATACAGTGCCGGGCAATGTGTCAGAGAGATTCACACCAGTGAGCGGAGAACCGGCTGGGTTTTGAATAGTGATCGTCAAGGTGGATATCCCGCCTGCTTCAAAAGTAGGAGGGGAGAATGATTTTGCAAGTCCAACACCTTGAACGTTTAACGGGGCTACCGCCTGTCCCTGGTTCGTCACACCTTCATTCGTTTGAATGGCTCCCGGGGGAATGGTGTTGACATAAACCCCTCCGACTGTTGATGTGACATTTACCGTGATAAAGCATACGGCGCCCGGGGTGATCGTCGCATTATTCAGGGTAATCGAACCCGATCCGCTCACGGCGGTCAACGTGGCAGGGCCACAACCATTCGCGGTCGCTGCTGGAGGAGCGGCGATCACTACATTTGCAGGGAGATTATCGGTCAGAGTGGTCTGTGTTAATGAAGTGGATGGGTCAATATTATTGATGGCGATCGACAACTGGCTGGTCTGCCCAACCCACATTGTATTTGGTGTAAACAGCTTTCCAATGAGTGGAGGCTGGACCGCAGCGACCTGTAGCGTTGCACTGGCAGGTGTGGTATTGGTGATCGTCCCTCCGCCGCCCGTACCTGTCAAGCCGCCAGCTGGAATGGTATTGATCAAATTGCCAGGCGTGGTTGAAGTCACATCGACGGAGACGGTGCATGCACCGGGTGTCACGCCAACCTGAGCAGGAACACTTCCTCCGGTAAGTGACAAGGCAGTTCCACCAGCAGGAGCGACCGCCGTCCCACCACAGGTATTGGTCAGGTTCACCGGAGTTGCAATGAAAATGCCGGGTTGAACGCCAATGAGGTTATCCGCCCACGCGGCATTTGTAAGTGAAAACGAATTCGGGTTGAAGATCGTGATACTCAGGCGCGATATGCCCCCGGATGGAATGGAGATCGGCGAAAATTCCTTGTTGATCTCTGCCGGGAAGGATAGCTGTGCCTTAACCCCCTGCGGGTTGGAAGCCAAAGATATTAACAACGCCGATATAAACACAATGCGAAATAAAAACCGCGTGCCGAAAAACGGGTTTGGATTTTTCATTTTTTCCTCTCAAGTGCACCGATGGTCATTTTTCAGCGTCGAATGCGTTTAACGTCGGCAGCCTTGCATATTTGTTAAGATTGTACAGATATAACCAATAATTGTCAACAATTCTCAGGACTTGGCGATTCGAACGGACTTGACACAACATTTTTACCAGGTACCCAATGCTCGCTTTTTCTCTTCCTCCCATTTAAATCTCTTATATTTCGCAAACATGCTGGTGATAAAATCCCATCAATATGCTTCCTGATTTCCGCGTCCGCCAGCGCGACTACCTGTTGGAAATATCCCGCGCCCTCACCCAGGAACTCGATCTCGAGAAACTTCTGGCTCGCATCCTCCGCATCTCCATTGAAATGCTCGCTGGACAAGCCGGACTGATCGCCCTCAAGGAACAGGAAGGCTGGCGCGTCGCCACCGCCCATGGGATTGCCCCCGCTTTTCTAAGTTACCTCACCCCATTGCTTGCCGAGGAGAACGTCCGCGAGTTGGATGTAAGCGAACTTAACCGCATGTTGAAGGAACTGACCTACACCGCCAGCATGGGACTCCTCAACGGGACTGGTCTCCCCCTCGCGGCACATGGACAGGTCATCGGCGTCATATTCATTTTCAGAAATTATCCCGATCGTTTCACACATAACGATAGCGTCCTCCTGCAATCTTTTGCCGACCAGGCAGCCATTGCAGTCTTCAACGCGCGGTTGTATGGGCAGATCTCCATTGAGAAACAACGACTCGATGCGCTTCTCGACTCCGCTGCGGACGGGATCATGATCCTCAACCCGGACCTGACCATCGAGCGCGCCAACGATGCATTCGAACGCATCTACGGAAAGACTCACGATGAACTCGTCAATCTTCCCCACGATGAGGTGATCCAGTGGGCGGGAAGCCCGCAAGGATCGACACTGAAAGAAGCCATCGCAAACGGATGGCCCCTCACTCCCAATGCATCCTTGTACGTGGAAGGTGATCTCAAACGCGACTTTCCCTCCCCAATTCCGGTGGGCGTTACCTACGCGCCATTGATCTCCCCTGAGGGAAAACTTCGCAACATCGTCCTCAGTGTGCGCGATATTACACATTTCAGGAATGCCGATGAGATCAAAGCCACGTTCATATCCATTGTGAGTCACGAATTGCGTACACCGGTCGCGTTGATCAAAGGCTATGCCTCCACATTGCGGCGCGACGATGCCAGGTGGGATAAATCCACGATCAGCGATTCGCTTGCGGTCATTGAAGAGGAGGCAGACCGCCTCAGCAAAATGATCGATGACCTCCTCGACGCGTCACGGTTGCAGGCTGGCGGCTTGAGTCTCAATCGCGCCGATGTATCGCTCCCAATACTTGCCAAACGCGTCGCCGAGCGTTTTTCCACGCAGACCAAGAAACATACCATTGTCACAGACTTCCCCGAAAAATTTCCCATCGTGTTGGCGGATGAAACACGCATCGAGCAGGTGATTATCAATCTTGTTTCCAATGCGCTCAAATACGCGGCAGATGGCGAGATCAAGATCCACGGCAAGGCACACCCCGAACAAGTGGTGATCTGTGTCAGCGATGAAGGTCCTGGAATCGAAGCGAAAGATCTGCCCCACATCTTCGACCGGTTCTATCGCTCGACGAAAGCCGTCAAACAGACGAAAGGCGCCGGGCTGGGATTGTATCTCGCCCGGGCCATTATCGAGGCTCACGGCGGGCGCATCTGGGCGGACCCGAAACCTGATGCCGGTGCGAGGATCTGTTTCTCCCTGCCGCGCTAGGATGGTACGGTGCACTGAGTCAGGGTGGTAAAATCGAACGAAAACAGAATCAACCCTTCGTGAGTCTGAAGCGGATCTTAATCCAATAAGGATGGATAGGCTATGGCAAATACAGTCCTCCCAAGAAGCAAGATGGACAAGAAATTCACATGGAACGCAGAAAGTGTTTACGCGTCCACGGAAGCATGGGAAAAAGAAGTCAACCAGCTCATGGAAGACATTTCCAAGGTCAAAGCATATCAAGGACGGCTCGCCGAGGGTCCGTCCGTTTTGTTGGACGCCTTGAGCGCGGCACATCAATTGGTCGCACGTGCCCAGACCGCTTTCATGTACGCTGGCTTTTCCTACGCCGTGGATGCGACGAACCAGAAATCTGCCGGGATGCGCGGCAAGGCGCAGGGCATGTACGGTCAGGTGCTGTCGTCAGTTTCATTTTTACAACCGGAGATTTTGGCGATCGGGAAAGACATACTCGACCATTGGATCACTCAAAGTTCCAAGTTGGAAGTGTTCCAACATAGCTTCGACGATCTCTTCCGCAAGCAGGCACATGTGCGCTCGGCGGAGGTGGAAGAATTATTGGGACTCGCCAGCGACCCGCTGTCTGGACCCCAAAATTCCACCAGCATGCTCACCAACGCGGACTTTAAGTTCAAGCCGATCAAGGATAGCAAGGCCAAAGTGATCGACGTTACGCAGGGGAATTACGATACTCAATTGATGCACCTGGCGGATCGCAAGGCACGCAAAGCCGCCTACCAAACCTACATGGATAAATATGTAGAGCACAAGAATACTCTCGCCAGCAACCTTGCCCACTCGATCAAGTCAAATGTGTTCTATATGCAGGCACGCAAACACGAGAATACGCTGGCGGCATCGTTGTTCGACCTGAACATCCCCACCGATGTGTTTTATAACCTGATCAATACCTTCAAGAAGAACCTTCCGGTCTGGCACCGCTATTTCGAGATCAGACGCAAGGTGCTTGGTTTGAAGAAGTTCTCCTATTACGACATGTGGGCGCCCATTTCAAAGAAGAATGCAAAAGTCCCCTTTGAAAAAGCCGTGGACTTGATCTGTGAAAGTCTCGCGCCGATGGGCAAGGAATATGTCGAAACGGTTCGCAAGGGATGTCTCAAAGACCGCTGGGTGGATATCTACCCAAATCAAGGCAAGGGGCATGGCGCATTCTCGTGGGGCGCACAGGGAACCCATCCCTTCATTATGATGAGCTACACGGATGAGATCACCAGCATGAGCACACTGGCGCATGAACTCGGTCACTCGATGCACTCCTATCTCACATGGAAGAACCAGCCGTTCGTGTACACCGATTATTCGCTGTTCGTCGCGGAGGTCGCGTCCAATTTCCATCAGGCGATGATGCGCGGTCATTTGCTCAACTCGATTAAAGACAAGAACTTCCAGCTTGGATTGATCGAGGAAGCTGTCGGTGGGAATTTCTTCCGCTACTTCTTCCAGATGCCGACGCTGGCGCGCTTCGAATTGGAGACACATCAACGCGCGGAACGCGGCGAACCGCTCACCGCCGATTCCATGATCGACCTGATGGCTGACTTGTTCGCCGAGGGGTTTGGTCCCAACTTCGACATGGACCGCGAGCGCGTGGGCATGACCTGGGCAACATTCGGTCATCTCTTCTCGGATTATTATGTCTACGCCTACGCCACAGGCATCTCCGGCGCAAACGCACTGGCAGGACGAATCCTGCGCGGAGAACCAAACGCCGTTGAAAATTATCTTGGCTTCCTCAAATCAGGTTCATCGGATTATTCGTTGAACGTCCTCAAGAAAGCAGGCGTCGATCTCACGACTCCAACCGCTGTTGAAGAGACCTTCGCTGTGATGGAAAGTTATATTGATCGGATGGAAAAGCTGGTTGGGTAGTTAGCATCGTCATTGCGAGCCGAGAGAAGCAATCCCCCCATCAATGAGGAGATTGCTTTATCGCAGCAAACGCTCCTCGCAACGACATGAAATCGTAAATCTAAAATCAGAAATCGGAAATCGAAGAATGCCTCAAACACAAATCGCCTGTCCCCGTTGCCGTCAAATGATCGCGGCTAATATCGAACAACTCTTTGATGTAACCCAGGACCCACAAGCCAAACAGAGACTTCTCGGCGGCGTTTCGAACACAGCGCGCTGTCCGCATTGTGGATATCAGGGACGTCTCGCAACACCCATCGTGTATCACGATAACGAGAAAGAGCTGCTCCTCACCTTCTTCCCGCCTGAGTTGAACTTGCCCGTCAATGAGCAGGAGAGGATCATCGGACCGATGATCAAGCAAATCACGGAAAAACTTCCGCCTGAGAAGCGCAAGGGATATCTGCTTAAGCCCACAGCAAATTTCACCTACGAGTCGATGATCCAGGTCATCCTCGGCAAGGACGGCATTACGCCCGAAATGCTGAAGGAGCAACAGGATCGCGTCGCCGTCATCGAGAGACTCCTGCAAGCGACCTCGAACGAGGTGCGTAGTGAGACCATCAAGCAAAACATCAATCTGTTCGATGAGCAGTTCTTTGCACTGTTCAGCCGCCTCGCGCAAAGTGCGGCTGGCAGTGGACAGGAACCCATTGCCCGCGCCATGGTGGATATTCAGAAACAGCTGCTCGAGGAGACGGAGTTCGGACGCCAGTTAAAGGAAACGGTCGGGGAAATGGAAGCCGCAACAAAGTCCCTGCAGGAGGCGGGGCAAGGTCTCACACGCGAGAAACTACTGGAGATCGTCCTCCAATCCCCCAGTGATGCGCGGTTGAAGGCATACGTCAGCCTCGCGCGCGGTGGCATGGACTATCAATTCTTCCAGATGTTCACCGAGAAGATCGACAAGGCATCCGGCGACGAAAAGGCAAAACTCGAAGCGATGCGCGAAAAACTTCTCGACTTCACTAACGAAGTGGACAAGCAACTCGAAGCGCGTTTCAAACAGGCACAGGATTTTGTCGAATCCCTTCTGGCGCAGGATGATGTTGTGCAAGCCGTACAGTCCAACCTGGATCAATTCACCCAGGATGCAGTGGATATCGTCAACCAGATGTTGCGCCAGGCCTCTGAAAAGAATGACTACACGCGCATGGGTAAACTGCAAAAAATGGTTGAGGTACTGCGACAGGCGTCCACTCCACCCGAAGTGGAATTCATCGAGCACCTGCTCGACGCGCCGGACAACGCCGCGCTGGAACAAATGCTCGAAGCGAATAAGGATCTACTCAACGATCAATTCATGCAGGCGCTGATCGGGCTGGTTGCGCAAGTGGATGAGGCATCCGCACAGGGCAACCCTGAAGCCAAGGCGCTCAGCGAAAAATTGAGCAATGTCTACAAAACCGCGTTGAAGTTTTCGATGAAGCAGAATATGGGATAACAAAATTGGGTTCCTTACGGAACCCAATTTTGTTATGTGTTGCAGTGTTATTCCGCCAATCTGATTAAGGTACAGCCGTGCAACTCACGCTATCGGGGTTACGAGTCGTTGTACAAGAAAAATATTGCTGGAGCAAGAGCGGACCAAGGTTATTGGGGTCAGTACCTTGATACACAGAGATCCTTGCGGAGTCCCAGTAGACGAAGGTAACCACTGCCGTCCAGTTGTCGTTCGGGCAGCCGCCCTGTGTACCGGGTAGCGTTTCTGGATCCTCAGCAGTAACACCAAATGGACTCTTTCCGTTCTTCCTCAGTGGATCATTACCAGGCAGAACCTGGGATCCCGTTGCCCCAAGTGTTGGTGGGTTCTGACCGGGAGCCTGGTTGCCTCCCAGATTGGTACAGAGAACTTCCGGAGTTCCCCATGCGTCCAGCACAACAGTCACATCGGTGTTGCCAAGACCAATGACATACCCATTCGCAATGAGTGACCCAAGTGTCCAATCAATACCTTTGCTAAGCTTGATCGCAGCACCTGCTGAAACAGTCGAGGTCATCAGCACCGAGATAAGCAATACCGCCATTATGGAAAAAAGTTTCTTTTTCATATCTCTCCTCATATAACATTGAACCGATCCTAAACGGATTGTAATAATTTATCGTATTTACGTACTTTCCTTCTACCTACCTCCTTAATTCCAATCACCAGACAGAAAAAACAGCCTGTTGCAGAGATGAATAAAGTGTTGGATAATCAGATTAATTCTACCTATATTGTAAGATTGTTGCATAACTAAAAGGTTACAATTACCATGTATATGAAATTCAATTTCATGGTCAATGGGATTGCATGAATATTCAGAATCAACCTGCCGACCCAAAAGAGCGCGAACTTCTCGAACAGGCAATAACCGCCCTCGAGGCAAAACGATCCCTGCTGGGTGATGAGGTCGTGGATATTACCCTGACTGCCCTGCGTGAGAAAATAACAGGTATCAGGCCACAGGCTGCCCACGAGTCCCAGCAACGGAAACAGGTTACCGTGCTTTTTGCAGATGTCTCAGGTTTCACTGCCATGGCAGAGACGATGGATCACGAGATCGTCAACGATGTCATCAACTCCCTATGGTCGCGCGTGGACAAAGCCATCCTCGACCAGGGTGGGCGCATCGATAAGCACATCGGAGACGCGATCATGGCGCTTTTCGGCGCCCCAACCGCCCGCGAAGACGACCCCGAGCGAGCCATCCGCTCCGCACTGCAGGTCCAATCCGAGATTTTGGATTGGAAGCAGGAACAATCTGAAGCCCTGGCGAACTACAAAACGCAAATTCAGAACATCCAATTACGCATCGGCATCAATACTGGTCCCGCCCTGCTCGGTACGGTCGGCACGACCGGCGAATACACTGCCATCGGGGATACCGTCAACCTTGCCAACCGCCTGGAAACTGCCGCGCCGCTTGGAGGTATCCTCATCTCCAGTGACACTCACCAGCATGTGAGAGGCGTCTTCGATGTTGCCGCGCTCACCCCGATCATGGTGAAGGGCAAAAGCGAACCGGTCCACGTATTTGCCATCCATGGAGTGAAGCCGCGTTCCTTCCGTGATACCACGCGTGGACTCGAAGGAGTCGAAACGCGCACAATCGGTCGCGACGCCGAGTTGACACAGATGAAGATGTCATTCGAAAAGTCAGTCTCTCAACACAGCACCCATTTGATCACGTTGGTGGCGGAGGCAGGAATTGGAAAATCGCGCCTGCTCTTCGAGTTCGGCAAATGGCTCGATACATTGACCCAACCCATGCAAGTCTTCAAAGGCCGCGCCGCCCAGGAGACATCCCAGATTCCATATGCCCTTCTTCGCGGCATTCTTTCCTCTACATTCGAAATCCTGGAAAATGATCGCGCTGCGCTGGCGCACCGGAAACTCGAGCAGGGGATCCTGAAATTCACTAGAAATAAGGCGAATGCAACTCAATACGCCCATTTCATTGGTCACCTGATCGGCATGGATTATTCCACCAGCCCACACCTGAAAGGCATCCTCGGCGACGCACAACAAGTGCGTAACCTTGCCTTCCATTACGCCGCACAATTCTTTGCGGATCTATCCCGCCAAAAAACAGTGGTCATCTTTTTGGAGGATATTCACTGGGCGGATGAAGGCTCGCTCGATTTCTTCGACGCCCTACTTGAAAAACAGCCAGACCTGCCTCTGCTCGTTATCGGATTAACGCGCCCGACCCTCTCCGAACAAAGACCGGATTGGGGAAAAGGAGCGTCTCAACATCTACGCCTGGACCTGCTCCCGTTATCTGAAACAGATACCCACCTACTCGTGCTCGAGATCCTGCAAAAGGTCTCGGATGTCCCGGAAGCGATCACGGATCTGATCGTCAAAAAAGCGGAGGGCAGTCCGTTCTACGTGGAAGAGTTGATCAAGGTGCTGATCGAAGGTGGAGTCATCGTCAGAGGTGACGAACAGTGGTCGGTGAGTCTGAACCGGCTCTCCGGTCTGAAAGTCCCAGCCACTTTAACGGGACTGTTACAGGCGCGTATCGATAGCCTGAATTCCAATGTTCGCGAGACCTTGCAACAAGCCTCAGTAGTGGGGCGCGTCTTCTGGACGGATATTGTCGAGCGTATGCATAACCCCGAATATCAGATCGTGGAGGTGCCCTCTTCGATCACAGACCGTTTGGGAGTTTTGCGGTCAAAGGAATTGATCTATCGTTATGAAGAATCCGCGTCGCGAGAGGCAATGGAATTCATTTTCAAGAACGCGATCCTTCACGATGTGACGTATGAAAGTGTGCTGTTACGCCTGCGTCCGGCATATCACCTCCAGGCTGCGGAGGGGTTGATCAACATCGGTGGCGAGCGCGTGATGGAATATGCGGGTCGTGTGGGCGAACATTATGAGCGCGCCAAGGAATGGGTTAGAGCCGCAGAATGGTATACGCGCGCGGGCAGGCAGGCGCAAAATACGTATGTCTCTGATTCAGCCATCAAGTATTACCAAAAGGCGCTCGGCTTCTTTAAAGAATATAGCGGATTAGAACAACTTCAGCAGACACTTGATGTTTATCTGTGGCTGGGAGAGGTGCTCAACTGGCAGGCGCGTTATACAGATGCGGTCGAAATCTACAACGCCATGTTGAAAGCAGCGGAGGAAGGCGACAACATCGTCGCGCAATCACGCGCTTTGCAAAGCCTCGCAATGTCGCTCGGTTACCAGGGTGATCACCGGGTCTCGCTTGACCATGCAACACGCGCAGAGACTCTGGCTCGCAAGGCTGGTGCGAATCTTGAACTCGGCAGGGCGGTATGGATGCGGGGGTCGGCTCATTTCAGACTCGGCGAACCACAAACGGCCCTTTCGCTGGCGGAACAAGCGTTAACAATATTCACGGATTTGAACAATCAAAATGAAATGGCTCGTTGTTTAAATCTGCTCGGCGCGGTCCATTATGTATCGGGCAGGTTTGATAAAGCGGAAAGTAATTGGGGAAATGCGCTGAAGATCTTTCAAGACCTGGGTGATCGCCGGCAGGGCATGGACCTGCTGAGCAATCTGGGAGCCATCGCAGATGCTCGCGGAGATTATGAAACGGCATTCCAGCGATACGATGGGGCATTGAAGATCGCACGGGAGACGGGATATCGAGATGGCGAGATCGTCTTTTTGACGAACCGGGGTAGTGAGTTGGTTGCGTTGAATCGATACGATGAAGCGGAACTAGACCTGCGGCAGGCGATCAGCACGGCCGGCATCACAGGTTCATGGTGCATGCCGCTTACGTTCAATTTCCGTGCCGAAGCCCTGATCGGACTGGGCAGATATCAGGAAGCCTTTTATTCTGCACGTCAGGCTTTGGTTCTCGCGGAAGAGGATAAAACACCCGAATATATCGGCATGGCATGGCGTACACTGGGCATGATCTGTGACAGGATCGATGATGTGGTCCGCTTTTCAGATTGGGAGACCCACCAGAAGAACGATTACAACGCGGAGGCTTGTTTCAGCCGAAGCACAAAGATTTTCGCCGACGCAGAGATCGAAATGGACCGTGCCCGCACTTTGCGCGAATGGGCGCGTTATGAATTGAAGCGGGGAAACAAGGAGCATGGTGAAAAAATGTGGCAGGAGGCGCGGGATATTTTTACCAGCCTCGGCGCTCGCATGGAAGTCGAACGCATGAACTCCCTGTCTGAATAATTACCTCAGTCCTTCGAACAGATTAGTTTCCACTTTTCTACCGCCATTGACCAGACTAAAGGCGCGGTAGAAATGCCCGATCCCAAAGACCTTCGACAACTCAGCCAACGACCATTCCGCAATTGGACCATAACCCGGCAGTTGAGATTTGTGGCAATGGATCGCCTTCTGCACCCTATCCATGTATTGTTTATTATCAAGTACGGTGGTGATCTGCCAATCCTCCCAGCCCTGCTGATGGCGCGTCACGCCATCCACTTCCATGCTGATGCCGCCGAACGCCTCGTTTGCCGCCTCGACAATATCCATTGAATCCACCATGTAGTAAAGTTTCGACACGCGATGCGGCGTCTGCCCATCATCAAACCCTGCATCCGCCGCGCAGACCAGTACGCCATTCGTGAATTGTGAAAGCGCGATATGGTCGGGATGCCCGTACGCGCCATCGGGAGAGAATGTGACGACGACATGTGGTTTGATGCGACGAACATGAGTGACAAGCTTTCGGATGATCTCAGCGGGATTTGCCTGATCCACATCGCCATCGATGTAATCCAAGAGGCTGACATCCCGCAGGCCAAGATTCTCTGCCGCACAACGCAATTCTGCTTCACGGATTCGGGCGACTCCTGCGAGTCCGGGGTCTGGTCCCTCACTCTCATACCATCCATGCTCCCCGCGCGTCGCGCACACGAGATACGTCTCCACACCTTCCGCGGAATAGCGCGTCAGTGTGGAGCCCAATCCCAACGTTTCATCATCAGGGTGCGGAAAGATCGCAAGCAATTTCAACGTCTCGTTCATGCCAACTCCTTCGCCTCTAAAATAATGTTAGCCACGAATTAACGAATACCCGCAAATAAATCCGTTTCCACTTCCCTCCCGCCGTTGACAAGACTGAAGGCGCGATAGAAGGTCCCCTGCATGGCAAGGACCGCCGAAACGGCATCCTCGTGCAGCAGTGCCAGCGAGCCGAGACTCGGTAATTGAGTTTGGAAACATTTAATTGCACGCAACGCAGTATGGCAATGGTCAGCCATCTCGATGCGTGTGGTGATCATCCAATCCTTCCATACTACTTCGTTGCGCGGTTGGTTGTCTATTACCGGGAAATCCATCCCGCCCATGAACGGCGCAACGAGGTTGATGAAGCTTTCACCATCGACCATGTAATACAGTTTTGAAACACGATGGGCAGGAAGATTATCATGGTCGACATAAGTTGAATCCGCCGCACAGACGATCGCCGCGCTGGTAAATTGTCCCACGGCAATGTGATCGGGATGTCCATAATTACCATCGGGAGGAAAGGTCACGATCACGTGCGGTTTGATACGGCGAATGTGCGTGACGATCTTGCCAATCGCTTCGGTGTAGTCTGCCTTATCCACATTACCGTCGATGTAATCAAGGAAATACAGTCCCTTCATGCCGAGTTCCTTCACGGCGTTCTCCAATTCCTTCGTGCGGAGTCCGCCGAGCGCGCTCAAGCCTGGATTCTGCTCTTTGGGACCGAACCAGCCTCTCTCTCCGCGTGTAGCGCTGACGCAATACGTCTCCACTCCCTCGGCGGAATATTTTGCGAGCGTACCGCCCATCCCCATCGATTCGTCATCCGGGTGGGCAAAGACAACGAGCAGCTTCAATGTTGGAGTCATTATTTATCCAGGTGTAGTGCAGGATAATATCCTGCTCTACTGATGCGCATGGGAACGGACACGCTCAAATTCCAACACGAATTGTTTGGCGATCTCCGGGTTGTAAATGATGATCAAGTTCTCGTCGTTCCTCTCTTCGGCGCTCTGCGAAAAATTATAGGAGCCGAACGCAATGATCTTTTCATCAACGATAAATAATTTGTGATGCATCTGCCCGGGGTTGCCATCGATCAATACATCCACGCCTTTTTGGCGGAACGGGTCGAATTCAGTACCGGTGTTGGATGCGATCTGTTCCTCGTCCATCACGCCTTTAACATCGAGACCCGCTTCATTCTTTTGACGGACAACCGCGCCAAGCTCATTGGAGGTGAACGAGAAGGCAAGGAAATAAATGCTTTCCTCGGCGTCCATCAATAAGAGACCGAGCGCGTTGAGCACGCCATCATCCGGCGAGAAATAAATATCGACGCGCGTGCCATCGATGGTCACGGTCGGGTTCGGGGTTTGCGGATCGATATCAGGGCCGAACAAATCATCTTCGAACATTTCCTTGAATTCAAGGGAATAATCTTCAGCGATCTCTTTTGATTTGATGCGGATCATATTGTTGTTATCGTCGTAAGCGCCTGAGTCGGTGAAATTCATCGAGCCAAGCCAGACTTCGGATTTATCGATAACCATGAATTTATCGTGCATCAATCCCGCACGACCATCACCAATGATGGGTATCCCGGCTTCGATCAACGCCTGCGGATCAGAGCGATCCATGTTCGTGGACTCCATCACCACGCGGACGGTCACACCGCGTTCGTGGGCATGGATCAACGCAAATCGAACACTGTTCAAGCTAATGCTATACGCCGCAACATCGATGCTCAAGCGCGCCGCGTCAATGGCTTCCACCAGAGGGCCATCCACACCACCTGTGCCTTGCGAGGAAAATGGATTCGCAGGATCGGTGAAGTACAACTCGAACCACGAGCCACGCACACCATAGCCCACTTGCAGGTCAATCGGTGTGAGTTCCGTGCCGGGGGTTTGGGTTACATCTGCGCCAGGCGTTGGGGTTTGCGTGACCTCACCGCACCCCACCAGAAAAAAACAGATCACAAGAAATATGGATACAAATCGCTGGAATGGTTTCATAATGTCCTTTAGTTTGCTTTTTGTTCTGTCGCTTCTTTCAAGCGTTTGCTCAACACCTGAATGATCACGAGACTTACATCCGGTCGCTCGCGGATCAAACCTACAAAGTTCTTTTGGTCGATGCACAGGGTGCGCACATCGCCAGAGGCGATCAACGTCGCGATGCGCGGCTCGCGATTGATCACAGACAATTCACCAACATATTCACCCGAGGCACGCCGCGCCACTTCCACTTCATGCTCATCTTTCATCAGACACACGCGCACCTCCCCCGATATGATAACAAACATTGCGTCGCCCTGCTCACCTTGATAGGCGATCACATCGCCGTCTTGAAATATTTCTTCTGTTGAGATCACGGCAACTTGTTTCAAGTCCGCTGGCGACAAGGCAGCAAACAACGGCACGCCTCTCAGGAACAATATTCTATCCATCAAAGACAGTGTGGCAAGTGTATCCATTTTCGTATCTCCATGATCCTTTGCGAACGCGGCACATTCACGGATCCATTCATCGTCATCGTTCAACAACCGTTCCCAGTCAACAGGCAAACTCTCCACGCCTTCATCCTCCCATAACTTCATCAACGGCTGGAGGATGTCACGCCATTTCGCGCTGATCGACTCCAATGCTTCGATGACATTCGCGCGCTGATTGAGATTGGGCATCTGCAGATTCTCAATTGCCGTATTCATGGCATCGCGGTCGCCCAATAAACCGATGGCGCGTAATGCCTGGATTCCATGTGCATGGGATTTTTTGTGGAGCGAGTCTGCAAGAAGACTCATCGCCTCATTCCCAGCCGCAGCCTGGACTCCGCGCATCATGGCATCATATTCCCCCGCGCGGGATACTTCCGCACGCGCAAAGCCAAGGATCGGTTTAGGCGGCGGAAGCGCCATATACGCGAGCGCGTTCAATGCGCCATCCTCCTTGTCTTTTTCGAACAACGCGGCAAGCAGGGACTCTTGCGCAATCTCCCCCATCTGACCCAACAAACGCGCCAGTGTATTTGTAACGGATGTGTCTTTATCATCCAACACTTCAAACAAGTGTGGCAGAGCGCGGGTCGGGTTGACGCGCACAAGTGACTCAGCTGCAACGCTCCGAATTGCGGAAGGTTCGCTTAGATCGTATAACTCCGCGTATAGAAAGTCAAAGGCTTGCGGGTCGCGCCACTCACCCATTGCCTGAATGGCATGGAGGCGCGCACCGACATCCCCGAACGCCGCGGCAGTGCGTAGATGGGTCTTTGCATCTTCCAGATTTGGGTCAACCAGCAGGAGTGATATGGCTGCGCGCGCGCTGATGCGCGTGTCTGGATCGTCCAACAGAGGGGCAAGATATCGCGTCAGTCCGCGCGAGGAGGCGGAAAGAGTTGCAAGAGCGGAAACCGCCTCGAAACGGACATCAGGCTCAGGGTCAGAAAGAGATGCGGCGATGTCCAACAAGGCAGGAGTCGCTTTGGACTGGGATAAGGCTTTCAGGCACGCCGCGCGTACAAGGGAATCCACATCGCTTAATCCATCCACGAGAGCATTCGTTGACTCAGGTAGGGATAAGTGACCCAGGATCTCCGCAGAGACACGCCTGATGATCGGGTCGGAATCATGCAGTCCACTGAGGGCAGATTGAACAGCAATGCCATCCTGATGAAAGCCACCGAAGGGCTGTTCTTCGCTGTAAAAAAGTTGCGGACGACCCGCGCGCAAGGCATCGATCAGGGCATTGTTATATCCGCGCCGCGCTTGATAAATGAGGTATGTGCAACACGCCGCGGCGAAGAGACCGACAAGATAAAGTTGCTGGGGCGCAAGCGTTTGTTCACCGACGATCAGGATGCCGCCCGCGATGAACGTGCCAGCCTGCTCGGGAACGCCGCTGATGAATGTGCGGACCTGGTCTCGTTTTTCAGGTGGCACCACGTTGAACATCGCCTGCCAGGCGGGGTCGCCAACACCCGAAAGCCAGAGCATTTGCGCAAATCGAAATGCAACGATGAATGCAAAGACCGGCATGAGAACGAGCCCACCAAAGCCGATGAGGTAGATCACAGGCAACGCAAGGATGCACGCCATGATGCCGAAGCGGGCAAAGAGTTTATTGGCAAGAAATAAGGAGGCGATAAATGCGGCGGCAGTACTGACCCCATTGAACAGACCCAGGAAGGAAGCCAGCGAATCTTCATTGATGTATTGTTCCGTTGCCACGCGGGAAAAAGGAAGGGAAATGGAGAAATAGAGGATCGAGAAGAATATGGTGGAAAATGCGATCCAGGTCATCAGGGGGGAGCCGCGCACATATTGATAGCCGCGCTGCATTTCTTGAATGAGTGTTGGTTGCCTGCGGCGCGATTTCTTTTCAGGCGCAGAGGTGATCAATACCCGCGATAACAGTGCCCGGCTAAGCAGGAACGCAAGGATCAATGCACCTGCCCACACAAGGAGTAGATTCTCCGTCCCGATGGAGGCGACGAGCAAGCCTGTGATGAATCCGCCGATGACCTGACCGAGAATGCGCGAAGCATTGAATAATGGGAACAATCTTTTCGCCTGGCGCGTATCGCACACCACGCCAGCGACTCCCCAAATAACGATCCCAATCAGAATGTTGAGAACTTCCTTGCCCAGCCAGAGCACGGGATATAACCAGTTCAATCCGGTAAACAATGCGAAGCGGGCAAGCACCAGAACAATGGAAACTAGAAGAGGGACAGCGACATATAGGATTTGTTTGGGGATACGACTCAAGAGAGCTGTCACGCCAAATGACATGACCATGGAGGTAATGCCCAACCCCACGAACATGTACGGGAGATAATCCACGCCGAAACGGGTGAAGAACAGCGTTTCGATACCTGTCCCACCCAACGCCGCGCCCATCGAAGTAAAGAGCATGACCCCGATGGTGAGTGAAGCCATGCGGCTTTCACCCGCTTTGATGGAGAGGAAACTGGCAAGGCGGGACATTGAGGAATTGAATTATGGAAGACTAAATAGTGTACCGTTTGGAAGCATGAGTAATAAGGTAATTCGAAAGGAACGATTCGGACAGATGAAAGATGCCTCCCGATTGGGAGTCAACCCAATTGATTGAATATAGAATGCACAAGCAGAAAGAACATCAAACCCAAAATATCTACAACTGTTTTTCGTCACTCTCAATCCACCCTGGATTTCGCAAATTCTTCCCCCGCAATTCGTGCAGCATCTTTTATTCTTTCATCAAAGTGATGTTGGTTGATCAAGACAAATTTGAGTCCCATGCGCCGCATGAAGGCAGGCATGGGTGAAAGCATCCGAAGGAGATCATGCACCCTTGTGCATCCGTTGGGGAGCGGTTCGAGGCGCATCGTTTCTGTGAAGACATGTTTGCCATTTTCAAAGGAGTGTGCAGTGTAATATTCGAACGGATGCCAATCCACCATCACTTCGGTACTGATGGATTTGCCGTGGGCGCAGTGATTGCTCGACCCAATGCCGGGTCGCCCTTGCGGTCGGTCGCCAGCGGACCAGGTCACGTGACCGCCGTTCCAGCGGTTACGCTTGTCGGGATCCTGGAGCCATTCCCAGGTCACGGCAGGAGGCGTGGGAAAATCCGCACGCAGGATGAAGTCGGCGTCTTTTTCCTCCAGAACGATGTGGCGGGCTTCCGTAATCTCCTTATACCGTTGATGTAAATCAATGTTGTAGGTTTTGATCTGTCCCAAATGTTCGTATTCTTCCATCTGCACATGGGCATTTTCCAGATTCAAATTCAGGCGTGAACAGCTTTGCTCGGTCAACATGATATACGCGCGCCAGCCTGTCGCTTCAGCGACATGATTTTTCGTGAGGCGATGAATCAGGTTCACATCCGAGCCGACAAGTTCGCGAATGCTGGCGATCTTTTGTTGGATGAAATCCCCACAATGAACAAAGAATTTCAAATCCAGCGATGGGATATTCCGGCAGGCATTGCATGTGCAGGTGGTGGCTCGCTTCATCGAAAGCTGTTTGTCGCGAAATGCCACGTACATGGATTCGATAAAGTCGATCAACGTCTCGCCGCGTGCGAACACACCGTCATTGGCGAAGGCGAAAACAGCGTCGCCTTCCAGTTTTGAGATCGTCATCAGCGGCTGAATTTTTTCGACCAGCAACTCGAGCAGTTCGGTTAATATCTCATGCGAATGTTCAAGCTCCGTCTTTGCCACGAAAGACGTATAGCCCGAAATATCGGCGATGACCAGATAACCGTGCTGTGCGGAAGTGGACATAACTTGTCGTGATTATACCTCTGCCCTCACCCGTCCTCCATCAAATTCCACAATAAACGCATTGAATAATCATCCCAACTCTTTATACGGAATTTTGGGGAGGTGCCCGCAGGGTGGAGGGGTCGTTTATAATCTTCACCCATGACAAACAACGCAAACAGACAGATCGCCCGCGCGGCTGGGACGGTAATGATCGCCATCCTTTTCGGTCAACTTGCCGGGCTGGCGAGCAAGGTTCTGATAGCACGCGCATTTCCCGCGGGTGAAGTGGATGCATTCCTGACGGCAAACCGTGTCAGTGAAACCTTGTTTACTCTGATCGCCGCAGGCGCGCTTGGTTCAGCTTTTCTTCCCACCTTCACAGGACTTCTGGTGAAGAATGAACGGTCATCCGCCTGGAAACTCGCTTCATCGTTGATCAACCTTGTCACGTTGATCCTCAGCATCGCCGCGTTGCTCGCTTCGATCTTTGCCCCGCAGATCGTTCGTTACTTTCTTGCTCCAGGACTTTCGTACAATCACGAAATCTTTCCGCTGACAGTAAACTTGCTTCGAATACAATCCGTCTCTGCTGTCTTGTTCGGCATTGGCGGACTGGTGATCAGCATCCTCA
>Ga0210377_10000988_pt1 | contig 26669 bp, 21 predicted proteins | sample PLM4_65_b1redo_FD_155480 | JGI IMG/M metagenome (GOLD analysis project Ga0210377, IMG submission 155480) | Groundwater sediment microbial communities from an aquifer in East River, Colorado, USA - PLM4_65_b1 redo | ecosystem: Environmental > Terrestrial > Soil > Riparian zone | place: USA: East...
GAAGGAGCACCTGCTGCAGGTCCTTCGCGATTTGAAAGAACATCCCGAGCTGCGATTCACGATGCCGCTCGACTGCTTCGGCGTCGACTATCCGCGGCGGCGCGGCGCCGGCCGATTCGACGTCATGTACCAGCTCTACTCGCTGAAGAACAACGAGCGCATGCGCCTCAAGGTCCGCGTCGGCGACGGCGAATCGGTCCCTTCTTCCGCTCCCGTCTTCAAAGGCTTCGACTGGTTCGAGCGCGAAGTCTTCGACATGTACGGCGTCCGTTTCGACGGGCATCCTAACCTCCGCCGCATCCTCACGCATGAAGCGTTTCAGGGACACGCGCTCAGGAAGGACTACGATCCGGCGCAGCGCTGGCTGCTGACCGAAAAAGACGTCGCCAAGATCGTCCCGAAGATCGATCCGCGCTTCCAGAACGTCGATACCGACTTCGAGCGCGTCACCCTCAACCTCGGCCCTTCGCATCCGGCGACGCACGGAACGCTGCGCATCGTCGTGACGCTCGACGGCGAGAAGATCATCGGCGCCGACACCGAGATCGGCTATCTGCATCGATGCTTCGAGAAGAGCTGCGAGACGCACACCTATCAGCAGGCGATCCCGTTCACCGATCGCCTGAACTACATGTCCGCGATCATCAACAACGTCGGCTACTGCATGACCGTGGAGAAGCTCCTCGGTCTCGAGGTCCCGTCGCGCGCGCAGCATGTGCGGCTGATCCTCTCCGAGCTCATGCGCATCGCGGATCACCTCGTGTGCATCGGCACGAACCTCGTCGACATGGGCGCGCTGACGAACTTCTGGTACCTGTTCCAGCCGCGCGAAGAGATCTACGGGCTCGTCGAAGCGTGCTGCGGCGCGCGGCTGCTGCCGACCTACACGCGCATCGGCGGACTCGCTGTCGACGTGCCGGACAACTTCCTGGAGAAGGCGCAGACGCTCGTCAATCGTCTGCCGAAGTTCATCAACGACGTCGACAAGCTGGTCACGAACAATCGCATCTTTCAGGATCGGTGCGTCGGGATCGGCGCGATCTCGGCGGAAGACGCGATCGACTACGGCTTCACCGGGCCATGCCTTCGCGCCTGCGGTGTTCCCTTCGACATTCGCAAAGCCTCCCCTTACCTCGGCTACGAGACGTACGACTGGGATGTGCCGATCTCCGAGGGTGGGGATACGTACGCGCGATACCTGGTGCGGATGGAGGAGATGCGGCAGTCGTTGCGCATTCTCCAGCAGGCGATCGATCGCGGTTTGCCGGACGGTCCGGTCATCGTCGACAACCCGTATGTGGCCCTTCCTCCGAAGGAGAAGGTCTACAACGAGATGGAATCGCTGATCTATCACTTCAAGCTGATCATGCACGGCATTCAGCCGCCTGTCGGCGAGACGTACTTCCAGGTCGAAGGCGGCAACGGCGAGCTCGGGTTCTACGTCATCTCGGATGGAACGAAGAATCCGTACCGCGTCCGGTGCCGCCCACCCTGCTTCGCGATCTATCAGGCGTACACGCGGATGATCACCGGTCAGACGATTCCCGATGCCATTGCGACGTTGGGTTCGTTGAACATCATTGCGGGAGAACTCGATCACTGAAGCGAGCTCTCAGCTCTCAGCTCGCAGCTCTCAGGAGCGGGCGGGCCTGAGAGCTGACAGCTAAGAGCTGAGAGCTTTATGCCCATCACACGCGTTGCACCAGGAATCGTGAAAGTCACGCGAAAGCCGCTCTCGCTTGCGCAGCGCACGTATCTGCCGCAGGTGATCGGCGGCATGCTCGTGACGATCCGCCACCTGTTGAAGAACCTGTTCAACATCAAGGGGCTGCCGACGATCTCGTATCCGGAAGTGAAGCGCGTGTACTCGGAGCGGTTCCGCGGCCGGCACATTCTGACGACGCGTGAAGACGGCACGACGCGCTGCGTGGCGTGCTACATGTGCTCGACCGCGTGTCCGGCGGAATGCATCACGATCGAGGCGGGCGAAGACGAGCGCACGCGCGAGAAGTTCCCCGTGCGCTACGAGATCGATTTGCTGCGGTGCGTGTTCTGCGGCTACTGCGTCGATGCCTGTCCCGAGGATGCGATCTACATGACGCGCGACTACGAGATGGCGATCGACACGCGCGCCCGGGCGGTGGTCGGACTTCGCGATCTCGTCGTGCCGCCGAACTTCCCCGTCGAACCGATGGGATGGCGTCCCTACTACGGCTCGATCGAGAAGAAGGGCACCGCCGGCGGCACCGGCATCGGCCAGCCGCTGCGCCCGGCGCCGTTCCCCGACACCGATCCGCCGAATCCCGACGTGTTCCGCGGGAAGTAGTGGGACGCGTCCGTCTAATTCTGACGGCGCGGTATCATCGCGGAAGTTCATGAAGCCGCTCGAGACCAGCGTCGAAGAAGTCCTGCGGCAGGCGATCCAGTCAGAAGCGGAGACGCGTGTCTACTACCAGAAGCTGGCGGAGCGCGCCGGCACGCCTGAGGTGCGAAAGCGGATGCTGCAGCTTGCTGACGGTGAGCTCGTGCATCGCGCGAAACTGGAGCGGAAGTACCGCGAGACGATCGGCAACAACCCTCCCGACCCGCAGCCGGTGACGGTGGACCTGCCGCCGGAGTTGACGAAGCTCGACATGCGCCGTGCGCTGAAGCACGCGCTCGAGCGCGAGCGCGAATCCGAGAGCCACTACCGCTTCATGGCCGAGCGCGTGCCGGATACGGATCTCGGCCGTCTGTTCATGGAGCTCGCCGAGATCGAATGGAAACACAAGACCGACCTGCAGGCGGAGTACGACGCCGCGGGAAATCCCGATTCGTTTCTGATGGATATGTAGGGATCAGCGCCCGCGGCGTGCGGGTCGCCGGACGAGCAGAAACGCGGGAAGCGATCCGACCGTTTGTAGAGGTGGCGCTTCGGTCGCGAACCTCGGGAGCGGAATGCTGGCCACCGACAGCTCGTGCGTCCGAAGCTCCAGCGCAACGGCGTGAAGCGCCCGCGGCGAGAGGATGTGAACCGGTCCGGACTCTGGTCTCATTTTCGATCCCGCCAAAGACGATAAGGCGGATGCCACGCGCACCCGCCTTTCGTCTCTCTCTCTTACAACACGGGGTTTGTTCCGGAGAACTGAACCTCTGTGCTGCGATCATCAAGATAGGCGGGCGATATCAGAGGCCCGTTCGCGCGGGTGTGAAAAAGGAGTCAGCGCGGATACGGCTGAGCGGAAACCGTCAAATGCGCGTCAGAAGCGGATAAAAAAGCATTCGGGAAGCGCAGAATGCACGCCTAGGCGCAGACGTTTCGTCCCTCTGGCAATCCAATGCAGGCGTCGCCGCGAGGTTCTTCACCGGAACACCTCGGCGAGTGCGATCCGCGCTAGCGTGCAGGGCGGAATTATGCTATTACGCCATGCCGATGGAAACTGCAAATATCTGCGGTATCCGCTGGATGCCGGCCAGAGGAACGACCATGCGCACCTTGTTCGCCATCGCAGGCTTTCTGTGGACGTGCACACTGATCGGTGCCGGTCACGAGATCACGCCGGCCGAAGTCGGCCAGCCCGGATATTTCACAGCAATCATCGGTGGCGCCAGCAATGGCATCACATTCCTCACGGTCTGGGGAACACGGCACGACGGATTGCTTGACTTGTACTCCGTCGTCACCGATGCGAAGGGCGGCCGGCTCACGGCACGACAGCAGCCGATCATCACCGGTCTCGTCTCGGCGTACGGCGTCGCTCACGTCGGCAATCATTACGTCGTCGGGGTCGCCAAGGGCTCCGACGACATCCGCCTGATGTTCCTCGATGCCGATGGCTCGCTGATCCGGATCACGGATCGCATCGCAACCGGCTGGATTAACTCCATCGCAGCCACCGACGACCGGATTCTCGTCACCTACACGATGCCTCCCGTCTATTACGGCGCGCCGGCTGCCGTTCTGCTCGATGCGGAAGGTCGCTCGACGGGAGGATTCATTCCACTGCAGGCGCCCGGAATCGCGGCGCGCAGAGGAGAGGGCTTCGTCGTCGCGAGCTCCGATTTCCGAGGAAACTACCTGCAGCGGTTCGACGCGAACGGGAGGAAGGACGGTGACACGATCATCATCAGCCAATCATGTTGCCTCTCCAGCGTTGCGTCGAACGGTGACCACACTCTGGTGATCACATCAACCTATGGTGGTCCGGCCGCAGCAACGCTCATCGCGGAGGACGGAAGGGTCGTCGGTTACCGTGTTCTGTTCGATCAACCTGCGCTGTCCTCGCGCGTCGTATGGTACGGAGATCATTACGTCATCGCTGTCGCCGAGTCGGGTGGGTCCGGATCATCGGGAACGGTTGCAACGTTCTCATTCGTTCCGCCGTCGGATCTCGGCGCACAAACGGTGCTTGCGGACGGCCCGGCCAGCATCGACGCGCTCGTTGCGACGGAAAGCGCGCTCTTCGCCGCGGTGTCGAGGAGCACCGACGTGGTCGTGAAAACGTGGACGCCACCAGCGGGCCACGTTCGATCGACGATCGTCTCCGACATGCCCACGCGCCAGATCGAACCGGTCATGGTGAGCGACGGTGTCGATTTTCTCACCGTCTGGCGGGAGATCAGCGGCACGCGATCCCGATTGAGAGCGTCATCCACGCGTTCCGGGTCGGTGATCGATCTCGACGAAGATGACCTTCACACGCAGAATGTCATCGGCATTCACGCTGCGGCCTACGGCAATGGTCAGTACCTGATCGTCTGGACGAAGGGACCGAGATTGCTGGCCCGCCGCCTCGACAGGGATGGCGTTCCGATCGACGCCGATCCGATCTTCGTTCGCGATGGTTCTGATATCGGCGCCCCGGCCGTTGCGTGGAACGGGTCGTACTTCTTCGTCGTCCTCAGCACGCCATCGGGCCTGAAGTCTTCATTCATCGCGGCCGATGGAGCCGCGTATTCCGGTTCCACCATCGCATCCGATTGGTCCTGGAGCGCAGCGTCACTGGCATGGAACGGGTCGCGATTTCTTCTCGCCTACGATCACAAATATGCCGGTACGGTTCAGATGCACCTTCCCGTACCGAGTCAAGTGGTCCTGCTGCAGCTCAATGCGAATGGCCAAATAGTCGGTGAACGGGCCGTCATTGAGGACGAAGCCTGGGCACCACGTCTGGCAACGAGCGGATCGGAGTTCCTCGTCAGCTACTCGACGCGGAACGGCGTGAGAGCGGCCATCGCTCACCCGGGCAGCAGCCTTCGCGTCGAACGGCCGTTCACTCTGCTCGAATGGAGATTCCCATTGCCTTCCACCGCCGTCGCATGGAGCGGATCGGAGTACGTCGTGGCGTATACCTATGACGTCCCGACGCCGGACACGCCGTCGTGGTTCGCCGGCATCGCTCGAGTCGACCGCGAGGGTACGGTGCTCGCGCGAGCGTATCAGCCCACCGGATCGATCGACGGCTGGTTCAGCTATGTCGGCCTTTACCCTGCCGATCCGAGAGTCGCGATCGCCGCCGCGACGTCGGGTGACACACGGGTTGCGTTGCCTGAGTTTCGTCAGTCCGGCAGTGCTCGCATCACCATGTACTCGGCGGCCGAGCTGCTCGTCGCCCCCTTACCTCCCGCCCCGCCGCAGGCGGTGCGCGCAACGCAATTCTCATCCTCGAATTCAGTGCTGACCTGGACTGACGCTTCGAGTGACGAGCAGGGATTCCTGCTGTCGTATTTCAGAGGAGAGGAGCCGCCCGATTTCTCCCCGTTTGCTGCCAACGCGGAGAGTGGAACCACGGAACTCACCCTGTTCTACAGGCATTCATTGCTGAGTGCGTGGAACCCGGGAGGCTTCTCGTACGCGACGCCCGTTGACGTGATGCCGTCCGGCCGCAGGCGACCCGGACGATGACTCGCGCGGCGCAGCGTGTCTGCGGTGTGGCGATCGCGGCGTTCTGCGCTGCCGCACGCGTCTCCGCCGCGGGGCGCGACGTCACTTCTGTCGACAACGTTGTCTATACCGCGAACTGGCCGGCGATCGCGTCGAACGGACACGGCTTTCTCGCGGCATGGACGACGGATGCGCCGCTCTATGGCGCGCACGTCATGCCGGTCGACGAAAACGGCCGGCCCGCCGCCCCCGCGGCGAAGCCGATCGACACCTTGTCGTCGTTCAGTCCGGTCGACATCACGAGCTTTGGCGATGCGTACGTGGTGGCCCGAAGCGACGGAGCGAACGGAGTTCGGCTGACCGTTGTCACGCCTGCTGGAGATGCCGTCCAGGCGTTCACAGCGCCTGTGGGATGGGTTTCTGATCTGTCGGTCGAGTCAACCGGCAATGGATTGATGCTCGCCGGCCGTTCATTCATCGGTGAGCGGTGTGGGTTGTTTGCGTTCTTTCTCGACCAGCATGGCGGCATCGTGTCGATGATGCGGGTGTCGTCCGATGCGAATGTCCCCTTCTCCACGACGACCAGCGGCGGTGATTTCGTCATCGCTACCGGCGGTCTCGATGGAGCCATTCAGAAATTCGACTCCTTCGGTACTCGCCGCGGTGAACCTGTCCGCTTGTTCGAGTTTCTCGGGCTGACGACGATCATCACCGTTGCCTCCGATGGAGAGAGCGTCGTCGTCGCCGGCGCTTCAGGAAGAGTCGCAGCGCTCCTCGTGATCGATCGACAAGGTACCGTGACCCGACTACCGCATGTCGTCACGGGCACGCGCTCGATCGCGCGGCCAAAGCTGCACTTCCGCTCGGACCAATTCGTCATGGTCTACTTGGATCATGAGAACCCCGGTACCAATGCGAAGATCGTTGCGGTGACGTTCGCGCTCGACGACCAGAAGCCGCCGGCGGTCAGTGTCCTGCGCGACGACGCCGAACAGCACCGGCTGTACGACGCGGCGACGAACGGAACGAGCGTCGTCGCGGTGAGCCTCATTGGCGATTACCCAAGTGTCGTTGGCGCTACTGCATTCCGTGACGCCGATGCGCAAACGATCCGTGGTGATGTGCTGTCGCTACGCCCGGCCGCTCAGGATCAGCCGCACGTCGCAGCGGACGGGTTCGGATCTCTCGCCGTCTGGGCGGAAAGCCTGGCACCGCTGGACATCAGGATTCGCGCGACTCGTCTCTCGGTGGACGGAACGCCGGCCGGAGAGACGCTGACGCTGACGCCGAACGGAATCTCCAGGTCACCCGCCGTCGCGTATGGCGCCGGCGTGTACCTCGTCGTGTGGGTGTCAAGCTCGCGGCTCATCGCAAAGCGCATCACCTCGTCCGGAGTTGCGATCGACGAGCAGCCGCTCGATCTGCGGGACCTCTCGAAGGCCGGCGGACCCGCGGATCCAGCCGTCGCATGGAACGGCAGAACATTCGTCGTGACCTGGACCGAGACGAATCGAGTACATGTGGCGACAGTGTCGCCGGCCGGCGTCGTCACTCCGCCGCGACGGATCTCGCCACCGCCAACGATCAACAATTGGATGATCATGCATCAGCATCCCCTGATCGCTTCGACAACGAGCGGGCGGAGCGTGGTGCTGTACCAATCGGCGCGGATTCCGCAGACGACGTCGCTTCCTGTCACGCCGGAGGATGTGCACGTCGAGGCAATCGCGGTCGATACGTATGCGTTTCCAGCAGGACCGCCTCTCAGGATCGCGTCGGGTCTCACGGGACGAATGCAACGCTACGCAATCGCCGGCGGGCGGAACTCCGATTTTCTCGTCGCGATCGGCGATGCCGATCAGCTCGTGGCAATCGTTCTCGATGCCGTCCCGAACCTGACGATCGAGAAGCAGTTCCGGATCTTCCAATGGCTTCCCGGCATGATCCGGCCAGCCGTTGCATGGAACGGCTCGCAGTACGTCGTCGCGTGGCGTTACGCCGTGACCGAGACCGGCGCTCCCGGGTATGTTGCAATGGCCCATGTGACTGCCGCCGGCGCCGTCGGGCCGATCGATGTTGCGAAGATCGAGATCGACCAGCCTGCGCAAGTTCTCGATCTGCCGGATGTGTCGCTCGTGAGTTCGACGCAACCGCTCGTCCTCACCGCCGAACTGCACGCTGACGCAAGCACGAGGATTCGATCGTATTCGAGCGCCGACCTGACTCCCATCGCTGCACGACCTTCTCCGCCGACCCTCGTCAGTTACACGCGGCCGGCGACAAATGACCTGCCAGCCACCATCGCGTGGAATGCGGGAGGTGGAGAGATTGACGGCTACGCGGTCGAGTCCGTGTACGACTTCAGCCGTTGGATCACTACAACGGTTCCGGCAACGGAGCGGAGCGTATCGCTTCGTACCGGCGCACAGGCTATCGCCGTTCGTGCGTGGAACAGCGGCGGGTTCTCTGAATCTTCGAGCGCGGTAACAGCAACAGTGACGGAGCGCCCGGACCGTCGCCGTGCAACGCGACACTGAGCAGGTGCCCCCCATGTCCTCGACCCACAGAATCCTTCTTGCAAGTGTCCTGGTCATCGCGGGCGTGGTCTCCGATCGCGCGCAAGCCGCGCCGCGCGAGCTCGCGCCCTGCCTCGCGTCGAACGGTTCCGATTTTCTTCTGAGCTGGGCCGACAATTCCGGCGATGCGCCGGTTGTCATGTCCAAACCACTCTCACGGACCGGAGCGTCTTCTGGAGCAGCGATTGTGCTCGGATCGACGGTGCGTCCGACAGTGTCGAACTTTCCGCCGGTTACGTCACCCGAGCCAATGAGCTGCGCGTTCGGCGCAACGACTTACCTCGTCGCATGGAACGACGGCGAACACATCGCGGCCCGCCGGCTCTCGGCAGCAGGCGTTGCGCTCGACCGCGCTCCATTGATCGTCGGGCGCGTGCCGCCGCTGGACCCGAACTATCCGCCTGCCACCTCGGCGATCTCGGACCAGGCCGTCGCCTGGAATGGCTCGGGATTCGTCGTCGTGTGGAACGGCACCGAGGGCGTCACCGCTGCATTCGTGAACGAAAACGGATTCGTTTCGCCGCCACTCGTTTTGCCCGTGCCCGGATCCTTGCCGCGGGTGATCTGGGATGGGCGGCGGTTCATTCTCACATTCGTCATGCAGCATTACTATCCCGGTCCGGTGCATGGCTACCTGCAGGACGCGATCGGAGTCGTCCGGTTCGATGCGGCAGGATTCCTCCTCGATGGCATCGACACGGTCGAGGTCGTCCAGATCGAAACCGCTGCTTTTCTCCGCGGTCAAAGACGCGTCCGGGACGACGATCACAGTGCGCCCGCAGTCAACAGATACCGCGGGTTACATCGTCGAAGTGAGCTCGCACGGTCCTGAGGATTTTGTGCACGTCGCGATCGTCAACGGTGCCGATCAGGCGAGCTTCATGATCCTGGGAACGTTCAACGCGGTGCGCGTGCGCGCGTTCAGTGCCGGAGGAGTGTCCGAGCCTTCGGCATCCATCGCATCGGTCATCGGCGCGCAGCACGGCACTAACTCGCCCGGCGCACGCTTCAGAGCACGATCGTATAACCCAGCGTCGTCAAATCCGGCATGCGGTCGAGGTACACGTGGCCGTCGGTGTGATCGGTCTCATGCTGGAAGATCCGCGCGGTGAACCCGTGGATCTCGATCTCGGTTTCATTTCCTTCGTGATCGATGCCGCGCAGCTTCACCTTCTTGTAGCGCGGCACATCGCCGCCGAGGAAAGGGACGCTGAGGCAGCCTTCCCAGTCGGTGATCTTCTCGGTGCCGACCGGCTCGTACGTCGCGTTGAAGAACACGCCGGCGCCGAGCTCCGGGATGTTGCGCCGCTTCGCCACGCGCTCCTCCACCTCGAACACGAAGATGCGCATCGGCAGGTGCACCTGCGGCCCCGCCAGGCCGACGCCTTCGTACGCGTGCATCGTCTCGATCATGTCTTCGATCAGCGAGTTGAACTTCCCCGCTTTGATGTCGGCGATCTCGACATCGGAGGCTTTGCGGCGCAGCACCGGATGCCCGAGGCGCGCGACTTTCAGGATTGCCATTTCGTCTCCAGAAGCGGAAGTCGTTTCATCCAGAGTGCCACGAGGAATGCGGCGCCCGTGAGGATGGCGCCGCCGTAGAACGCGCCTGGCGTCTGCGCCACGTCGTACAGAAATCCCGTCAGGATCGGACCGAGGAAGCGCGCCAGAGAGCCGACGCCGGAGGCCAGCCCGAGCATGCTGCCATGCTCGCTCGGTGGCGATGCCTTGGTCACGAGCGAGGTGAGAGATGGATAGGAGAGGCCCTGGCCGATGGCCACGAAGAACGCCACGACATAGAGCAGCGACACGCGATCGATCGACGGAACCATCGCCAAACCGATCGTGAAGGCCGCCGCGCCGATGGCCACGAGCGTCTTCTCGCCCAGCGCTCCGGCCAGCTTCCCGATGAGGCCTCCCTGAATCGTGGCCACGATCACGCCCATGAACAGGAAGAAGTACGCCATGTCGAGCTGGGTGAAGTGAAACCGGTCGCGCGCGTAGAGCGTCACGCTGGTCTCCATCCCGGCGACCGAGAGAAGCGTGAGGAACAGCGCCAGCATGATCGACGCGAGCAGCGCATGCTCGGCCATCGCGTGCCAGATGCGGGGATCGAACTGCGGCGGCAGTCCGCTGCGCACATTCGTGTCGGGCGCCTTCGATTCGGCGAGCACGAACAGCGCGACGCACAGCGCTGTCAGAGACAGCGCGGCCGCGGCGAGGCCGGGAAGAAGGTTCCCCGGAAGGTGATGGCGGATGCCGATCGTCGAGAGAATGCCCGACAGCGGCGGGCCCATGATGAATCCCATGCCGAATGCCGCGCCGATCAGGCCCATCCCCTTCGCGCGATTCTCGAGCGTCGTCGAATCGGCGATGTACGCCTGCGCCGTCCCGATGTTCGCGCCGCCCGCGCCGGCGATGATCCGCGACGCGAACAGCAATCCCAGGCCGTGGGCGAAGCCGAAGAGCAGATAGCCGATGCAGCTCGCGGTCAGGCTGATCAGAATGACCGGCCGGCGTCCGATGCGATCCGACATGCGGCCCCAGATCGGCGCGAAGAAGAACTGCATGATCGAGTAGATGCCGACGATTGCACCGACCATGACGCCGCTCGCGCCGTACTCGTGCGCGTAGAACGGCAGGAACGGGATCACCATCCCGAAACCGACCAGGTCGATGAAGACGGTCAGAAACAGGACGAGGAGGGAGGCCTTTCGCATGCGGCGGCGCGCCATCTTGCCACAGGTGGCAGGCGATACTATCTGCCACCTCATGCGCCTCGTGCTCTTCGACATCGATGGAACGCTGATCAGCGACGGTGGTGCCGCGCGCGCTGCGTATGAGGTCGCGCTGCGCGAGGTCTACGGATACGAAGGCGATCTCACGCGCTACGACTTCTCCGGCCGCACCGATCCGCAGATCACGGAGATGGTGCTCACCGACGCCGGCCTGACGCCCGATCAGATTCAACGCCACATCGACTCGCTCTGGGAGCACTACCTCGGCCGGCTCGCGCGGAACGCGACGCGCGACCGCGTGCGCGTGCTGCCCGGAATCCGCGAGCTGTTGAACATCCTCGCCGATCGGGCCGACATCTTGCTCGGGCTGCTCACCGGCAACATCGAGCCGGGCGCGCGGCTGAAGCTCGGCGCCGCCGGCCTGAATCACCACTTCCCGTTCGGCGCGTTCGGCAGCGACTCCGGGCGACGCGAAGAGCTGCCGCCGATCGCCGTCGAACGCGCGTCGCGCATCAACGGCCATCGGTTCGACAAACGCGACATCGTGATCATCGGCGACTCGATCTATGACGTCCGGTGCGGTGTGCCACACCAGGCGACGACGATCGCGATTGCCTCCGGCAAAACGCCGGCACCCCTCCTGCGCGCCGAGAACCCTGATCATTTCTTCGACAGCGCGGAGGATGTGGAGGGGATTGTCGCGGCAATCGTCGCCTGATGAGGCCGCTCTGGTCACCCGGCGAAGAGCGGCAGCGTGACGGCCATCACCTCTCCGGCGTACCGGCCACAAACTCTACCTGTGCATCGTGAGTCACACATGAGAGCGCGACCCTGTCACTGCCTGCAACCCCCGGTAAAGCCCAACCTGTGCGCAGCAGGAGGTCAAATGATGAAAAAAGCAACGATCGTGATTCTCGCTCTCGTGGGTCTTCTCATCTCTTCAGCGGCCATGGCTGCCGACGGCAAGGCGTTGTTCGACGCCAAGTGCAAGGCATGCCACGGCCCGGACGGCAAGAAGCTGGCGAAGGCCGATCTGACTTCGCAGACGATTCAGGCCAAGGCCGACGACGAGCTGATCAAGTTCGTCGGGACGAATCCGAAGCACAACTTCAAGACCAAAGGCCTCAGCGACGCCGACATCAAGGCTGTCGTCACCTTCATCAAGACGTTGAAGTAGTGCGCGGTCGCCACGTGTAAAGCGGGCCGGCGAAGCCGGCCCGCGGGAGAGACTGCGATGGCAAAAGCAATCCTGTTCGACCAGACGATCTGCATCGGCTGCCGGGCATGCGAAGAAGCGTGCGCGAAGCAGAACAAGCTCGCCTATGACGAGAACATCGCGAAGATCGAGAAGACGTCCGAATACAAGTTCACCTCGATCGTCACGTTGAAAGGCGGGGGCGAAGAGAAGTACATGCGCAAGCTGTGCATGCACTGCGCGGATCCGACGTGCGTTTCCGTCTGCCCGGTCGGTGCTCTCGAGAAATCGAAGCTCGGTCCGGTGACCTACGATGAAGGCAAGTGCATGGGCTGCCGCTACTGCATGGTGGCCTGCCCGTTCAATGTCCCGAAGTACGAGTGGAGCAAGGCCATCCCGCGCGTCCGGAAGTGCATCATGTGCCCCGATCGCGTTGCGGCAGGCCTGCAGACCGCGTGTGCCGAAGCGTGCCCCACCGGCGCGACTCTGTTCGGCGAGCGCGGCGCGCTCATCGCCGAAGCGCAGCGCCGCATCCGAGAGACCCCGGGGTACGTCCCCCGCATCTACGGCCTGACCGATGCAGGAGGCACGTCCGTCCTCATCATCTCGTCGGTCGACGTCGAGAAGTTCGGATACCCGGCAAACGTCGGCGACAAGCCAATGCCTTATCTGACAGGGGACGTGCTGAAGGGCGCACCCGGGCTGGTCACTGTCGGATGGGCCGTTCTCGGCGGCATCTGGTGGATCACCAACCGTCGCGAGACCGTCGCCAAGGTCGAGAAAAAGGAAGAGAGGTAACGCGCCATGACGATTGAAAAAGGCAAAATCACCTTCTGGCGCGTTTTCCTCGTCGTCGTCCTGGCGTTCGGCGCCTACGCCACCTACGTCCGCTTTTTCAAAGGTCTCGGCGCGTCGACGAATCTGTCGGACGCGTTCCCGTGGGGCCTCTGGATCGGCTTCGATGCTCTCTGCGGGATCATGCTGACGGCCGGCGGCTTCACGCTGATGGCCGCCGTGTATGTGTTGAATCTGAAGGAGTACCGATCGATCGCCCGCCCCGCCCTGCTCACGGCATTCCTCGGCTACCTGCTCGAGGTCGCGGCGCTGATGTTCGACCTCGGCAAGCCGTACAACATCTGGCACCCGATCATCATGTGGAACCCGCGCTCGCCGATGTTCCTCGTCGGCTGGTGCGTGATGCTCTACTCGACGATCATGTTCGTCGAGTTCCTGCCGATCGTGTTCGAGCGGTTCCGGCTGGAGAAGGCGCGGCGCATCCTCCGTTATGTCATGACGCCGCTGGTCATCGTCGGCGTGACCGTGTCGTTCCTCCACCAGTCGGCGCTCGGCATGCTCTATCTGATCGTCCCGGGCAAGCTGCACGCGCTCTGGTATTCGCCCTACCTGCCGATCCTCTTCTTCATCTCCGCGATCGCAGCAGGCCTGGCGATGACGATTTTCGAATCGACGATGTCGTCCCGGCACTTCAAACACGCCTTGGAGCGGCCGTTGATTCTCGGCCTCGGACGCGCGTTGCTGATCGTCCTGACGGTGTACGGGCTCATCCGCATCGAAGACATGATCTACCGCGGCGTGATCCGCCGGGCGTTCGTACCGGGTTACGAGACGTCGATGTTCTGGCTGGAGATCGCGTTGTCGATCATCATTCCCATCGCGCTGCTCGTGATTCCCAAGGTCCGCAACAACCCGATCGCGCTGTACGCGGTCTCGATCCTGGTGGTCTTCGGCTTCGTCGTGAACCGGCTGAACATCGCCGTCACCGGGATGGAAGGCTCCGCGGGCATGCGCTACATCCCGCGGTGGAGTGAAGTCGCGGTGACACTGAGCGTGGTTTCGCTCGGAATCGTCGCGTTCACTCTGGCCGTGAAGTATCTGCCGATCTTCCACGAGCCTGAGCCCCGGGGGAAGAAGGCAGAAGCAGTGCTGCCGGCTGGTGCATTGCCAGCGGCGGTGAGGTAACCATGAGCACCGCCGAGCGGAGTCCTCGCACGGCGGTCGCTCTCCGTCGCGTCAGCAGGAGCGTCGGAGCGAAGCTCTTTACGACGCTTTTCTCCGTGCTCCTGCTGAACCTCGGATTGCTGGGCTGGGTCAACGTTCAACTCCACCGCCGCCATCTCGAGTCGGCGCGCCTGGCGTCCGCGCAACAGATGAGCGACGTGATCCGGCGCAGCACGGTGTACTACATGCTGCGCAACGATCGCTCCGCGCTCAGCCACATCGTCCAGACGATCGGACAGCAGCCAGGCATGACACGGCTGCGAATCTACGACGCGCGGGGGCGCATCGGCTTCTCGACGGATGAAGCGGAGGTCGGCCGGACGGTCACGCCGACCCCGGCCGCCTCGCACATCCGCGTCGAAAACGGCACGCGCATCCTCGGCATCACGACGCCGATTCCGAATGCGCCGTCGTGCGCCACCGCCGCGTGCCACGCGCACGCGCCGACCGAAGCGATTCTCGGCATGCTCGATACGAACCTGTCGCTCGCCTCGGCCGACGCGGAGATCCGCGCGTCGACGGGGCGGTTCATCTTCTTCAGCGGCGTGGCGATGCTGCTCACGCTCGCCGCGAGCGCCGCCTTCGTATGGCGTTTCGTCCAGAAGCCGGTCAGCGCGCTCCGCGAAGGGACGAAGCTCATCGGCGGCGGCGACCTCGGCGTCCAGATCCCGGTGCGCTCGCGCGACGAGCTGGGCTCACTCGCTGTTTCGTTCAATCAGATGAGCAGGCAACTGCTCGAAGCGCGTCAGGAGATCGAGGCATTCGCCCGTTCGCTCGAGGATCGCGTCCGCAGTAAGACGGCGGAGCTGCAGGGAGCGCACGAGCAGATGCTTCGGGCGGAGAAGCTCACGTCGCTCGGCAAACTCGCGGCCGTCGTGGCTCACGAAGTCAACAACCCGCTCTCCGGCATTCTTACCTACGCGAAGCTGATGCGGAGGTGGGTCGAGCGTGGCGATTCGATGGAATTGCGCGGCGACGAGATGCGGGAATCGCTGCAACTCATCGAGTCGGAGAGCAAGCGCTGCGGCGAGCTCGTTCGCAATCTGCTCACGTTCGCGCGCGTGACCCCGCTGAATATCGCGGCGGTCGATTTCAATCAGGTCGTGAACCAGTGCATCCGGCTCGTCCAGCACAAGCTCGAGCTGGGAAGCATCACCGCCGATCTTCAGCTCGATCCCGATCTCCCTCCGGTGCGCGGCGATGCCAATCAGCTCGAGCAACTGCTGCTCGCGCTGGTGATGAACGCCATCGAGGCGATGCCGCATGAAGGAACCCTGACCATCGCCACGACCGCCTCGCCGAAGCGCGAGCACGTGATCGTGACGGTCGAAGACGACGGCACCGGCATCGCGCCCGAGGTTCTGTCGCGCCTGTTCGATCCGTTCGTGACGACGAAGGAAGCGAAAGGCGTCGGCCTGGGCCTGGCCATCAGCAGAAGCATCGTCGAGCGGCACGAAGGACAGATCAGCGTCGCGTCGGAACCGGGACGCGGCACGCGTTTCACGATCACGCTGCCCGTCAGCCCATCACCCGCCGCGAAGCCTGCCCCGAGCGCTGTCGAGGGGTCGCGCCCTCTCCCCGCTTCTCGGGGCGAGGGCGCTGAAGAGACCGAGGAGGTACTCGCATGAAAGGAAGCATTCTCATTGTCGACGACGAACCGAGTGTTCGCGATTCGCTCAGCCGGTGGTTCAAGGACGACAGCTACGAAGTCGGGACCGCGGAGGGAGCGAACGATGCTCTGACGCGCCTCGCGGACCGCAAGTGGGACCTCGCGCTCGTCGACATCCGCATGCGCGGTACCGACGGCATCGAGCTGCAGCGGAAGATGCACGAGCTCGATCCGGAGATGGCGGTCATCATCATGACCGGCTATGCATCCGTGGAGACCGCGGTTGCCGCGCTGAAGAACGGCGCGTACGACTACATCACCAAACCGCTCGATCCCGACGACGTCGCCCACCTCGTGACGAACGCGCTGTCGCACCGGCAGACGAAGCGGGAGAACGCGGTGATGAAGGAAGTGATCACCGCGCAAACCGTGCACCCTTCCGAGATCATCGGCAGCGGTCCGGCGATGCAGAAGGTCTTCGAGGCGGTCGAGACGGTCGGCCCCACGGACGCCACGGTGCTGATCACCGGCGAGAGCGGAACGGGCAAGGAGCTCGTCGCGCGCGCGATCCATGCCGCGAGCCCGCGGCGCTTCCATCCAATGGTAGCGATCCACTGCGGCGCGCTCACCGAGACACTGCTGGAGAGCGAGCTGTTCGGACACGAGAAGGGCGCCTTCACCGGCGCGCAGTACCGGAAGAAGGGCAAATTCGAAGTCGCCGAGGGCGGGACGGTCTTCCTCGACGAGATCGGAGACATCAGCCTCAAGACGCAGACCGATCTGCTGCGCGTGCTGCAGGAGCGCGAGATCACGCGCGTGGGCGGACATCAGCCGATCAAGGTCGATTTCCGCTGCGTCGCTGCAACGAACAAGAACCTCGAGCAGCTCATCGAAGAGGGGAAGTTCCGTCCGGACCTGTTCTACCGGCTGGCGGTATTCCAGATCGAGCTGCCGCCGCTCCGCGCGCGGCGCGAGGACATCCCGCTGCTCGTCGATCACTTCGTGCGCAAGTACGGGCACGAGATGAACAAGAAGATCGGGGGCGTGACCCCGCAGGCCATGACCCTGCTGCAGCAGCATGACTGGCCTGGCAACGTGCGCGAGCTGGAGAACGCGGTCGAGCGGGCGATGGTCGTCGCACACGGCAGCGATCTCCGCGAAGAGGATTTCTCGGTGAAGTGGCGCAACGGTCCCGCCGTGGCCGCTTCGGGGGAAGCACCGCGCACGCTCGATGAGGTCGAGCGCGCACACATCCTCCACGTGCTCGAGGAGTGCAACTACAACCAGACGCGCACGGCGGAGATGCTGCACATCGATCGAGTCACGCTGCACAACAAGCTGAAGAAGTACGGCTGGAGCCGGCCCGTCGCGGAAGTGCGATGAAACCGATCGTCGTCGTCGCCACCGCGGGAGCGGAACGGCGCTTCGTCGACGCCGCCATGACCGCGCTCACCCGCGAGCTCGAGACGACGTGTCGCGAGCAGCCGCAGCGGCTGGATCCGGCATTCGCGTTTCATCCGGAGCGCGATCAGTACCATTCCTCCGCGATCCTGGAGAAGTTGCCCGCGCACGATGCGATCGTCCTTGCCATCACCGACGTCGACCTCTATATCCCGATCCTGACTTTCGTCTTCGGAGAAGCGCATGTCGGCGGCAATGCCGCTGTCGTGTCGTACCACCGCCTGCGGCAGCAGTTCTATGGCCTGCCGGCCGATGATGCGCTCACCACCGATCGCCTCGCCAAAGAAGCCGTCCATGAAGTCGGACATGTGTTGGGCCTCACGCATTGCGATGACTACGAATGCGTGATGGCCGCCTCGCACGGCGTGGAGTGGTTGGATCTGAAGGGTACTGCCCTGTGCATCGCTTGCCGCAGCTCCGTCGGGATGGCGCCGTCGTTGACCGTTGACCGTTGACCGTTGTCACGCGGTGTATCGGCTCACGATGCGCCGCCTCATCAACGGTCAACGGCCAGCGGTCAACGAATCCGCTGCAATCCACTACAGCGGCTGTTGCAATCCTCAACACAAGAACACAACACCAAAACGCCGCAAAACCGCTTACCTCCGCGTAGTCAACAACTTGACATTTCGGGCACGCGCGGCACATCGATTGCCCTTATGGAAAGGCAGACGCGGTCCGGGAAACGGGCCGCCACAGGAGGCTCAAAATGATCGCACTGCTTGTCATCCTCACCTTCGCCACCGCCATCCTTCTCGATCATCTGCTGCTCCGGCAACCGGTGATCTTCGCTGAAGAGGCTCCCGCTCCCGAGGCCGCGACTCCACGGCCTCGCCGTGTTCCTGCAGTCATCGCCGGTTTCGAAGTCCCCGAGAACCTGCGCTATCACCCGGGCCACATGTGGGCCGCGGCCGAGGGGCCGAACCTGGTGCGCGTGGGTATCGATGATTTCGCGGCGAAGCTCGCCGGCGACGTGACGAAGATCGACATCCCGGAGCGCGGCCGCTGGATCCGTCAGGGACAGAAGCTCGTCTCCATGCACCGCAGCGGAAAAGAGATCGATCTCGTCTCGCCCATCGAAGGAACGATCGTCGCCGTGAACGAAGAGGCGATCCGCAATCCGAAGACCACGCGGAATGACCCATACGGCGAAGGCTGGCTCATCGCCGTCAACTCCCCCGACGCGAAAACAAACTTCCGCAACCTGCTCACAGGCAGCGTGGCACGCCGATGGATGGATGACGCGGCGGCCCGGCTGCGCGCCCTGGTCACCGTGACCCCCGGTATCGCGATGGCGCAGGACGGCGGTATCGCGGTCGACGACGTGCTCAACCACGTGCCGGCTGAGGAGTGGGAGAAGGTCGCGCGCGAGTTCTTCCTGACCGCGTAGACGACACGCGACAGTCCCTGTGTGGCGCCGCCGGCCTCGGCGGCGCTTTCTTTTTCTGGATAATGTCAACGATGCTCGAACCGGCATTTCACGAACGGCTCCTCACGATCCTGCGCCCGATCTATCAGGACCTGGACGGCATCTCGCGCGAAGCCGATCTCGAACGCGTGGCGCGCATCGCGCGTTCGTTGACGCATCCGACGCGAGAGCTCGAGCTGCTGCTCCTCTTCTATCCCGCAGCGAAATGGATGGAGAAGCCGCGCAACTTCTCACGCGTCGCGCTCGCGGGCGGCATCGGCGAGGACGAGCTGCGCGCGATCATGGCGTCGATCCGCCGGCTCTCGCTTCCACGGACCCATGAGGAACGCGCCGTCGCAGCGGCGATCCTCATCGACGCGTCAGGCGTGCGGGGCCTCGCCCAGGCCTTCGCCCACGCGCGCCGCGAAGGACGATCACTCTCCGATGTCGCACGCGAAGCCATGTCCGACAACACGATCCCGGAGTGGATGACCGATCAGGCGGCCGAGATGCTGGAAGAACGTTTGCGCGCACGCCGTGCGTTTTGTGAGGCGTTGCTTCGGGAGGTTTAAACCGTGTTCTCAGTCCCCTCTCCCGCTTGCGGGAGAGGGTGGCGCGGAGCGCCGGGTGAGGGCCGACCCTCATCCGGACTTCGGCCAGGCCCTGCCCGCGGCTCCCAGTCTGCTTTACGACCGCAAAACCCCGCGCTCGTACACCTTGGCGTCGATGAACACATTCACCAGTGCCGCATCGAGCAGGCCGTCGTTCATCTCCATCTTCAGGATGTCGAGCGCGCGTTCCGTCGGGACGGCGCGCTTGTACGGACGGTCGCTCGCGGTCAGCGCGTCGTAGATGTCCGACACGGTCATCATCCGCGATTGAATCGGGATGTCGTGTGCGCTCAGCTTCCGCGGATACCCCCGCCCGTTGAGCTTCTCGTGATGGGCGTACGCGATGTGGGGCACGCTGACGAGGTCTTTCGTCCAGGGGATCTTGAGCAGGAAGTTGAACGTGTGCGTGACGTGGCTCTCGATCTCGTAGCGCTCCATGGCGTCGAGATTGCCTTTGCGGATCGACAGGATCTTCGCCTCGTCCGGCTGCAACAGCAGCCGCCGCTCGCCCTCGATGTCCTCGTAGTCGCGGCCGGCGAGCTGCTGCAGGTACTGGAACTCGCCTTCCGGCAGGACCGTCGGCTCATTCGACTGCGACACGAACGCGAAATCCTTCCTGAGCTGATCGATCTGCTGCTGCGCCTCGGCATCGACACGCGCGCTGAATTCGTCGTAGCCGTCGCGTCCGAATTTGAGCAGGTAGTCGAGCTTGCGCTTTGAGCACTCGTTCTCGACCGACTTCATCACGTACTCGAAACGCGCACGGATCGTGTCGATCTGCATCGGGTAGAGCTTCTTCTCCTTCACCAGCACCTGCTCGCGGACGCCGACCTTCCCGAAATCGTGCAACAGCGATGCGTAGCGGATCTCGCGGATCTGCTCGAGCGTGAATCGGATGTCGCGATACTGCCCCTGTTCGATGCCGTCGACGGTCTTTGCGAGGTCGACCGTGAGGTCGGACACGCGGAACGAGTGACCGGAGGTCGTCGGATCGCGCTGCTCGATTGCTGTGACCGCCGCCGTGACGAATCCCTCGAACAGCCGCTCGATCGATTCGTACAGCAGGTTGTTCTCCAGCGCGACCGCCGCCTGACCGGAAAGCGACCGCATGATGTCGATCGTCTCCTGATCGAACGGAATCACCTCGGCCGGCACGGTCGCCGCGGTCAGCTTCTTCGGCGCACCGACGCGCTTCCGGTTGATGAGCTGCAGCACGCCGATGATGTCGCCCACGTGGTTCGTCATCGGGAACACGAAGATCGAGCGTGTCAGGTAGCAGTTCTCCTCGTCGAACGAACGGTTGATCTCGTACTCGGCGTCATCGGGAAGCGCGTACGCGTCGTCGATGACGAGCGTCTCGCCGGTCATCGCCACGTACCCGGCCAGGCTCTTGCGCGTGATCCGCAGGACCTTTTCTTCGAACGACACGTCGATGGAATCGTTCTGCGCGAGTTTCCAGCGCAGGACCTTCTCGCCATCTTCCTCGCCGAGGAGGTAGAGGGAGCCGGCGTCGGCGCGCGAGAGCTCTCGGGCCTTGGTCAGAATCATGGTCAACAGCACGGAGTGATCACGCACCGTCGAGAGCGCGATGCCGACCTCGCTCACCTCCTGCAGCTCTCGCGTGCGGTCGTTGAGCTGCCGCTCGAGCTGATCGGCGCGCATCTTCTGATAGAGGAACTGGTACGCGCGCTTGACGGTGCTCAGCAGGACAGGTGGCGCAGGATTCGCCGGCAGCTCGAGATAGATGTTGTCATCACAGAGCCACCGCGGCTGTTCGTCGAGGCCGACGCCGACGACCGCGGTGTGCGCATCGACGCGGAACGCAGGACCGGAGCCGTTGCCGCTGATGGCGCGATCGACGAGAAGCACGCGCAACGCGGAAGGATCGGCGGGCGCGACGCTGTCGAGACTGACCGCCTTCTGCGGCGATATCGACTCCCGGATCAGCGCGTCGTTGTAGAGCGCGATCGGAAACCGATCGGAATGAATGAGCGTCAGCGGTTGCATTCCTCGGCCGACTTTCGGTTGTGCTGTTGCGCGAGGCGCGACCGCAACCCAACCGGCGGTCTTCCACGTCGCAGGACAGCACCCATAGAATCCTGTGTTAGGCGTAATTATGGCACCGAAATCGCCAGGATCGTCGTTGCCCGTGTCATTCCGAGCGTAGCGAGGAACCCGGGGCGGCGGGGTGAATCGATGAACCGCGATTCAGGCGCCGCCCAAGAAACCCCCAGGTCCCTCGCTACGCTCGGGATGACACGGAGTCCCTTCTGCGTTCTCGTTCCGGAACATCGACCAGGAGGAACCGTTTGGCCGCTTACACCACCGAGACCATCGACCCGAAGTATCACCACGCCCTTTTGGCGTGGCAGAAGAAAAACTTCCCCGAACTGCGGTTCCTCGAGGAGAACTGGCCGAAGTACTACGCGAGCCAGACGCCGTTCCAGCTATTCGCGAAAATCGGAAAGCTGAGCTCCGAACAGATCAGCTTCGGCCGCATGGCCGGTCAGCCGCGATTCGAGCGCGCCGGCGACATGGTCGGAAACATGTTCTACAGCGCCCGCGACATCGTGCGCGCGCAGGCCTCCACCGAGCTCGGATCGATTCAGCAGCACCGCCTCACGCTCGAACAAGCGCCCACCGATCAGATGAAGATGGCCGTCCTCCGCATCATGGCCGAGGAGCTGCGCCATGCGTATCAGATGTTCTGGGTCCTGGCCCACGATCAGACGTGGAAGAAGCCGGGTCATCCTGACATCGCGGCGGAGACGATGGACGAGCTGCTCTCCATGGAGCTCGGCAACCACGTGCTCGACGCGTTCAACATCCCCTTCACGAACTTCCTGGACAACGTGATCTTCGCCACGGTCATCGACCTCGTCGGCAAGTATCAGCTCGAGATGCAGAAGGTGTTCTCCTACGCGCCGATGGCGCGGTCGATGGGACCGATGCTCTCCGAGGAAGGCTTCCACATCGGCTCCGGCCGCGGGTTCCTGAAGGAGCTGGCGATCGGCGCGACGAACGACGGCGCCCGCTATTCGATCGATGACATCCAGCGAGCGCTCAATGCATGGATTCCGCGCGGCGTGGAGATGTTCGGCAACGAGCGCGGAGGCGAAACTGCCGTTTCCTTCGGGTTCAAGGATCGCAACAACGGCACCGCGCAGGCCGAGTACAGCGGCGAGGTCCGCGAGGTCATCGAGCTCGTGAACGTCGCGATCGTGCAGCAAAGAGTGAAGGACATTACCGCGCCCGACGCCCGCAGCCTCGTGCGCGAGGTGCAGGACACCGGCGAGACGATCAAAGGTGTTTCGCCCGCGGATCTCCTGTTTGTTCCTGACGTGAAGTTCTACCGGCAGCGCGGCATGGAAGACGTCGTGTACATGCCCTACGACGCGCACGGCAATCTGCTCGCGGAGAACGGCAAGCCGATCAGCGGCGAGAAGTACCTCCATTACCTGGCCACCGTGCTTCCCGACTACTTCATGCAGACGAAGGAGTTTGCGAAGTACAAGGATGGTCTGCTCGGCTACGAGCGGCCGATGGCGGGCAGGAGCTACGGCTGGTGAGCGACACACCGTGTGGGGCCGCCGACTTCGGCGGCCACGTCGCGTAAGCGGCGCCGAGGCCGGCGGCGCCACACTCCACTTACAATGCGCATCGCATGCGCAAGCTCGTACTGGCACTTCTTCTCCTCGGGTCCGTCCTCCACGCGGAAGAAAAGCAGCCCTACGCCCCCGACCGTCGCGCTGACGAAGGCGAAGGTCCGTTCCAGCGGTTGATCATCCGCGGGGCGACGCTCATCGACGGCACCGGCGCACCCCCGCAGGGCCCTGTCGACATCGTGATCGAGGCAAACCGGATCAAGGAGATCAGGAGCGTCGGCTTTCCTTACGTTCCGATCAAACCCGACAACCGCCCGAAGAACGCGACGAAAGAGATCGACGCGTCGAAGATGTACGTGCTCCCCGGCTTCGTCGATCTGCACAGCCACATCGGTGGCGAAGATCAGGGCACGAACGCGGAGTACGTGTTCAAGCTCTGGATGGCGCACGGCATCACGACGGTGCGCGAGCCCGGCTCCGGCAACGGCGTCGACTGGACGTTGCACGAGCGCGATCGCAGCGCGCGTAACGAGATCGTCGCGCCGCGCATCTTTCCGTACGTCTTCACGAGCAGCAAACAGTGGGGCGGCGGCCCGATCGACTCGCCGGAGCAGGCGCGCAAGTTCGTGCAATGGGTCGCGAAGAAAGGCGGCGAAGGACTGAAGGTCTACGGAGCGGGCGATCCGATCTACGACCCTGAGATCCTGCGCGCACTTCTCGACGAGGCAAAGATTCAGCACCTCGGCTCGACGACGCATCTCTCGCAGATGGGCGTCGCCCGCATGAACATCCTCGACGCCGCCCGCCTCGGCCTCCGCGGCATGGAGCACTGGTACGGTCTGCCCGAGGCCCTGTTCACGGATCGAACGGTTCAGAACTTTCCGGCCGACTACAACTACAACGACGAGCAGGATCGATTCGGCCAGGCAGGGCGCCTGTGGAAGCAGGCCGCACAACCCGGCAGCCCGAAGTGGAACGCCGTGATGGACGAGCTGCTCAGGCTCGACTTCACGATCGATCCCACGCTCACGATCTACGAAGCAAGCCGCGATCTGATGCGCGCGATGCGTGCCGAGTGGCACGACAAGTACACGCTGCCGTCCGTCTGGAAGTTCTATCAGCCGAGCCGGGCGGCGCACGGTTCGTACTGGTTCCACTGGTCGACGGCCGACGAGATCGCGTGGAAGAACAACTACCGCATCTGGATGCAGTTTCTGAACGAGTACAAGAATCGCGGCGGCCGCGTCTGCACCGGATCGGATTCAGGATTCATCTTCAAACTCTACGGCTTCGATTACATCCGCGAGCTCGAGCTTCTGCAGGAAGCCGGGTTCCATCCGCTCGAAGTGATTCGCGCGGCGACCTTGTGCGGAGCCGAGGTGCTGCACGGACCGAAAGGGAAACGGCTGGAGTTCGGAATCGTGCGGCCTGGTACGCTCGCCGATCTCGTCTTCGTCGAGGAGAACCCGCTGGCAAATCTGAAGGTGTTGTACGGAACCGGCGCGATCCGCGTGAACGATCAGACCGGCGCCGTCGAACGCGTCGGCGGCGTGCGATATGTGATGAAGGACGGGATTCTGTACGACGCGAAGAAGCTGCTCGCCGATGTGGAGAAGATGGTCGCGGCCGCGAAGGCAAAACAATGATCGATGAAACACACACTGCGTACACATTCGCTCGAGCTGTGATCCAGCGCACACGTCACCACGTGGCGCGCGACTAGCCTGTGCCAGCAAATGCGCAAGCTCTCTCTTGCATTGATTCTCCTTTTCGTAAGTTGCGGAAAACTGAATGAGTTGCCGACCGACCCGGGGGCTGGCGGCGGCGACCCGATCGATCAGACCGCGACGTTTACACGCGTGCAGAACGAGATCTTCACACCCACCTGCGGCGCGATCGGTTGTCACGATCCGCTGGGCCAGCAGCAGCAGCTCGTGCTGACGCCCGGCCGTGCGTACGCGAACATCGTGGGCCGCGCCAGCACCGAGACTCCTTCACTCCTGATCATCGCTCCGAGCGATCCGGCCAACTCGTACCTGTATCGCAAAGTCACCGGTGCCGGCATCACCGGCGATCGCATGCCGCAGGGCGGCCCGTACCTCACCGACGCGCAACTGAAACTGATCAGGGACTGGATCCGGAGAGGAGCTCCGAATGACTGAAGGCAGAAGGCAGAGGGCAAAAGGTAGAAGTGGTTCGATGCGTTGGCTGTTTCTGACATTCTGCCTTCTGACTTCTGCCTTCTGCCTTTCTGCGCAAGACTCGCCATACGCACCAACGCGACCAATCCCATTGGGAGACACGCTCCTCTCCCTCCCCACTTCGCACATTCCCGGCGAAGGAACGTGGGAGGTGAGGTTCACGCATCGATTCAACCAGTCGATCGATCAGGGCAGCTTGAGCGATCGCGTGCATACGCTCTTCGGCCTGGACAGCAATGCCGATGTGGGCATCGGACTCTCATGGGTCGCGTATCGCGATCTGCAGCTTTCATTCATGCGCAGTAATGTGCTCGACAACATCGAGCTCGCGGCGAAGTACATCGTCGTGCAGCAGGCGCCGGCGATTCCTCTGTCCGCTGCCGTCCGTGCGGGCGGCGACGTGCGCACCGAAGCGGGGTTGCGCGATCGCACTTCCGTGTTCGCGCAGGTCATCCTCTCGCACCAGTTCGGCCGGCGCGCCGAGGTGTTCGCGATTCCGACGTACGTGACGAACGCGGGGCGCGCGGTGACAGGTCAGACGTCGGCGGCGCTTTTCGAGGATGCGTTCAACGTTCCGGTCGGGGGTGCGGTGATGTTCGGTCCCGCTTTCAGCGTCGTCGCGGAGATCATTCCGGTCAACCGCGATCTCCCCGACTCGATCGATGCGCAGCTCGCCTGGGCCGCCGGCATCAAGCGCGCGATCGGCGGGCATTACTTCGAGCTGCTGTTCACGAACAGCAACGCCACCCACGTCGATCAGTACGTGACGAGCACGTACCAGGGCGCGCCGCTCCGGCGCGGCGACCTCCACATCGGCTTCAACATCGAGCGCCGTTTTGGCGGTCGCGCAATCCGCTGAATCGCAAGCACTTACCCGTTCGCTCGCGAGACGGTCTCTCCACCGCACGATGGCCGCCCGTTTGCAGTATTTGACGGCGATGCGCTGCCCGGAATGCCATACCCTCAACGAAGCGAACGCGGCCGCGTGCGTCACGTGCGGCCTCCTGCTGATCCTCAAAGCGGCCCCGCCCGCCCCGCCGAATCGACGCGCCGAAGACATGGCGCATCAGAAGCGGCGCGCGGCGGATCGGGAAATGACGACCTGCAAGTTCTGCAACGGCGAGATCGCCGCCAATGCCATTCGCTGCCGCCACTGCTCCGAGATCATCAACGACGATTTCTACCGCGAGCGTGCCCAACGCACGCGCGCACGCATCAACTACGCGAGCTGGGTTGCATACATCTTCGGCCTCGCGGCGCTGCTCGTCTTCCGGCCCGTCGGAATCCTGTCGATTGCGGCCGGCCTCCTGCTCTCGATCCTCTACTACGCGATTCCGGTTGACCCGCCCTCCTCGCCGCGTGAGAAGAAGAAGCGCAAAGGCA
>Ga0210377_10000989_pt1 | contig 26634 bp, 23 predicted proteins | sample PLM4_65_b1redo_FD_155480 | JGI IMG/M metagenome (GOLD analysis project Ga0210377, IMG submission 155480) | Groundwater sediment microbial communities from an aquifer in East River, Colorado, USA - PLM4_65_b1 redo | ecosystem: Environmental > Terrestrial > Soil > Riparian zone | place: USA: East...
ATCAGATGTAGGATCTAAACGCAATTGATAAATAATGTTTTTCCAGGTTGCAATCTGGTTCATATCAAGAATATATGTCTTAAATTCTGTACCGGATTCGATTGGGAAAATTATGGATTGATTTTCAGACAAATCATTGTTGTCATTTCTAAAGAATAGTTGTGCTGTATCGCCATCCGATACGCGCATTCGGATTTCAATATGGGCGAATTTATTCGCGTCAATGCCCAGATCTTCACTGGAATATATTTGCGGATCTGGACCTGTTGTTTCCGCAGACAAATATCCGCCCTGCACATCTACATTGTCTAATTCGCCCCAATTATCCCACCCTTCAAGGTTGCCGGATTCATCAAAATTCCAGGAAAGGCCGGGAGGCAGCAAATGAATATAATCGATCTCAACTGTTGCTCCTACCGCATCTCGCGATGGATCCAGCCGCAGTTGATAAATAGAACCTCTCCAATTTGAGAAATCTCCCAGATCAATAACATATGTCTTGAACTCTGTGCCTGGTTGAGTTTCAAATACCCTGGACATGGATTCGGCCATGTCATCATTGCGATGTCTAAAATACAATTGTGCGGTTTCTCCATCTGATACCCGCATCCGAATCGCAATTCGATTAAATTTTTTCGAGTCTATGTCTAAACCTTCGTTGGAATACAGAAAAGTGCCAGGACTTGTTACAACGGCGGATAGATAGCCATTTTCCACTTTCATTTTTTCAAAACCTGACGATTGCCAATCTTCCGCGCCAAATCCTTCAAAGTTACCGTCTTGATTAAAGTTCCAGTAAAAATTTGGATTATAAGATGAAGGAGATGTGGATTGTATGCGGATTTGATCGCCTGTAAAAGGCGGTACAGCCCATAGACTGATCAAGCCCCAGTTAGATGAAGTGGCTAATAAACTTCCATCTTTTGAAAATGCAAGATTGGTGATATATGAATGAGCTTTTAATTGATAAATCTTGTTGGCAGTGGTTACATCGTAAAAACAAATTTCGCTGCCGCCACAGACTACCGCCAAGATGGAACCATCAGGAGAAAAGGCAACAGCCTTGAAGAAAAATGAGTCAAGATCAAAGTACTGTTTTTCATTCGGTGAAGTCGTGTTTAGTACCATGACCCTTGTGGCATAAGTAGCGGCAGTGGAGTTGGGAAGATAAGAATACTCAACCGCGAGTTTACGACCGTCGTCTGACAGGCCAAGGGCAGCACCCCCACATGTAAAATCCATCTTATATGCAACTCTTTTTTCTGATAAATCAAATATCAAAAGCCTGTCAGCATTTGGATTATTGTTATAGCCATTTTTTTGACATATCCCGGCAAGTTTTTTGTTTTCAGAAAATACAATCGACGATAGATAAGTCTCTCCCTCCCACTTTTCAAGAATGCGATCGTTTTTCATATCCTGAATAATCACTCTGTTGGTTCTACTGGTAATGCCTATGTTGTAAATAACGATATCGTTTGTTGGATCGAGTGCTAGTAGGTCAAAGACAAAATCGCGAAACGGTATCGAATAATATACCTGGCCCGGATCATCAGAAGAATATATATCAACACTGTCTTTGCCCACAACGTAACCATAATATTTTCCGTCAGTTGCCAATATTACATCTTTTCCCAGGATTCGCCCGCCGTTATATTCCGGTGCATGCGATTGGCAATCAAACGAGCCGTCAGCCAGGAAAAGATTGCAGGAGTGTGTATCAGATGTTTCGATGTCAGGATGCCTGAAACCAAGAACATCATCGTTCAAGAACGCAAAGTAATCTTCCTGATAATACGACTTGATATTTGGATCAGCGGGTTGGGTATATGGAACAGCCTTGTAATCTCCTTTTTCGTCAAAAACGATCCTGGAGAAATCCGGAACATCGCGAATTGAAAATGCAGCTGTGCTTTCAGATTTTGTCCATACACCGGAATCGCAATCGCTCCTTTCCAAAAGCCTGAGTGGCAAGGATGGGGCAAACATTACCTTTCTTTGGGAAGATTCACATAGACCATCTATCGTAGTTTTTGAGTCGCTTGGTATGACATCAATAATATCAATCGTAGTGTTCTGCGCAATTGCCAGCAGACTGTCATCTTCTGAAAAGGCAAGATCGGTGACATAAAATGGATAATTCACTCTGGCACTTAATACTTTTGTAAAATCCTTGGTCGTCCAAACGCCGACCGATGCCCCGGAAGGATTTGTGCTTCCATCAGGATGAGCTTCAATTTGCATGTCCACGAGGGCAAAATACTTTCCGTCAGAAGAGAAAGTGGGCAGGTACTGGTAACTCACCCCCGATGAGACATGTAAAACCTTGAAATCCTCCGTGCTGATGATTTGAAATTTGTTGTTACATGTATCGTAACATTTTAATTCTTCCAGTAGTATCAGGGACCCGTCAGGTGATAGGGAAAAGGTCTTGGAGTAGAAATTTAGCAAATCAATTTTCTCAGACAGAACATATAACATTGGCTCTTTATCGTTCTTTAGATCCAGAAGCCAGTTGTTATTGATCATTAACCAGTTGCCGTCGTTACTGATCTGCAAATCGGATACAGAGTTTGCCAATTCTATATATGCCACCGATTCCATGGAACTGTAATCATATTTCGTGAGTCCATCTGGATCTAAAATAAACAGGAACTTCCTGTCTTTTGTCACTTTGGCGAAATAATTTATTTGACCGTAATAGCGGGCAATCTCTTGCAGGTCTTTTGCGTTTTCCGCAGTAATTTTAGTGTTTGATAATGGCACAGGGGTAAGCTGGCTGACAGGCAATGAGAGTGTTGGAACTGCTGTAGAAGCTGGAGTGGAAGGAATTTCAGTCGCGGTTACTGTGGGAGGGGCCTGCGTCGCCGTGGCAATAGGCGCGCTTTCAGAAGGAGTTGGTGAAATTGATGGGCTACAAGAAGAAATAAATATTGTAAGAATAAAGATCGTAGCGAATATTTTCTTCAAATTGTTTCCTCCGTGGTACCGTCTATAAATACCAAAATGCAGATGTCAGCCCCGCCTCTTTGAAAATCTCTGCAACCTGTTCGGAGCTTCGTCCATGATACTCCACGGACAGGCGGTTGTAATACCACAGTTTTGATAGCTCCCAAACTTGATCAATTGTGAGAACTTCTCCGCGTTCGAGATCCTTTCGCTTGCACCATTTGTCGATCCATTCTTCCGACCGGAAGAGTAGCATCGTCGCTCAGGTATAGACCAGGTCATCGTACCAGCGTGCGAAGGGCAGGGGGAAGTGAACTAACAAGTTGCTCCCGTCGCCGTCCTCGGCGGCGGGGACGCCGCTGAGAGCGATATTGCCATTTCTTATCTCCAATTGAACCGCTTCCGCGTCATTGCTTTCTGTGCAAACGGCTTCGATGGTTGCGTCCGTGTGCAGCGCAGCAGGGATGCCGAGCATATCCCAGGCGCAGTTGGCATAATAGGTCCTGCCATTGGCATGGACTTTGAAATCCGTCGGAATCCCTGAGAATGGGTTTGCCATACGAATGGTTTGAGTCTCTGGTTCGAGGAAGAGAGCATGGCGGTTATGTAATTCTTTGTAATAGCCGTTCGCTTCTTCGTTTGAGATATTAAAGTGCGCGGCAGTTTCTTCAACACTCGGCGGGTAGGTTGTGTCCGCGAAGTAGTTGTAGACGAAGTGGCGGATTTGCCAGAGGAGGGAGTTGTCGATGTTCATAATCTAAAGCGGGATGTTAGCCGCTTTGCGCCTTGGAATTCTTTCGGCTTTTGCGATGACTTTGTAGAGGGCATCTCTGAACAGCATAGTCCCTTCCATTTCGGGTAGCAGCATATTCTGTTTTACAACCGTATCAAAATCGAAAAACCAATAGAGAGGCATCAGGGGAGAAATCCATAACTTACTACGTTTGGTTTTTTCGGTCAGGTGATAGTCACCGTAATTTCCACGGGCAGCCGAAACAATTGATGAGTTGATCACGCTGGGATCCTGAAATTCATTGCTTTGCACATGGGTCACGGCTTCATCGTAGGTTTGGTAGGAGTCCATTTGTGGAGTCAGCGAGCAGGCACCAAGGAATCCACCTGCTTTAGTGAGCGAGGCGATATTTTCGAAGATGTGAGTATGGGTCAGGTTTTGTTCTGCACCAAAACCGATACATGCTAATAATCTAGTTGGGATGTCGGAGAGTTGATTGACCGCGTATAACGATGTCAAGTCTTCGATGGCAGTTCCCATCTCTCCTTCGTCGCCTCGGACGAGACTATCCACGCCGCCATCGACCAGTAAAATGCCATCCAGTGATAAATGCTCAGCGAGGATCTTGTAATTCTCCGTCAGCGGCGCGGCTCCCGTTTTGTGGAAGCACCAAATTGTGACATCCTCATTCCGTTTTTCCTTGAACCAGTTTACTAAATGGATTTCTGGAAAATAGGGATAGACCCTTTCAGGCTTTGGGGTGACACCGACGAGCGTTTTTGTCAGGCGGATGCCAAAATCCACGTTTTCGATGTCGGAGAAACTAAAGTTTGCCAAGTGGGCATTGATGCCATGTTTCTTGAGTTCAAAGTAGATCGGCAAACCACAGAATATATCAAATCCGCCACCCATCCCTGCGATGAGGAGATTTTTGCAACTTGTTAGTTTGCTGAGGATGGGAAGATTCAGGTTCATGGTGTAGTGTGTACAGGTAAACAAGTACACAAGTAAATATAAAGGGTGTTTACTTGTTTCCCTGTGTACTTGTATACTCCTTCAATACTTCTTCTGCTTTATCAATTCGTACTGTTTTTTCTGCGACCAGTCGGGCGGCGACTTTTTCGATCAAATCGCCGCTCGCGCCTGCGGCAATCGCAACCTGACGTGCGTGTAGCGACATATGTCCGCGTTGGATACCTTCGGTAGCGAGGGCACGTAGGGCTGCCATATTTTGAGCGAGTCCCACCGAGACGATGATCTCAGCCAGTTCATTAGCTCTTACCACCCCCATCAGTTTGACCGCAGCTTGTGCCGCAGGGTGGACTTTGGTTGCGCCACCGACGATTCCGACTGCCATGGGCATTTCGAGTGTGCCGACGAGGTTTCCGTCCTTGTCCTTGCCCCATGTGGAGAGGGAAGTGTACTTGCCTGAACGCGCCGCATAGGCATGGGCGCCCGCTTCGATAGCGCGCCAGTCGTTGCCGGTGGCGATAACAACTGAGTCCACACCGTTCATGATGCCCTTATTGTGGGTTGCGGCGCGATAAGGATCAGACGCGGCGAACGCCCACGCCTCGATGATCCCATCAAGGACTTTTTCGCCGGAGAAATCGCCAAATGCCAGTTCTTTTACGGGAACCGTGCAACGCGCGCGGGCGAGGCGATGATCTGCAAGATTGGAGAGAATGCGCAGGTGGACACGTCCACCCGTGATGGATTCGATGTGGGGAGCCAGCCGTTCGCAGGCGGTGTTGACGGCGTTCGCCCCCATCGCATCACGGACATCATAAATGAGATGAACCACGAGGAACGGTCCGATGGGGGACTCACTGATTACGCGTACTTCCAGGTTGCGTGCACCGCCGCCGAACTTCTTGAGCACCGGGTCGACTGCATCCGCTTCGGCGAGGAGTTCCACTTTATGTTCCAATATGGAAAGCTGTGCCAGATGAACATTGGGGAGATCAAGGATCTGCATTTGTCCGATCATGTGCGGTTCTGTCGTTGTTGCCTGGAAACCGCCGCCCGTACGGGTTAACTTCGCCATAAATGAAGCGCCTGCCACCACGGAAGGCTCTTCAATTGTCATGGGAACGAGAATATCCTTGCCGTTCACCTGAAAGTTCAATGCGATTCCGATCGGCAAACTGTATAAACCAATGACGTTTTCGATCATGTGGTCGGCGGCTTCAGGGGAGAGTCCGCCTGTAGTCCACGCGGTCAGGTTTTCGGGAGTCTGATTCGATGCGTCCGCCAATTTGGAGCGTCGCTCGTCGAGCGTCATATTGTAGAAACCGGGGATGCGGGAAGTTGTCATGTTTTCACCTTTGTATGATTTTATTGTACTCCTCTGCCAAAATCTATCAAAATTAATCAAATTGGATATAATGCTTAGGTTGAGGTGTCTTTGTTATGCTCCTGACTCGTGAACAACTGCAGGAACGCTTAATTGCGTTGCATCAAGCCAGCCTGGAATTGGTGAAGGATGTTTCGTTAGACCATTTGCTGGAGCGGATCGCCCAGGCGGCTTGCGAACAGGCTGAGGCGCGTTATGCCGCGCTGGGGGTATTGGATGATCACGGTAAACTGGTGAAGTTCATTTCTGTTGGCATGTCTGATGGGGAGATCAAGATGATTCCGCATCCGCCGGTGGGGAAAGGGTTGATCGGTGAACTAATGAATGCCGATTTCCCGTTGCGATTGCCTGTCATTCAGGATCACCCGCGGTCTGTAGGGTTTCCTCCAAATCATCCGCACATGGTTTCTTTTTTGGGAGTGCCGATTCTGGCGGCGAACCGTCAATTAGGTCAGATCTATCTCACCGAGAAGATCGGTGCGCCCGAATTTACGGCTGATGATGAAAAGATCATCCAGATGCTTGCCACCTATGCAGTAGCGGCGATCCAAAATGCCCAATTACATGAGAACACGCGTCGTTTGGCGGTGTTGGAAGAGCGCGAACGCATCGGTATGGATCTGCATGATGGCATTATTCAAGCCATTTATGGGGTGGGATTGTCCCTTGAAAGCACTTTACACATGATCGAGGATGATCCGGGAGTTGCAAAGGAGCAGGTGAAGCATTCGATCGGCGGATTAAATCAGGCGATCCGTGACTTGCGTGCCTATATTATGGACTTGAGACCCCGTCAATTGGGGAATAACGGCTTGATGAGCGGTATAAAAAGCCTGATCAGTGAGTTTCGCGCCAATTCTCTGGCGATGGTGAGCCTTTCGGGACCCGACCACGAACTTTTGGAGATGCCTCAATCACATTCCCTGGCTCTATTCCGCATTTGTCAGGAGTCTTTGGCGAATGTGGCGAAGCACGCGAAGGCAAAGAACGTTCAAATATCAGTCTGGTCAACGGATGATCGTGTCTTGATGGAGATTCATGATGATGGAAGAGGCTTCGAAATAGAAAAGATGAGCACCACCATCGGTCATGGACTGGCGAACATGCAGACGCGTGCTCATTCAGCAGGCGGTGACCTCGATATATCATCTGCCATTGATGAAGGCACGACCATACTTGCATGGGTTCCGCGTCACGCGCGTTGATAAAAGCCGGGTTAAAAAATTTATTTAAGGTTGAATCACAGAATCCTGTGTTCCATTGAAAGCGATTCCACGATCATCCTCACACGATTTTTTAATAACAGTCATCCATATCTATAAATGTGGATGGAAACTCGTCGCAAAACCCCACATGTGGGGGTCTGAAAACAGACTCGAACGTAACTGGCTGAAACGTGTGTTCTACGAAATGATGGTTTGTTCAATACTTTACGCGGCGAATCTTTAACGTTGAGTGACCTTAAAAAAACGAAAGTTTTTAAAGTAGCGTAGGCTTTGCGTGTTGTTATTTTCATACTATATCTGCTAGAATGGGTGCACGCTGAAATATGGATGTGGTGATCAATACCCATCGCAAGTCCCTGTAAGACTTATATAATAATTTCATACCTTTACAAGTAGCCGCTGATGAAGCGGGTTAATTCGACATACGCTATAGTGGACGCATGGAGCAATTATGAATGTAGAACAGGCATGGCAATCAGTACTGGGGCAGTTGCAAATGGAAATGCCCCGCGCTTCCTTCGATACCTGGGTACGCGATACCAGACCAGTTTCCTATCAGGATGGGACGCTGGTCGTTGGCGTTCGCAATGCATATGCCCGTGATTGGCTGGAAAACCGTCTTGCCAGTACTGTCAGCCGTTTGCTTGTTGGAATTATGAATGCCAGTGTTGCTGTGAATTTTGTCGTGAATGGGAATGAGACGGAGCAAACAGTGGATGAAATGCCTGCGGCTCGCTCCCAGCCGGAGCCTGTCCCTGCTTACGAGCAGCCTTATCACAACTCGAAGATGAACCCGCGTTATGCCTTCGATACCTTTGTAGTCGGCTCTGGAAACCGTCTGGCACATGCCGCCTGCCTGGCTGTTGCAGAAAAACCGGCACGTGCCTACAATCCTCTTTTCCTGTATGGGGGGGTGGGGCTCGGAAAGACGCATCTTCTCCATGCCATCGGCAATTCCTGCCAGATGCGTGGATTGAATGTACTCTACGTTTCCTCTGAAGAATTCACCAATGACCTTATCACAGCCATCCGCACGCATACCACGCAGGCCTTCCGTGAGAAATATCGCTCTGCCGATGTCCTGTTGATCGACGATATCCAGTTCATCGCCGGCAAGGAATCGACACAGGAAGAGTTCTTCCACACCTTCAATACCCTGCATGGGCAGGACAAGCAGATCATTGTCTCGTCTGATCGCCCTCCGAAGGCGCTGGTGACACTCGAAGAACGCCTGCGCTCACGATTTGAATGGGGTTTGGCTGCCGACATCCAACCACCCGATCTTGAGACACGCCTTGCGATCCTGCGCTCCAAAGCCGAGCGGACGGGACGTCAGATTTCAGATGAGATCCTGGAAAACATCGCCCGCCGTGTGCAATCGAACATCCGTGAATTGGAAGGAGCGCTCAATCGCATCCTTGCCTTTGCCGACTTAAGCGGTACGTCCCTCACACCAAACCTCGTCGAAGTGGCGCTGGCAGACCTCCTGCCGCAGCGTAGTGACATTGCACCGGCAAAGATCATCGAACTGGTGGCAAAGGAATGGCAGACCTCCGTCGAAGCGCTGTTGGGGCGTGACCGCTCACAAAAGATCGCCCAGCCTCGCCAGGTTGCCATGTATCTCATGCGCAAAGAGACGGATGCATCCCTGCCGCAGATCGGTGAGGTGCTTGGCGGACGCGATCATACAACTGTCATGTACGCCATCCAGAAGATCGCCGGTGATATAGAGACCAAAGCCGACCTGCGGAAGCGTGTGGTCAGTGTCAAACAGCAGTTATATGGTCAGGCGGCAGTGATCTAAGTTTAATTGCCAAAATTTATAGCGGAAATGCTCTTTCGGGGCAGGTTGAATCAAGTACGCTCAACCCTCGCTCCGAAAGAGCATTTTAAAAGGGGAGTAGTCGCTACTTCGACGGGATCAACTTCCGGCTTCGTGAGAGGCGTTCCTCCCGAATCCTGTGTTATAATCCCGCCGCTTCCACTGAGAAGCACATCTTGCCTGGGACGGGCATCGAGCGTCCTTGAGCGGGTTACCAATCCCCGCTAAACTCATTCCACTGTGCGCCAGAAGTTCTGCGCGTTGAGAGTGGAAAAAGTAAGGAGAAAATAATGGCTGTTATTTCTATGAAGGCCCTTCTTGAAAGCGGCGTCCATTTCGGGCACCGTACCAACAAGTGGGACCCCCGCATGAAACCGTACATCTTCACGGAGCGTAACGGTATTCATATCATCGACCTGCAACAGACATCCAAGTTGTTGAATCACGCCTATAACGTGATCCGCGATGCGGTTGCCAACGGCGGGACTGTTTTGTTCGTCGGCACCAAGCGCCAGGCGCAGGAAACCGTGGCTGAAGAGGCAACCCGTTGTGGCATGCCCTACGTCACCGAGCGCTGGATGGGTGGCATGTTGACCAACTGGTCCACCATGAATGCCCGTATCCAGGAACTTGCCCGCCTTGAGAAGATGCGCGACAACAATGAGCTTGAGCGCCTGACCAAGAAGGAAGGTCTGCTCATCGGACGCGAGATCACGCGTCTTACAACCCGTTTGTCTGGCACACGCACCATGAAACGCCGTCCGGACCTGATCTTCATCATCGATGTTGGGCGCGAGCTCTCCGCGGTGCATGAAGCGAATTTGCTCAACATCCCGATCGTGGCGATGGTGGACACCAATTGCGACCCGCGGGGTGTTGATTATGTGATCCCCTCCAACGATGACGCCATCCGCGCCATCAAGTTGCTGGTTGCCAAGGTTGCCGATGCTGTGCTCGAAGGCAAAGCCATGCGCAAGGAAGAAGACACCGAAGAGAAGCCCGCTGAACAGGCGAAATCCAAGTCTGATAGACCTGCCCGCAAGGCTCCGCGTGTGGTTGAAACTGACGAGGAATTGGGAGACACTGCCCTCCTCGGTGAAGCCACACTGGCAAAGATGAGCGCCGCCCAGGAACCTGCCAAGCCTGCTGTTGAAGAAACTGCCAAGCCTGTTGAAGAGCCTGTCAAGCCTGTCGAAGAGCCTGTCAAGCCCGCTGAAGATGCAGAAACAAAAACTGAGTAATTCGAAGATAAATAAGGAACGACGTAGACATGGAAATCACGACTGAAATGATCAAGGAATTGCGCGCCGCCACCAATGCCGGCATTTTGGATTGCCGCAAGGCGCTGACAGAAGCAGACGGCGACTTCAACAAGGCTGTGGACTATCTGCGTGAAAAAGGCATGGCTACCGCTGCCAAGCGCGCCGACCGCGAAGCCTCGCAGGGCGTTGTGGAACTGTATTCCCATGGCGGTGGACGCGTGGGCGTGATGGTCGAAGTGAATTGCGAAACCGATTTCGTTGCCCGCTCGGACAAGTTCCGTGAACTGGCTCACGAACTCGCGTTGCAGATCGCCGCCTCCGCGCCGCGCTACCTCAAGGTCGAGGACATCCCGGCCGAGGTGATGGAACACGAAGCCGATATCGCCCGCGCTCGCACCAAAGAGGAGGGCAAGCCTGAAAACGTCGCTGAGAAGATCGTGCAGGGACGACTCGAGAAGTTCAAGGATGAAGTTGTCCTTTCGCGCCAGGCATACATCCGCGATGAGTCCATCACAGTGGAGAAGTTGATCCTTCAAACGGTGGCAGCCATCGGTGAGAATGTGATCGTGCGCCGCTTCCAGCGCTGGGAGTTGGGCGAGAGCCTGAACAATTAATTGTCGAAATGACCAACCCGAAGGTTGGTCATTTTTATAATATTAACAGAGGAGACACAAATGGCTGAGTTGAAATACAAACGCATCTTGCTGAAGCTGAGTGGGGAAGCGTTGGGTGGAGAAGGTGGGTTGGGTATCAACGTCGATGAGGCGGACGTGATCGCCAGCCGCGTCAAGGAAGTGTACGATATGGGCGTGGAGGTGGCGTTGGTGATCGGCGCGGGGAATTTGTGGCGCGGTAAACAGGGGCTCGAACGCGGCATGGACCGGGGAACTGCCGATTACATGGGCATGTTGGGCACAGTGATGAATGCCCTTGCTGTGATGGATGCCCTCGAACGCGCCGGCGTATATACCCGGGTCATGTCAGCCATTGAGATGCGCGCCATTGCCGAGCCTTACATCCGGCGCCGTGCCATCCGCCATTTGGAAAAAGGGCGCGTGGTCATTTTCAGCGCCGGCACCGGGAACCCCTATTTCTCGACGGACACTGCCGCCGCATTGCGTGCCACTGAGATCGGTGCCGATGTGGTCATCAAAGCGACCAAAGTGGACGGCGTGTACGACTCAGACCCGAAGAAAAACCCGGAAGCTATAAAGTTCGAGCACATGAAACACATCGACTTTTTAAGCCGCCGCCTGACCGTGATGGACAGCACGGCGGTGACCTTGTGCATGGAAAACAACCTGCCCATCCTTGTGTTGAATTTTTGGGATGTGAAAGCCCTGACGGGTGCCCTGCGCGGGGAAACGGTCGGCACACTGGTCAGTTCATAATTGTACGGTTTTCAGCAACAGGAGAGCGTAAGCTCTCCTGTTGTGCTTCTGAGAGTCTCTCTCGTTTCCTCAAATTCTCTCACGGTTCGCCTTTCATGTAGCGTTTTTCGTCGTTTTGGTGTATCCTTAACATCAAGATTATTTCACAACTCAGGAGACTGTGGTGATAAAAGATATCCTTAATGACGCTGAACATCGCATGCGCAGTGCCATCCAGGTTTTACATGACGACCTTTCCGCCATCCGCACTGGCCGCGCGAGCCCGGCTTTGGTTGAAAAGCTGCCGATCGAATATTATGGGGCTCCCACACCTCTGCAACAACTGGCATCGATCGGTGTTCCCGAACCGCGCACGCTGATGATCAAGCCTTTTGATGCGACCACACTCAAGGCGATCGAAAAAGCGATTCAATCCTCAGACCTGGGCTTGAATCCCAATAACGATGGCAAGGTCATCCACCTCAACCTGCCTCCGTTAACCGAGGATCGCCGCCGCGACCTGGTGAAGCACGTGCATCATCGCCTGGAGGAGTCGCGCATTGCAGTCCGCAATATTCGCCGCGACTCACATAATGATATGCGTGACTTCGAAAAGGAAAAATTGATCTCCGAGGACGAGTTGAAACGCGGCGAGGAAGACCTGCAAAAACTGACCGACAAATACATTGAAGAGATCGCCCAGCACGGTCAAACCAAGGAAGCGGAGATCATGGAAGTGTAGGCGGGGTCTGCTTGCCATATACTCGGTTCTGATTTTCATGACAAATTCATCCAATACTATTCCTGCTGACAAACTCCCCCGACACGTAGCCATCATTATGGATGGCAACGGTCGCTGGGCGCTTTCGCGCGGACTGCCGCGGCTTGCGGGTCATAAAGCCGGCACTGAAAACCTGCGGCGCATCATCCGCGCTTCGGTCGAATTCGGTGTGAAATACCTGACGATTTATGCATTCTCCACTGAGAATTGGGGTCGCCCGCCTGAAGAAGTGCAGGGGTTGATGTTCATCCTCGAGGATGTCCTTAACCGTGAGCTTGCCGAACTTCACAAAGAAGGGGTGCAGCTCAGGCATATCGGTCGCCTGGAACGGCTTGCCCCCAACCTGCAGGAAAAAGTGCTCGACGCCATCGAACTGACAAAAAATAATGACAAACTGGTCCTGAACGTCGCCTTCAATTATGGCGGGCGCGATGAGATCGTTAACGCAATACAAAACATCATAAAGGACGGCATCCCTCCGGAGGATGTAACCGAGGCGCTCGTCAGTCGCTATCTTTACACCGCTGGCGTACCGGACCCGGACCTGATCGTCCGGCCATCGGGCGAGTTGCGTGTCAGTAACTTCCTGATCTGGCAGGGAGCATATTCCGAGTTATACGTCACGCCAAAATATTGGCCCGATTTTGACAAGGAAGAATACCGTCGTGCTCTGGAGGCATTTGCCTCGCGTGATCGACGCTATGGGAAAGTCTCATCGAACGAGTATGAGGCTTCCAATGCTTAAACGCACATTGACAGCGCTGGCAATTGCAGCGGTGGGTCTGCCGGCGGTCATTTATGGGGGTGTCTTCTATTACCTGCTCATGGGAACATTTCTTGTGGGAGGCGCGTGGGAATACACCCGTATGTATCGCGCGGTTCAGCATGAACCGAACGAGATCGTCACGATCGGAGGCGTGCTTGTGATAGCCACAGCGCGCTTCTTTTTTGCGGAGTACGCGCCGCCTTTGTTCATGATCTTGATCCTCCTGGCAATGGCTGTGCATCTGGTCGCTTTTGAGCGTGGTCGCGACCATGCCGCAATTGATTTTGGAGTGACGGTCGCAGGGCTCGTTTATCTGGGCTGGGTTGGGGCGTATCTGCTCGATTTGCGCTATCTGGTTAACAAAGACATTGGCTTATGGTGGTTCATGCTTGTGTTGCCAATTGTTTGGGCTGCGGATACCGGAGCCTATTCGATCGGTGCGGCATATGGAAAACATAAAATGGCGCCGCGGCTCAGCCCCAAGAAAAGCTGGGAGGGGTATTTTGCTGGCATGTTCACTTCCGTGCTGGTGGGAGCATTTTTTTCCTATGCCTTTTCATCCCTTGGACCTCAACCATTGCGCGATTTGATCAATCCGATCCAGGGTGCCGTGCTCGGTCTGGTGATCGGGGCGCTGGCTCCGCTGGGTGACCTTGGTGAAAGCATGTTCAAACGTCAAAGTGGATTGAAAGACTCGAGTAATGTTTTCCCCGGTCATGGCGGCTTTCTCGACCGCATCGACTCATGGCTGTGGGGCGCGGCGCTGGGTTACTTTATCATCCAATTTTTTATTCTATAAACGGAGCGCGAATGGACTACAACACGGATCCCACTCGTAATCTTGCCCTGGAACTGGCGCGCGTGACCGAAGCCGCGGCGATGGCGGCCGGTCGTTTCATGGGCCGCGGTGACAAAGAGGGGGCGGATCAGGCCGCGGTCAACGCGATGCGGATCGTCCTCCAGACGATCGAGATGAACGGAATCATCGTCATTGGCGAGGGCGAAAAGGATAACGCTCCCATGCTGTATAACGGAGAGAATGTGGGCAACGGCTCTCCTCCGAACGTGGATGTTGCGGTGGACCCCATTGACGGGACCCGCCCCTTGGCGTTCGGCCGCTCGAACTCCCTGGCGACGGTGGCGCTTGCTCCGAGCGGGACGATGTTCAACCCCGGTCCGTTTGTGTATATGAACAAGTTGTGTGTCGGACCGGAAGCAAAAGGCAAGATCAATATCGAAGCCTCGATCACCGATAATCTCAAAGCCATCGCGAAAGCCAAGGGACGTTCTGTGGAAGACCTCACTACCATCATCCTCGACCGTGACCGTCACATCGACATGATCGCCGAGATCCGCAGAGCAGGCGCGCGCATCCGGCAGATTCCTGATGGCGATGTCGCCGCGGCGTTGATGACCGCCTGGCCCGATTCCGGTGTGGATGTATTGATCGGCATTGGCGGTACACCCGAGGGCGTGCTCGCGGCGTGTGCCTTGCGTGCGATGGGCGGCGAGATCCAGGGCAAGTTGTATGCGCGCGATGAAGATGAACTGCGCCGTGGTCATGAAGCGGGTTATGACTTCGACAAAGTTCTCACCATGGATGATCTTGTCTCCTCCGAGGATGTTTTCTTCGCCGCGACTGGCATTACGGACGGTGAATTGTTGAGAGGTGTACGGTATTTTGGTGACGGCGTGAAAACCGACTCGCTGGTCGTGCGCGGTTTGACCGGAACGGTGCGCCAGATCATTGCCACACATAGCATGGAAAAACTGCATCATTTTAGCGCAATCAAATATTAGTATCTGAACGAGAACCAAATGTTATACGCTGGCTTGACATCACTATACCTTGCACGTATAATGTCGGTCGCCTTCCTCGATAGCTCAATCGGCAGAGCGAGCGGCTGTTAACCGCTAGGTTCCTGGTTCGAGTCCAGGTCGAGGAGCTAAAGACCCTGCAAAGGGTCTTTTTGTTTTTGGGTCTCGCTATATCTGACCAATATGAGGAATTATCTGCACTTTATTCGAGTAGGTTACAAATTCTGGAGGTACTTGAATCTTTGCCTCGAATTTGTTGTATACTGAAATTGAATTCTTCCTCATACAAGAAGAATTAGGAGGAGTATCTATGAACAACGCACCGGCACGAGTGTTGGGGATGCTAGCCTGGTTGGGAGCGCTTGCCATTACCGGGTCGATCATTCTAACGTTGACCGCCGCGAGGGTGGGAGAGCACAAGTCAAGCACCTATGGCAATGCCTACGTACAGTTCCAAAATTCATGGGGTGGAGAGATCGGGATCGTCCCGCCGGAATTCAGTCTCCTGCGGACCTACACAGAGACCCAATACAACAAAGACTCAAAACAATACGAAGAAGTTGAAAAATCCGAGCGATATTCCCTGATCCCCAAAACGATCAAGATCGATTCCCTTCTGGATTACGGGGAACAGGAAGTGGAACTGCTAATTTTCAACGCGTTCGAGGCAAGCACCACCGAGACTCACGTGATCGAAAACAAGACTGACTATACAGGCGAACTGCAGGTCAAGATGACCAAGCCTGACAATGCCAATCTGTTATACGATTACAAGATCGTGATCCCATCCCGGGGCAACCTGGCAATTCTCCCTGTCATGGGGCAATCGGTGACGATCCTGCCGGAATTTGCTCCCGGCGATGACCTGGAGATCGTGATCACATACACCACAAAAGGCATGGATGTCTTCAAGTACAACCTTTCGGCATACAAGGATAGCGTGATCGAGAATGTCCATGCCGATGTCAATGTGAATGTGAATGAATTCGGCATCTATCGTTTTGGCCTTCCTCACGATACCGAAATTGCAAAAGATGGTGCTCATATCGAGTTTGATGCCGATAACTTTGCCACAACACAGGATCTGGGAATCACCTTCCTGGCAAAACAACTATACCTGGATCAGATACAAAGCCTGATGAGTTATTCACCGATGTCCCTGGTTTTGTTTTTGGTGGTGATCTTCCTCTTCTCGCAGATCTATGCCATCAAATTCAATGCGTTCCATTACCTGTTCCTCGGCATGATCGACGTCTTCTACTACCTGTTCGTCTCCTATTTAATTCGTTTCTTCGGCGTGACACTCACCTTTGGCGTGTCCATCCTGTTGACGGCGGTCATGTTCCTCGTGTACTGTCCCAATGTGTTCGGATGGCGCTTTGCCACTCGCGTGGTGGGATCGTATCTCTTCCTGCTGACCGTTGTCTTTTCGCTGATCTTCCTTATGCCGATCCTGCGCGGCTTGCTCTTTGTGGTCCTGATCTTCCTGGTGTTCATGTCGATCATGATCTTCGTGAGCCGCTCGGATATTTCCAAGTGGCCCATTGTCAGTGGTTAAGAAAATACTCCCAATAAGCCTGTATATGGATTTGTGACAACCATCAATTTCAAAAGGCGGCGAAAAATTCGCCGCCTTTTTTGTCTTTAGGAGGGCAATCCTTTTCAGCGTGTCGTTTTGATTAAATCTCAGGGATTGTTGTGTGCCATTTAGTTTTTATTAAGCAATTGGCGCGATACTTTGCAATATGACACGAAGGCGGGATATTTTATTTTGTACGAAGGTCCCAAGTATAAGGAGGCTTCCATGAAAAAATTAACTGTCTTCACGATGATCCTCGCGGTGATCCTCACTGCCTGTGTACCGGTAAATTCAGGGAACGGCGTCTCTACTCCTGTGGAAATGACCGCGGAGATGAGCACTGTAATTGCCGAACCTGTGGGAACTCCCGGTACGCAGGCTCCCTTCCCCACACCTGCACCGCCGACCGTCATTCCAACACTTCCTTCCGCGATTTCTCCAACAGAGTTGAAATATCGTGTGTTGGAAGAATTTCCAGATTTCTTTTTCTGCGATCCAGATTACTATCCAATAGCCCGTGAGGATGAAATGGTTCTTGCTCGACAACGTTTCCCTGAATTGCAGGCAAATCCGGAGGAATTTCGATCGATCCTGGATCATAATGGATTGAGCAGATCGACCACTTTTACCGACGATCAGAAATTGCTCATTTATCGAGAACACAAGAAATTAAATGCTGTTACCTTTGAATTGACCGGAGATAAATATCAGTTCCAATTACAAACCGGAACGGAAGGACAACAAGGGGTCTTCATCACCGGGACAATTGATGGTAATGGCTCAATCGATATTCAAAATCGTGATCCCAGTTTTCCTGCATGTCCTATTTGTCTTGCCGCGGGGACTTTGATCGACACACCGCGCGGACCTGTCGTTGTGGAAAAATTGCATGTTGGCGACCCGATCTGGACGGCGAATGAAACGGGCGAACGTATATCCGCGATCATTTTGAAAGTTGGGAGCATGAAGGTTCCTGCAAACCATCAGATGGTTCATATTGTCTTGAATGATGGACGTGAACTCTGGGCTTCCCCCGGCCACCCGACGGCGGATGGACGAACATTGAGCAGTCTCAAAGAAAATGACCTTTTAGAGGGTGCGCGCGTAACTCTGATCGAGCGTCTGTCTTATGGAGGAGCTGCTACTTTTGATCTCCTGCCCTCCGGTGACACAGGCTTCTATTGGGCGAATGGAATATTGATGGGTAGTACGCTGGCGAAACCATAAATATTTATCGTCAGATGGCGAATTCCGGGCTTGCGTTAGAGTGAAGATCCATGACAGACCTGATGCCGGCATACTCAAGATTGTTTTTGCGCCCTCCCTTTGCTATAATGGCCTCACGGAAGGAGAATCCCCATGCAGTCCTTTATTTTCAATGATGCGATTCGGTTCAAACTGGTCACCCAGCAGGAGGATACGGGCGCCAAGGTGCAGGTGTTCTTCGGTGTATTTCTCGGTGTGATGTTACGCTGGTTGTATGGTATCGTCGTGGTAGTGATCCAGGGCGGCCCATGGAACTTTGGAAGTTTGTCTGTGATCATTGCCCGCCTTGTGATCGCTTTGATAGCGACCGTCTTCGTCTTTTCCGGGTACTGGGGCAAAGTAAAAGACCAACCCGTCGGCATGCGCTTCCTGAATTCGCTGGTCTACGGTGTCTCGATCGACGCCCTCGTCGGTCCGTGGATGTATTAAGAGGAGGATCAAATGGACTCATTCATCTTCAATGACGCGATCCGTTTCAAACTGGCGACCCAACAGGAGGACAACAACGCCAAGATACAGGTCTTCGTCGGCGTCTTTCTGGGTGTTATTCTTCGCTGGATCTACAGCATCGCGGTGGATGTCATCCGTAATAACGCTCCCTGGTGTTTTGGGACGTGGGTCGGAATTCTTATCCGCCTCGCGGTTGCTCTCGTCACCACCTTCTTCGTTTTCTCAGGCTATTGGCAAAAAGTGAAGGATCAGCCTGCCAGCATGCGCTTTTGGAATGCCCTCGCCTACGGTATTACCATGGACGTGATCGTCAGTTCGTGGATCCCCTCCACCTGTTGAGCGTCAACTGGTTAAATCAAAAGAGAGAAGGTGTTTGCCTTCTCTCTTTTTGTTATTCGCTCTTGTCGGTGCTCTTCGACTCGCTCGGCTTGCTGGCTTCCTTCTTTTCAGGTTTGCTCTCGCGGGGTACATCCCCTGATGGAGATTTATGGTCGGTGGCATAAAACCCCGAACCTTTAAAGATGATCTTGGTAGGGGTGATCACTTTTCTCAATGATTTTTTGCGGCACTCGGGGCAGGTCTTCAAGGGTGCATCCTGAAAAGATTGATGTCGCTCGAATTGCACACCACACGAGTCACAACGATAGGTATAAACGGGCATTCTTTCTCCTTGCTTCAAATAGCGTATAAGATTATAGCGCGCACCAAAACGCATGGCAAGGGAAATGAAATTAGAGTTCTGTTAACGGATACCGCTGTCGTAATTCACCGTGATTTCCGTATACACTCCTTCTTCGACAACAAAAGCCCGCTCGCTCGCGAATGGCATCACATTTGGGGACTCCGGATGCAGGATATATTCCCCCGGCGGGAGCGGAATCTTGAACGTGCCATCTGTCTCCGTCTGGACTTGAACGATCCTTTTTCCCTTTGAGCTGTTGACCGTTAAAGTGGCTTGATACGGCTGGTCGGGGCATTCCTGTCCCTCCTGCACGACCGGGCACATCGGACCGACAAACACCTGACCCTCGACCCCGCTATCGGTCGGTGTAGGATTGTTGATGGATGTGCAAGCCGCAAGCACGAGAGCCAGGAGAACAAGGATTCGTTTGAACATGGCGGACTCCTTTTCCTTCAGACCCATAATGAGGTTGGAAAGTTCCCTACGGGTTGGGTGGTTTGGGCGTCCAGGTTGCAGTAGCAGTTGGAGTCGCTGTATCGGTGGGGAGATAGGCAGGGTCGCCGTGCCACGGCAAAAAGCGGATAAATGTCCTCGCGTCCTCAGTGCCCTTGATCTCGGTGCGCTGCAGGGAAAACAGATTCCCCATTCCCTGATCGGCGGTGAACCCCTCGGCACCCATCGCCGCGATGTATTTGGCAAAATGGACATAATTGTACGACGCGGCATTCCTCGACCCGAACGGGTAGGCAAACGTTTTTACTGGAACACCCAGCAGTTTCTCCAGCAGTTCACGCGATTCGACGATCTCATTGCGCTGTTGTTCGGGTGAGATTTTCTTCAAGTCGAAGTGGTTCATGCTGTGACTGCCCACCTCCCAGCCTGCCGCGACCATTTCAAGGATCTGATCCTTGTTCATGTATTTGTCGTAGCCGATGTAATTATTCACAAGGTACAGCACACCTGTGAAACCATACTTCTGCATGATGGGAAAAGCGTTGGTGTAGTTGTCGAGATTCCCGTCGTCGATGGTGATGAGCACCGGGCGCGGCGGGAGTTTGGCTCCCTCGGTGATCGCCTTGACGAGCATGGTTGTTGTGATGCTCGTATATTCCCAATCGTGTAGCAACTTCATCTCTGATTCGAATTTTTCAGGCGTCACATAATAACGACTATCCGTTTCTGAAGTATCGATGCGGTGATAGAGCAGGATGGGCACCAATACACTGCCGGGTCCCTGTTTGACCCAGGTCGCGGTGGGGATGGGAGATGGGGTGAATGTTGGGGTGGAGGAGGGAGTCGATGTAACGGAAGCAGTGACCGTCGGAGGCAGAGGCGTGGCGGTCGACGTCGATGTCGGTAACAGAGTCGGCGTGATCGGAGTCCCTCCGCAGGCAGTTAACAGCAAAATAGTCCCCAGAGTCAGTATCAGGATTTTGTTCATTCAGTTCCTAGATCGGATGATTTAAGTCCCAGAGAATTCGCAGACCGTCGAGTGTGAGCCAGGGAGCGATGATCTGGATAACGTCAGTTTCCTGCGCAATAACCTCTGCCATTCCGCCGGTGGCGATCACTTTCATGCCGGGACCGAGTTCCTTGCGGAAGCGTTCGACCATGCCTTCGACCATGCTGACGTAACCGAAGAGCAAGCCCGATTGCATGGCATGGACGGTGTTGCGCCCGATGATCGAGGGAGGGCGCTGGAGGTCGATGCGCGGAAGTTTTGCGGCGTGTGTGAAGAGTGCCTCGGTGGCAAGGTTGATGCCCGCCGTGATCGCGCCGCCGAGATATTCGCCTTCCTTTGTGATGGCGTTGAACGTGGGGCTGTGCCGAAATCGATGACACATGCGGGACCGCTATATAAATACATGACCGCCACTGCGTCTGCGATGCGATCAGCGCCGACCGCTTTCGGGTCCTCGTAGCGGACCTTGATGCCGGTCTTGATGCCCACGTCTACAAGGAATGGGTCCTGTTCGAGATATTCGCGGCAGGCCTGCACCACGCGCCCGGTAAGTTGCGGCACAACCGAGGCGAGACAGATGCCGGTTAATTCTTTTGTGGTGTGGTCCACATTGTTGAGCAACCCCTGGAATTGCAGACCGTATTCATCCGGCATGCGGGCATGGTCGGTGGCAAGCCTCCAGTGTGCGACGAGGTTGTTTCCATTATATAGTCCCAGCGTCAGGTTGGTGTTACCGAGGTCGATTGTGAGGAGCATGTTCGGTCTCCAAGATGGAAAAGGAATAAGTTTACGAAATAACGATTACTCCCTGATTATAGTCAGAACTTGCGGGAAATTGAGGGTTTTCGCGCCTCGATTTATGGACTGTTATTTCACCGCTTCGATGATCTCGGCGACCATGTCATACTTGTGGAATTGGGGCATGATGTACACGCCTCCCGCCCAAGCCTTGAGCTGATCGATCAATTCGACCGCGATCTCCACCCCGGCTTTGACTCCGTCTTCTCCCGCGGCTTCGATCTTCTTCCTTGTTTCATCAGGGATGAAAATGCCGGGTACTTCATTATGCAGGAAGGTCGCATGCCTTACACTGACGATCGGCAATATGCCCACCAGGATTGGCTTGTTGAGCTTCCCATGCTTTGCTTCATAGGCTTCGAGTAGTTTGGGTCCGTCATCGGGACGATAGACAGGTTGTGTGAGGAAGAAGTCTGCACCTGCTTTGACCTTGCGGTGCAGGTTCTTGATCTCATTGTCAATATCAGGCGGACAAAGATTCAACGCCGCACCGACAAAGAAATTGGTCGGCTGCCCGATGCTCGTGCCGGAATGGTCAATGCCTTCATTAAATCCCTGTTTGATGAGTTTGATCAAACCCGATGGCACCAAATCGTAATTGTCCATTGCTTCGGGATAATCACCGATGGCGGTCGGGTCGCCCATCACCACGAAGATATTGCGGATGCCAAGCGCGTGCGCGGCGAGCAGGTCGCCCTGCACTCGGAGCAGGTTGCGTCCGCGGGTGGGGAAGTGGAGCGTGGTCTCGACTCCCACCTTGCGCTGCACCACGTCACACACCGCCCAGGCGGACATTCTCATGCGTGCCATTGGAGAGTCGGCAACATTGATGATGTCCGCGCCGGCGTCGGCCAGCAGAGATGCGCCCGCCAGCAGTTTATGAGTCGAGAGTCCGCGCGGGGGATCCATTTCGACGGAGATGGCAAATTCCCCGCGTCCCAGTTTTTGCGCGAATTGCGTGGGCGGTTCCATTTCGGAAACCTCGGAGGTCTCCAGGACCTCCGAGGTCTGAATGAGCACCGAAGAATACTCCGAAGAATCCAATGCCTTTTTCATGACCGCGATATGTTGCGGGGTTGTCCCGCAGCAACCGCCAACGATGCATGCGCCCGTTTCGCGGAAGGAGAGGGCATAATCGCCAAAATACTCCGCGTCCGCGGGATACATGATGCGCCCGCCGACCTGTTCGGGCCAGCCTGCATTCGGTTTCACCCAGAACTTCCCGTCAGGCACAGCCTGGTGCATTTGCTTCAATATTCTTAAAAGTTGCGCGGGTCCACCGGAACAATTGACGCCGATCACATCCGCGCCGGAATCGCGCAGTGTACGTGCCACTTTCATCGGCTCATCGCCGAGCAATGTTCTATCATCGCGGGTAAATGTGACTGATGCAACGACAGGCAAGTTGCAAGTTTCTTTGGCGGCTTTGATCGCTTCACGGATCTCATACAGATCGCTGAACGTTTCGATGACGATCAAGTCTACCCCTGCCTCAGCCAGTGCCCGGATCTGCTCCACAAACGCTTCACGCGCCTGTTCAGGCTGGACCCGTCCGAAGGGCGCGATCCTCACCCCGAGCGGACCGATATCCCCCGCGACCAGCACATCCTTGAAGGATGCCGAAACAACGCGCTTGGCGAGGTCCACACCAGCCTTGTTGATCTCGATCACGTCATCTTGTAATCCATGCTTGGTGAGTTTGAAGCGGTTCGCGCCAAAGGTGTTTGTAATAACCAACTGCGCACCCGCTTCAATGTATGCGCGATGGATCTCCGCTACTGCGGCGGGATTGGTGAGGTTGAGTTCATCGAAACATTTGTCGAAGCCAACTCCGCGTGTATGGAGCATGGTGCCCATCGCTCCGTCAGCGAGGATGGTTTGGGAGGAGAGTAGTTCTAGAAATTTATTAGTCATGTTTTTCATTATCTCATCAATTGTTCAACGCGTGATTCACCGACGCTGTAATACTTCGCCTGTGGATGATGAACAATGATCGCGGCAGTGGATTGTTCGGGGATCAACTGATACGCCGTGCTCAGACTCATGCCGAGTTCAGTAGTCACAGCAGGCAACAACTCAAAGATCTTCTTGTGATCTTCGAGTTCAGGAATGGCGGGATAGCCCCACGAGTAACGCTTGCCTTGATTTTCGGGAATGCCCATTTCGCGGCGCAGGTGTTCGTGCAGGTAATTTGCTGTAGCTTCGGCAGTCTGAACGCCGAGACCGTGTGTGAAGTAGGCTTCCGTGTAATCATGGGCAGCTTGCAGTTTCTCAAAACGTTCAGTGGCTTCCTGTCCGACAGTGACGATCTGGAACGCGACCACATCCATTTGACCTGATTCGACGGAGGCGTAGTAATCAGCAAGACAGAGATGCTCATCATACGGCTGGCGCGGGAAGCTGAGACGTGTCAAAGTTTCATCGAGATTCTCAGGGTTGTAGATGATGAGGTCATCGCCTTCGGCTTGACAGGGGAAGAGACCATAGACAGCTTTTGGCGACAGCCATTTTTCGTGTATCGCTTCACGCTTCATCCTGTCGAGACGCGCATCGAACTCGGCTTTCAATTTATCCCATTCCTCACCGTGAGTATTCTTGGCTCCCCATGAGAGACGATAGAGTTCGTTGATGTTGAGATGTGTGAGAACAATTTCAAGAGGCATGTAATTGACAACGCGCATACCGAATTTGGAGGGCGGGAGGTTGAGAGGCGCGGGAGTAATGTTGGAACGTTGCAGGGTTGGAACATTAGCAGGTTTGGCACTGGCACGACCTAATTCCATGTCCGCTTCTTTGCGGACCTGTTCAAGCAATGCGGGTTTGCGATTTGTATCAATCAACTGATCCATCGTCTCGAGACCTTCAAAGGCGTCCTTGCAGTAGAAGACACCCGGCTCGTAGAAATCGCCTCCTTCGGTTTGGAGGATGCGGCGACCGAAGCGACGATTGATGGCGGCGCCACCGATCAGCACGGGAATCTTGTGTCCGCGGCGATGCAATTCGTTCACGATTAACGGCATTTGTTTGGATGTGGACACTAACAATGCCGACAGTCCAATCGCAGTCGCGTTGACTTCGACTGCTTTAGTGATGATCGTCTCTGCGGGAACTTGCTTGCCGAGGTCAATGACAGTGTAGCCGTTGTTGGCGAGAATCGTTTTGACTAAATTCTTGCCGATGTCATGCACATCGCCGTAGACGGTTGCAATCACAACGGTGCCTTTGGTGACACCTTCCATCTTCTCGAGATAATTTTCGAGATGGGCAACGGTCTTCTTCATGGCTTCAGCGGATTGCAGCACGAAGGGTAGGATCAATTCGCCCGCGCCGAATTTGTCGCCGACTTCTTTCATGGCGGGGAGCAGGACATTGTTGAGGGTGTGGACGGCTACTTCGTGTTGATGTGCCCTCATCCCCAGCCCCTCTCCCAATGAGAGAAGGGAGCCAGAATCCCCCTCTCCAACGGGAGAGGGGTTAGGGGTGAGGGAGTTCGCGGGCAACCTCTCATCCAACAGATCCCAAAGTACATTAAAAACATCTTCTGTTTTGTTTAGAACATCGCTATTCCAAAATCTGATTACCTTTATTCCGTGCTGTTCTTGCAAAATGTTGGTGCGCTCTTCATCATACTTGACTTGGTCATCCTCGTTGTGTTGACTTCCATCCAATTCAACGCAAAGTCTTGCTTCGTGACAGTAGAAGTCAAGGATGAAACCAGCTTTGGGGTGTTGGCGTCGGAATTTGGCGTCATGAAATCCACGGTTACGGAGGATTCTCCACATTAGTTGTTCAGCTTCGGTGGAATTCTTGCGAAGTTCACGGATGCGTTCTTTGAGTTCATCGGGCAGGCGCGGGTTGAATTTGATTGGCTTGCCCTCACCCTTCCCTCTCCCGAGGGGAGAGGGGGAAGCATCGCGGTTGATAATTTCATCAATATCCGCTTCGACGCCTTCTTTGTGGCGATGGACGATCTTCCAGTGCAGGCGTTGTTCGGGGGTCATGCCTTCGGTGGGATCAACGAGGGATGACTCAGTAGTTGGTGTGACGTTTTCAAAGTGTTCGATAAAAAGCTGTAAAGCATCTGCGCGACGGTTGAAGATCAAATCTTCGCAGAGTTCTTTTTCTTCGGCAGGGATATCTGCATACGCGGTGACATGGGCAGGATTCACGATCGCCATATCCAAACCTGCTTGTACGCAGTGATAGAGCATGATCGAGTTCAAGGCAGGGCGGGCTTGCGGCGCAAATCCAAATGAAAGGTTGCTCACACCCAGTGAAGCCATCACGCCAGGCAGGTTTTGTTTGATGAGTCGGATGCCTTCGATGGTTTCAATGGCGGAGTCGATAAATTCCTGGTCGCCAGTGGCGAGGGTGAAGGTCAGCGCGTCGTAGACCAAATCTTCGGGCTTGAGTCCGTGGTCGTTGACGGCGATGTCATAGATACGTCTGGCGACTTCCAGTTTTTTCTCGCGGGTCTTTGCCATGCCATTTTCGTCAATCGTCAAAACGATGACAGCGGCGTTGTGGTCTTTAGCGAGTTTGAAAATCTTATCGGCTTTGTCGCGACCAGATTCGAGATGCGTTGAGTTGATGAGACAACGTCCAGGGGCGGTCTTCAATGCAACTTCAAGAACATCAAGTTCGGTGGTGTCAATCACCAATGGAACATCAACACCCATCTCAAGTTTCTTGACGACCTTGCGCATGAGTTCCACTTCGTCGGGGCGTTCGGTGACCGCGCAGGAAATGTCGAGGGCGTGCGCGCCGAATGCAACTTGCTCACGGGCGATTTCGAGAATCGAGTCGTAATCTTCTTCGAGCAGGAGTCGCTTGAACTTGCGTGAGCCTTGTGCGTTGAGGCGTTCGCCGAGCAGGGTGGGAGGCGGATCTTGTCGCATGTCCAAGGCTGACATGGCGGAAGCAAGCTGAGGCGTAGAATGAGGCGGTCTCTTGGGAGGTGGAGTCTGATTCAGCTTGTCAACAAGCAACTTAAGATGTTGAGGCGTCGTGCCACAACATCCCCCAACAATTGAAATGTTGTGCTTCGTCACAAATTCGTAGAGGTCTTTCGCAAACGGTTCGGGCTCGAGCGGATAGACAGCTTGACCATCGACGTTGAGCGGCAGACCCGCGTTGGGGATGCACGAAACGGGCAGCGTGGAATTTTCGCCGAGGATGCGGATGGGCTCGCGCATGTGCTCGGGTCCGGTGGAGCAGTTGAGACCGATGACGTCGATGCCCATGCCTTCAAGGATGGCGAGGGATGCATTGATATCGGTGCCGAGCAGCATGCGACCGGTCGTATCAAGCGTGA
>Ga0210377_10000990_pt1 | contig 26628 bp, 20 predicted proteins | sample PLM4_65_b1redo_FD_155480 | JGI IMG/M metagenome (GOLD analysis project Ga0210377, IMG submission 155480) | Groundwater sediment microbial communities from an aquifer in East River, Colorado, USA - PLM4_65_b1 redo | ecosystem: Environmental > Terrestrial > Soil > Riparian zone | place: USA: East...
AAAGCCGGTGGAAACATCGGCCCCTCTTCGGAGTCCGTGCACAGGTGCTGCATGGCTGTCGTCAGCTCGTGTCGTGAGATGTTGGGTTAAGTCCCGCAACGAGCGCAACCCTTGTCCCTAGTTACCAGCGGGTCATGCCGGGAACTCTAGGGAGACTGCCGGTGTCAAACCGGAGGAAGGTGGGGACGACGTCAAGTCATCATGGCCCTTACGTCCAGGGCGACACACGTGCTACAATGGCCGGTACAGAGCGTCGCCAACTCGCAAGAGTGCGCTAATCGCCAAAAGCCGGTCTAAGTTCGGATTGTGGTCTGCAACTCGACCACATGAAGCTGGAATCGCTAGTAATCGTGGATCAGCCACGCCACGGTGAATACGTTCCCGGGCCTTGTACACACCGCCCGTCACGCCATGGAAGCTGGGGGGACCTGAAGTCGGTGCGCCAACCCGCAAGGGGGGTAGCCGCCGAAGGTCAATTCAGTGACTGGGGCGAAGTCGTAACAAGGTAGCCGTAGGGGAACCTGCGGCTGGATCACCTCCTTTCTGGAGCAACGAGTAGCCGGCCGGGCAACCGGTCGCGCGAAAGTTCTCTGGTGTCGCCCGCACTGCATCCCCTCCCATTCACGCTCACTTTTCTTCGCTCTTTGACAATTGAGGGATCGGATGATGTTGTAAGGAATCCACATCAATACTTACAGATGTGTAGCAACGATTTGAGATCAAACAAGATAAGGCACACGGTGGATGCCTTGGCATCGAGAGGCGATGAAGGACGTGCTAAGCTGCGATAAGCCTGGGGGAGCTGCACAGAAGCTATGATCTCAGGATGTCCGAATGGGGCAACCCAGCCGGCGGCGACGCCGGTTACTCCGCAAGGAGAGCCAACCCGGGGAACTGAAACATCTCAGTACCTGGAGGAAAAGAAATCAACCGAGATTCCCCAAGTAGCGGTGAGCGAACGGGGAAGAGGCCAAACCGGGGGAGCTTGCTCCCCTGGGGTTGTGGGACCACGACATGGGATGCACGACGCGAGGGTGAAGCGGCCTGGAATGGCCCGCCAGAGACGGTGAAAGCCCGGTAACCGGTTGCGTACGGCCCCTAGTGGTATCCCGAGTAGCGCGGAGCACGTGTAATTCTGCGCGAATCTGGGGGGACCACCCTCCAAGCCTAAATACTCCTCGATGACCGATAGTGCACGAGTACCGTGAGGGAAAGGTGAAAAGCACGCCAGGTGGCGAGTGAAATAGATCCTGAAACCGTGTGCCGACAAGCAGTGGGAGGGTCCGCAAGGGCCTGACCGCGTGCCTTTTGCATTATGATCCGGCGAGTTACTGCTCACGTGCGGGTTAAGGCCTTCAGGGCCGGAGCCGAAGCGAAAGCGAGTCTGAATAGGGCGCATGTACGTGGGCGTAGACCCGAAGCCGTGGCGATCTACCCTTGGTCAGGTTGAAGCCGCCGTAACAGGCGGTGGAGGACCGAACTCATGTGGGTTGAAAACCGCTGGGATGAACTGAGGGTAGGGGTGAAAGGCCAATCAAGCTCGGAGATAGCTGGTTCTCCCCGAAATATATTTTGGTATAGCCTCGGGAATTGAGTTCACAGGAGGTAGAGCACTGGATGGGTCCGGGCGGCGAATAGCCGTACCTCCCCCAACCAAACTCCGAATGCCTGTTGAATGCTGCCCGGGAGGCAGTCGCGGTGCGCTAATGTACCGCGGCGAGAGGGAAAGAACCCAGAACATCAGCTAAGGCCCCGGAGTGGTGGCTCAGTGTAGCAAAGGATGTGATGTTGCTGTGACAACTGGGAGGTTGGCTTAGAAGCAGCCATTCCTTTAAAGAGTGCGTAATAGCTCACCAGTCCAGCGATGTCGCGCCGATAATGGTCGGGACTTAAGCCACCCGCCGAAGCTATGTCTTGGTGCGCAAGCACCAGGGGTAGGGGAGCGTTCCCATAGCAGTGAAGCCGGGGCGGAAGCCTTCCGGTGGAGCGGTGGGAAGTGAGGATGCCGGATTAAGTACGCGAGTAACCATGTGAAAACCATGGTCCCCGTAAGCCTAAGGGTTCCTGAGCCATGTCGATCAGCTCAGGGTTAGTCGGTCCCTAAGTCGAGGCCGAAAGGCGTAGACGATGGGAAACGGGTCAACATTCCCGTACCAACGATGGAACGTTACGAGTCTGAGGAGGGACGCAGAAGCAAGGTGACCGGCGGGTGGTGGAATATCCGCTGCAAGGCAGGTAGACGTTGCCCGGTAGGCAAATCCGCCGGGTTAGTCGAGAGCCGATGCCGAAGGGGCCGCAAGGCCCCGCAAAGGGTGGCCGACGCATGCTGCCGAGAAAAGCTTCGCAGACCAGGACTATCGTTGACCGTACCGCAATCCGACACAGGTGGGCGAGGCGAGCAGCCTCAGGGGCTCGAGTGATTCACGGAAAAGGAACTCGGCAAAATGACCCCGTAACTTCGGGATAAGGGGTGCCGGCAGTACCTGAGGGCGTACAGCCCAAGGGGAGACCGGCCGCAGAGAATCGACCCAAGCGACTGTTTAGCAAAAACACAGGTGTCTGCTAAGGCGTAATCCAAGCCAACGTATAGACACTGACTCCTGCCCGGTGCCGGAAGGTTAAGGCAAGTCGTCAGGCGCAAGCCGAAGCGGCGAACCGAAGCCCCGGTAAACGGCGGCCGTAACTATAACGGTCCTAAGGTAGCGAAATTCCTTGTCGGGTAAGTTCCGACCTGCACGAATGGAGTAACGACTTGGGTGCTGTCTCTTCCGTGAGCTCGGCGAAATAGCAGTATCGGTGAGGATTCCGATTTCCCGCGACAGGACAAAAAGACCCCGTGCACCTTTACTACAACCTGTCATTGATTGTCGGTATAACCTGCGTAGCATAGGTGGGAGCCATTGAGGCCCGGGTTTCGGCTCGGGCGGAGGCACCAGTGAAATACCACCCTTGTTTTACTAACAATCTCACTCCGGCGCTCACACCGCCGAGGACCGTGGCAGGCGGGTAGTTTGACTGGGGCGGTCGCCTCCTAAAGAGTACCGGAGGCGCGCAATGGTGCCCTCAGTGCGGTCGGTAATCGCACGACGAGTGTATACGCAAAAGGGCGCCTGACTGCGAGCGCGACGGCGCGAGCAGGGACGAAAGTCGGCGTAAGTGATCCGGTGGTCCCGTGTGGACGGGCCATCGCTCATCGGATAAAAGGTACGCTGGGGATAACAGGCTTATCGCGCCCGAGAGTTCATATCGACGGCGCGGTTTGGCACCTCGATGTCGGCTTGTCACATCCTGGGGCTGGAGAAGGTCCCAAGGGTCCGGCTGTTCGCCGGTTAAAGTGGCACATGAGCTGGGTTCAGAACGTCGTGAGACAGTTCGGTCTGTATCCGTCGTGGGCGTAGGAGTGTTGAGGGAACTCGTCCTTAGTACGAGAGGACCGGGACGAAGCGATCTCTCGTGTACGGGCTGTCCTGCCAAGGGCATCGCCCGGTAGCGATATCGCGCGCAGATAACCGCTGAATGCATCTAAGTGGGAAACTGTCCCCAAGATGAACACTCCTGGACCGCAAGGTCCCTTAAGGGCCCTGGGAGACTACCAGGTTGATAGGGCGCAGGTGTACGGTGGGCAACCACTTCAGCCGAGCGCTACTAATCGCCCGTGCAGTTTGATCTCTTCCAAATTCTTTGCAAATCATCCGATCGCTCAATTGCCAGTCTGCAGGGACTGGGGATCAGGGAGCTACGGAACTAGGGTAACAACCCTAACTCCCCAGCTCCCTAGCTCCCTAAGCCCTCCGAGAATTGGCTGTCGACTAGCGCGCGGGGGCCACACCCGTTCCCATTCCGAACACGGTCGTTAAGCCCCGCAGCGCCGATGGTACTACGATCGCGAGATCGTGGGAGAGTAGGCCGTCGCCAGCCATTCCCAATCAAAAAACCCCGGCTCCTTGAGTCGGGGTTTTTTTGGTTGGGAATGGCGGCCATCAGCCGTCAGCTATCAGCCTTCAGTCGCTGAGGGCTGACGGCTGAAGGCTTGCGCTATCTTCCGGCATGCAACGCTCCGGCCACATCGCCCTTGCCGGCCGACCCAACGTCGGCAAATCCTCGCTCTTCAACGCCCTGGTCGGCGAGCACCTCGCCCTCGTGAGTCCCAAGGCCCAGGCCACCCGGCTCCCGGTCACCGGCCTCCGCACCGATGGCGACATCCAGTTCGTCTTCCACGATCTCCCGGGATTGCTCGATCCCGAGTACGCCATGCAGGCGCGCATGCGTGCCCTGGCGCTCGATGGAGTGGAGCGGGCCGACGTCATCGTCTATCTCTTTCCCGCAACCGAGGCACCGGCCCCCGACTTCGTGTCCCTCGCCCGACTCGAACGGGCCCCCACGGCGCCGGTCCTCACCGTCTACACCAAGGGGGACATGCTCTCCCCGACGTGGCACGGGGTGCTCTCCGCCGAAAACCTCGTCGTCTCGGCGACCACCGGCGACGGCATCGACGACCTCCTTGCCCGGATCGCGGCGCTCCTCCCCGAGCGTGAGTTCGCCTATCCCGCGGATGATCTCGGCGTACAGCCGATGCGGTTCTTCGCGGTGGAGTACCTGCGGGAAGGCGCCTTCATGTATCTCGAGGACGAGCTTCCCTACGCGTTCACCGCCGAGATCGAGGAGTTCCGTGAGACGACCGACCCGGTGTACATTCGTGCGTCGCTGTTCGTCGAACGCGAGACCCAGAAGGGGATCCTCATCGGCGAGGGCGGACGCACTCTGAAAGCGATCGGCACGCACGCGCGGCAACGGCTCGAGCAGCTGCTCGGCCGAAGGGTGTATCTCGAGACGTGGGTCAAGGTGCTGCCCAAATGGCGCCGCGATCCGGCGCAGCTCGATCGCTTCGGGTTTCCCGATCTTCCCACGGAGCGCCCATGACACTTGCCCCGGAGCTGCTCGACATCCTGGTCTGTCCGAAGTGCAAAGGCGATCTCGAGTATCGCCCCGCCGAGGCCATCCTGATCTGTCACGCCTGCCGCCTCGCGTACCCCATTGAAGACGATATTCCCATCATGTTGATCGACGAGGCCAAGCCGGTTTGACCGCTTTCGATCTCTCGCGGGTCATCGGCGCCGCGCGCAACATGGCCGCGGCCGCCAACCACGCCTTTGTCGGCACCGAGCACCTCCTCGCCGCGGTGCTGCAGGACGCCGACGGCATCGCCGCGGGTATCTTCTCCGACGCGGGGATCGCGATCGACGGCCTCGCCGAGGAGCTGCTGACCGGACTTCCCGTGGCCTCGCCCGACGCGCCGGTGCCGCCGCCGATGAGCCGGTTTGCCGAACGCGCGGTGGCCGACGCCGAAAGTGCCGGGGGAGATCTCCTGCTGGTGCTGCTTCGCGCGCCGCGGGGCCGGGTCGCCAGTGTCCTGGGCAAGCGCGGCGCCAAACTTCCCGACCTCCGGAAGGCACTCGAGCCGGCGCGAGCGGAGAGGCCAGCCCAAACTCCGAAGCCAGCCAAGGCGCCCAAGCAGCCAAAGCCGGCCAGGCAGAGTCCCCCCGCGCCCTCCGCGCCTTCGCGTCCTCGCGCCGAACGGCGGCCACCGGATGCCACCGAGGATGAATCGCCGCGCGAGCGCCGGCTTCCGCCGCACCTCGACACCAGGCGGCGCGCCGCGGGATCCGCCAGGAATTTTCCCTGGTCGCTCATCCTGCTGCTCGCGGTGCCGGCCAGTGTGTTCCTCAACGCCCGGCATGCATCGCCGATTCTGATCTTTGCCACCGCGTGTCTCGGCGTGCTCCCGCTCGCCGGATTGATGGGACGGGCGACCGAGCAGATTTCCGAGCGCACCGGCCCGACGATCGGCGGCCTCCTCAACGCGACGTTCGGCAACGCCGCCGAGCTGATCATCGCGATTGTCGCCCTCCGCGCCGGTCTGGTCGATCTGGTCAAGGCCTCGATCACCGGGAGCATTCTCGGCAATCTCCTCCTGATTCTCGGCCTCTCGCTGGTCGCCGGCGGACTCAAGGCGCCCATTCTCAGATTCAACCGCACATCGGCGGGGATGAGCTCGGCGATGCTCGCGCTCGCGGTGGCCGGACTCGTTTTTCCGGCGGTCTTCCACTCTCTGCATCCGGGGGTGCAGACCGCGACCCTCGCGTTCTCCGAGCTCCACCTCTCCGAAGCGGTGGCGGTGATCCTGGCGATCACCTATGGCTGCTCGCTCCTCTTCTCCCTCCACACCCACAAATCGGTGTTCGGAATTGATTCGAGCTCCACCCCGGAGGGGCCCGAGTGGAGCCTGCTCAAATCGGTGAGCGTCCTGGCGGGCGCCACCGCGGCGGTGGTTGTCGAATCGGAGCTGCTGGTGCACTCCGTGGAGGGGGTCACCCAGAGCCTCGGTCTCTCTCAGGTCTTTCTTGGACTCATCATCATCCCGATCATCGGCAACGCCGCCGAGCACGCCACGGCCGTCCTGATGGCGCGCAAGGGGAAGACCGATCTGTCGCTCCAGATCGCGCTCGGTTCGAGCACGCAGGTGGCGCTCCTGGTCGCGCCGATCCTGGTGCTTGCCGGTGTCCTCATGGGGCAGCCCATGAATCTGGTCTTTTCGACGTTCGAGGTGGTCACTCTGGCGGTTTCCACCATCGTGGTCGCCATGATTACCCTGGACGGCGAGTCGCATTGGTTCGAGGGGGTCCAGCTTCTGGCCTTATATGCGATGGTCGCCGCGGCCGCCTACTTCCTCTGATTTGACTCCCGGGTCCCAATTCCGTAAGTTGCTTGGGGATAAACTCTTACGAAAGATGATGGGTGCGAACTCGTCCGACCATTCTCTACTTCGGACCGGTCGGGGGAGCCGTTCCTGACCTGGTACGGCTCTGGGCCGAGGGGAAGAGCTTTCCCCTCGAGGTCCATGCCGATCCCGCCGAGGTCGAATCGATCGTCCTCCGGGGCCATCCCTCCTTTCTTTTCATCGATGCCGACGGGATGGGAGATCTGGGCCTGACCCTGGTGCGCGGGCTCAAGAGCGATCCGTTCACCGCGATCATCCCCGCGCTTATCCTGTCGGGGAACCACGACGCGGAGGAGATCCAGCGGTGGTTTGCGGCGGGGGCGGACGAGATCTTTACCGGCGTCTTCCCCCCGGCGGAGCAACGAGCGCGCCTCGAGGCACTGCTGGTCCGGACCCAGCGCGACGTTTCGGTGCATCCATCGACCCGGATGCCCGGCACGACGGAAATCGAGCGCGAAATCCGGCGCCGGCTGGAGGGCACCCAGGAGTTCGCGGTCTGTTATGCCGATCTCGATCACTTCAAGGAATACAACGACCGCTATAGCTATTACGACGGCGACCGGGTGATTTACATTCTTTCCCGGATTCTTCACGACGTCGTGAAGGGCCTGCTGGGCAGCCGGGGATTCGTCGGTCATATCGGCGGCGACGATTTCATCTTCATCATTCCCGCGGCCGAGATCAGCCTGGTGTGCGGTGAGGTGCTGTCGGTGTTTGATACCCTGGTACCGTTCCAGTACAACGAGCAGGATCGGCGAGCCGGTTACTTTTTCGGGAAGGACCGGCGTGGCCAGCTCCACCGGGTTCCGTTGATGACCCTCTCGGTCGGCATCGTCACCAACCGTCACCGGGTCTTCGCCCACCCCGCCGAGGTGAGCGAGCTCGCGACTGAAATGAAGAGCTACGCGAAGACGCTGCCCGGATCGGTTTACGTGGTCGACCGGCGACAGAGCACCGTCCAGGACCGCCCCAGCGGATCGGCCGCGTCACGCGAGGGTATCGGCTAATCTCGATGAACGCCACCTGCACGCAATGTCTGACGGTATTCCGGGTGGACCCGGCCAAGGTGCCGGAGGCCGGCGTACGGGCTCGATGCTCGGTCTGCGCCGGGATTTTCTGGGTCCGCCGCGAAGCGGAGCCGGCCGCACTGCCCAGCCTTCCCGCACCGGTCGCAACCCGGGCGGAGCCTCCTCCGACTCCCGCACCTGCGCCGGCCGTCGCCCCAGCCGCCGCGGTGCGCCCGGCGGCGGCGGCGGTACCGCCTCCGGCGGTGGCGCTATCCTGGACGGCTCCCCCTGCGGTTGCGCCGTCCACTCCACCCCCGGCGGGTGCTCCGCCGTTCCGACCCGCCTCGCCGCCGGCTCCTGCGTTCCGCGCCGCGCCACCGGCGCCTCCGGCTCTGCACCCGGCGGCGGCCCCGGCTGCGCCCCGGCAACCCGCGTCCACCATCCAGGCACCGGCGGCGCTGCCGCCCCGGCGTCCGACCAATCCTTTCCTCTCCCAGGATCCCGAAGCTCGCGCTCGCCGGCTGGCGCGGGCTCTGGTCAGCGACATCGTCGTCTATCACCCCGCCAAGCGCCGCGACGCGCTCCGGGACGGCTCGCTCAAGCTGCTCTTCGAGGAGGAAATCCGGAAAAGCTGGGATGAATACGTCGACCAGGTGGGACGGGAGCTGGCGGACTCCACGACGTTCTTCACCGACGCGCTCAACGAGATCCTGGCGGACGGTCAGCCCGTTTTTCCCTGAGTTATATTTCTCCGCATTGGAGCGAGCCGTTCCAACGCCGACCGGCGGGGGGCGGCTCGCATCGCAAGTGCATTCTCAACCAGGGCGGCATGATGGCGGGTACAGAAGAGCGGGTAGACGAGCTGGAGCGACGCCTCCTCGAACTGCGGGAGTTTCTTTGACCTCGCAAACAAGGAAGCCCGGCTTCGCGGTCTCGAGTCGGACCAGGCTGACGCCGGATTCTGGTCCGATCCCGACCGTGCGCGCGGGGTGGTCAAGGAGATCAAGACCCTGAAGACCTGGCTCCTGCCGGCGGAGACCCTGGGCCAGCGCCTCGCCGATGCGCGCGGCATGGGGGAGCTGCTCGCGGCCGAGCCTGATGCGGGGCTGGCCGCGGAGCTCGACCAGGAAATCGAGAGCATCGGGCGGGCGCTCGAGTCCTTCGAGCTCAAGACGCTGCTGTCGGGCCCCGATGACGCGGGCGACGCAATCGTCACCATTCATCCCGGGGCGGGGGGCACCGAATCGCAGGACTGGGCCCTGATGCTGTCGCGCATGTACCGCCGCTGGGCCGAGCGGCGCGGCTATCAACTCAACGTCCTCGATCTGGTGGAGGGGGACGAAGCCGGCATCAAATCGGTGACGCTGGAGATCAAGGGAGAGTACGCCTACGGCTTCCTCAAGGCGGAGAAAGGCGTCCATCGCCTGGTCCGGATATCTCCGTTCGATTCGCAGGCGCGGCGGCACACGTCGTTCGCCTCGGTATTCGTCTACCCCGACATCGACGACACCATCGAAGTCGATCTGCGCGAGGAAGACATCAAGATGGACGTCTACCGGGCCTCGGGGGCGGGCGGCCAGCACGTCAACAAGACGTCATCGGCGGTACGGCTGACCCACATTCCGACCGGCCTGGTGGTGGCGTGCCAACAGGAGCGGAGCCAGGGGAAGAACAAGGCCACCGCGATGAAGATGCTGCGCGCGGCCATCTATCAAAAGAAGCTCGAGGAGCAGGAGGCGGCGCGCGCGGTCGTCGAAGCGACCAAGACGGACAACTCCTGGGGCAACCAGATCCGCTCCTACGTCTTCCAGCCCTACACGATGGTGAACGACCACCGCACCGAAACCAAGGTGGCCGATGTGCAGCGCGTGATGGACGGCGATCTCGACGAATTCATCCAGGCGTGGCTCAAGCGCTCAGGGGCGACGAAGTGACCGGATCCGCCGACCGGGGTTACCTCGAAGAGTCGCGGCGCAAGAACCGGGATGCCCTCCTGGCCCGGGGCACTCCTCCATACGCCTACCGCTACGAGCGCACCCACCAGGCTGCCGATGCGGCGGCGCTGTACACCGACGCGATGGGCGACGATGGCCCGATGGTGGCCGTGGCGGGCCGCCTCGCGGCGCTCCGGCTGCAGGGCAAGACGATGTTCGCGCACCTCGAGGATCCTTCGGGCCGGATTCAGCTCTACCTTCGGCAGGATGCCCTGGGCGACGGCTGGGAGATCGCCCAATTGCTCGACCTGGACGACCACGTCGGTGTGACCGGGACGCTTTTCCGAACCAGAACCGGTGAAGTCACCGTGCGCGCCCTCGTGCTCGAGGTCCTCGCCAAGAGCCTGCGTCCGCTCCCGCGGGGAAAGACGAGGCAGACCGAGGAGGGGGCGGAGACCTTCGGCGGGCTCGCCGATCCGGAGGTGCGTTACCGCCAGCGCTATGCCGACCTCGCGGTGCATCCCGACGTGCGGCGGGTCTTCGAGACCCGCGCCGAGGCGATCCGGTTCTTCCGCCGGTATCTGGACGAGCGCGGCTTTCTGGAAGTGGAGACGCCGATTCTGCAGCCGCTGTATGGCGGCGCGGCGGCCCGCCCATTCGTCACCCACCACCACGCGCTGGACATGCCGCTCTACCTCCGGATCGCCGACGAGCTGTATCTCAAGCGGCTGATCGTGGGAGGCTTCGAGCGGGTCTACGAGATCGGGCACGACTTCCGGAACGAGGGCATGGACCGGACCCACAATCCCGAATTCACGATGCTCGAGTGCTATCAGGCCTACGCCGACTACCGCGACATCATGGACCTCACCGAGGGCCTGGTCGCCGGTGTGGTGCAGCACTGCACCGGCGGCCCGGGGGTCACCGTGGACGGCCGCGCCCTCGACTTCACTCCCCCATTTCGCCGGGTGGAATTCGTGGCCGAGGTGGAGGCACGCACCGGACTGGACGTCCGGACCGCGCCGGAGGCCGAGCTCCGTGCGGCTCTGGTCGTTTCGGGCGTCTCCCGCGAAGAGGCGGACGGCTGTACCGGGGCCAAGCTGGTCGACGAGCTGTTCAAGGTCTCCGTGGAGCCGCACCTCATCCAGCCGACCTTCGTGGTGGACTATCCCAAGGCGCTTTCTCCGCTCGCACGGGTCCACCGGACCGACCCGGCGCTCACCGAGCGGTTCGAGCTGTTCATCAACGGCAGGGAAGTGGGCAATGCGTTCAGTGAGCTCAACGACCCCGACGACCAGCGTGCGCGGTTCGAGGATCAGGCACGCCAGCGTGCCGCGGGAGACGAGGAAGCCCAGCCGTTCGACGCCGATTACGTGCGCGCCCTGGAGTACGGCATGCCTCCCACCGGCGGACTCGGCATCGGGGTGGACCGGCTCGTGATGCTCATCACCGGCATGTCGTCGATCCGCGATGTGATTCTGTTTCCCGCGATGCGGCCGGAAACAGGGGGCCAGGGAGCCAGGGAGCCGGGGAGCCAGGCGTCATGAGCCAGCACCGCGCCATCGACCGATGCTGATCCCATCCGCCCTGGAACGCGCCATCGCCATCCGCTACATGCGGGGACGGAAGCAGACGCGCTTCGCCACGCTCACCACCATCATCGCCGTCGGCGGGGTCGCCATCGGCGTCATGGCCCTCATCGTGGTGCTCGGCGTGATGAACGGGCTGCGGGACGACCTGCGCGACCGGATCCTGGTGGCGAATCCGCATCTCCGGATTCTCACCTACGGCGCCTCGCTCAAAATGGAAAGTTGGCGCGAGGCGCTGGAAGCCGTCCGGCGCCATCCGGATGTCGTGGCGGCGGCGCCGGAGGTGCTCACCAAGTCGCTGATTCTCAACTCGGCAAATTATCCCTCGGCGGTGGACGTCGTGGGATTCGATCCCGATACGGGAAGCATGGCGGTCACCACGCTGGCCGACAAAGTCACCGCCGGCAGCCTCTCCTTTCACACCAATGCCGACAGCGTCGACGGCGGGATCGTGCTCGGCTACCGTCTGGCCAGCCGCCTTTCCGTCTATGTCGGCGACGTGGTCCGGCTGGTCTCGCCCGGGTCGGTGCAGGTGAACCGCGTCACCGGGAAACCCGATCCGAAGTTCTGGTTTTTCGAAGTGACCGGCACCTTCGACACCGGGATGTACCAGTACGACGACGGCTTTGCCGTGATGGACATGGCCACCGCGCAGCGGTTCGCGGGGCTGGGCGACGCGGTCACCGGCATTCAAATCCGCCTCCGGGACCCGTGGCGGGCGCCGGAGGTCGGAGATACCCTGCAGCGCCGGCTCGGATATCCGTTCCGCTCGTTCGACTGGCAGAGCCAGAATCAGAGTCTCTTCAGCGCGCTGCAGCTCGAGAAGCTCGCCATGGGACTGATCATCTGCTTCATCATGGTGGTCGCCGCATTCAATATCATCGGCACGCTGACCATGGTGGTCGCGGACAAGACCAAGGAAATCGGGATCCTCCAGGCGATGGGTCTCCCGCGCGGGGCGATCGGGCGGGTGTTTCTGGCCCAGGGCGCCATCATCGGCGCGGCCGGGACGGTGCTCGGCCTGGTGCTGGGGCTCGTGGTCGCCTACATGATCGACACCTCCGGCCTCATCCGGATCGATCCGGCGGTGTATTTCATCGATCATCTTCCGGTGCACGTGGAGATTCCCGACGTCTTTGCCGTGGTGCTGTTCAGCTTCGCCGTCGCCGTCGTCGCGACATTGCATCCCTCCCGAGCGGCTTCCCGGCTGACGCCGGTGGAAGCGATCCGGCACGAGTGAACACCGTGCTCAGTGCCCGGGACCTGCGGAAGTCCTACCGCGGGGGCGACGGCGGCACGATCGAAGTGCTGCGCGGCCTCGACCTCACGGTCGTCACCGGCGAGTTCGTCGCAGTGACCGGCGAGAGCGGCTCGGGCAAGAGCACACTGCTGCACCAGCTCGGGGCGCTGGACCGGCCCACGTCCGGAACCATCGCCCTCGACGGCGTCTCCTATGAGAGCCTCGATCCGGACGCGCTGGCGGCGCTCCGGAACCGGCGCATCGGGTTCGTCTTCCAATTCCATCATCTGCTGCGCGATTTTTCCGCACTGGAAAACGTCGCGATGCCGCTGCTGATTGGGGGTGCGTTGCCGATGGCGGCGCGGGAGCGGGCGCGCGCCCTGCTCGACTCGGTGGGTTTGACGTCCCGCATGACCCATCTCCCGGCCCAGCTTTCGGGCGGCGAGCAGCAGCGTGCCGCGGTGGCCCGGGCGCTGGTGACCGAGCCGGCGCTGCTCCTGGCCGACGAGCCGTCGGGCAACCTCGACGAGCAGAACGCGGAGCAGCTGCACGGGATGTTCGCGGGGCTGGCGCGCAACTTTCGCACGGCGGTGGTCGTCGTGACCCATAACCGCGCCCTGGCGGGGCGGGCCGACCGGATCCTGCGGCTCAGCGAGGGTGTCCTGGCCGAGGCCGCTCCCGCCGGTCTCTCGGAGCTGCCGGAATGAAGTGCAACGCATGCGGGGAACGGGACGGCGTCGTCAGCCTGACGCAGATCGTCGAAGGCGACGTCCGCACCGTGAGCCTCTGCGCCAAGTGCGCGGCCGAAAAGGGGATCGAAACCGGCATCGGCCTCGCCGACACGCCGCTTGGAGGTTTCCTGGCCGCGCTGGGCGAGAGCGCCGATCCCGACGCGCCGCTCGCGACCGCCCTGGAGGCCGGGTGCCCCGCGTGTGGTGCAACCCTGCGTGATTTTCGGGATACCGGCCGGGTGGGCTGCGCGGAATGCTACCAGGCGTTCGACGCGCCCCTCCGGGAGCTGCTGCGACGGCTGCATGGCTCCACGCATCACACCGGGATGCGCTATCACGGCACCGAGGCGGCACCCGCGGTCGGCGCGCCGGACGGCGGCACCCGCGAATTGCGCGAGCAGCTTCGCCGGGCGATCGAAGCGGAGCATTTCGAGCTGGCCGCCGAGCTGCGGGACCGGCTCCGGGACCACGAATGATCGATCTCTCCCTGCTGCCCGACGGCGGGATGGCATGGCTCGAGGCCAGCGGGCCGGGCAGCCACCTGGTGGTATCGACGCGGGTGCGGCTCGCCCGGAACCTGGACCGGCACCGCTTCATCACCCGAACCGACCCGATGGAGCGCGAGGCGATCCTGACCGAAGTGGAACGGGCGGCCGACTCCACTGCCGGGCTCGGGCGGGCCGTCAAGTTCCGGTTGGACCGTCTCGACCTGGTCGATCGCCAGCTGCTCCACGAGCGCCATCTCGTCAGCCGCGAGCTGGCCGCCCCCGAGACCGGCGGACGGGTCCGGCCGGGGGCCGGATTGCTGGTTCAGGACCGCGCCAGCGTCATGGTCAACGAGGAGGACCATTTGCGGCTCCAGGCCCTTCGCTCGGGCTTCGCGCTGGAGGCTACCTGGGGGCACGTCTCGACGTTGGACACCGAACTGGGACAACGACTTGCCTTCGCATTTCACTCCGAGTTCGGTTACCTTACGAGTTGCCCAACCAACGTCGGAACCGGGCTCCGCGCCTCGGTGCTGGTGCACCTTCCGGGGCTGGTTTTGACGAAGGAAATCAACAAGATCCTGCAGGGTTTGACCCAGGTCGGGCTCACCTTTCGGGGACTCTACGGGGAGGGCAGCGAGGTCGTCGGCAATCTCTTCCAATTGTCGAACCAGACCACGCTGGGCAAGACGGAGCGTGAGCTGCTGGACCATCTGGGCAAACTGGTTCGCCAGGTGATGGAGTACGAAGAGCGGGCGCGCCAGATTCTGCTGCGGGATGCGACCGCGATTCTCGAAGACAAGGTGTGGCGCGCGTTCGGTCTGCTCCGCTATGCGCGCACCCTGTCGTTCGAGGAGACGATGAATCTGCTGAGCGGTGTCCGGCTGGGTGTGGGGCTCGGGCTCATCCCGAGCGTCGGTATGTATACGTTGAACAAACTCCTCGTCTTTACCCAGCCCGCGCATCTCGCCGCCGCTCAGGGCCGAGTACTTGCCGACGAGGAAGTGCCGGTGCGCCGGGCGGCATACGTTCGGCAGGTGCTCGAAGCGGAAGTGGGGCGCCGCGGACCGTCCGCGGAGTCGCCACCGACCCAGGGATAACCACGCGATGAACGGCTACAACTTCACAGACCGGGTCCGGAAGGTACTCCAGATGGCTCGGGAGGAGGCCGCGCGCCTCCATCACGAGTACGTCGGGACCGAGCACATCCTTCTCGGGCTGATTCGCGAGGGTGAAGGGGTCGCGGCCGCGGTCCTCACCAATCTGAACGTCGATCTGGACGACATCCAGCAGAAGATCGAGGAGACCGTCAAGAAGGGCAAAGCGGCCGCGGCGCCGGGTCCCGACCTTCCCTACACCTCCCGGGCGAAAAAGGTGCTGGAGCTCGCCATGACCGAGGCCCGCGAGCTGAACCACTCCTACGTCGGGACCGAGCACCTGCTGCTCGGGCTCTTGCGCGAGGAAAAAGGCATCGCGGCCCAGGTGCTGACGGACGCCGGGGTGACCCTGGAGCAGTCGCGTGCCGAGACACTGCGTCTCCTCGGCAGCGACATGCCGCAGACGTCCCAGGGCGGCGCCGCCGCGCCGGCGCCCCCCGCCGCCGCGCCCAAGTCCGAAAAGAAATCCAAAACGCCGGCGCTCGATCATTTCTGCCGCGATCTCACCCAGCTCGGGGCCGAAGGCCAGCTCGATCCGACGATCGGGCGCCAGAAGGAAATCCAGCGGGTCATGGAGATCCTGGCGCGCCGCAAGAAGAACAATCCGGTGCTGATCGGCGAGCCGGGCGTCGGCAAGACCGCCATCGTCGAAGGCCTGGCGTTGCTCATCGCGAGCGGCCAGTGCCCCGACGTCCTCCGCGATCACCGGGTCCTCTCGCTCGACATGGCCGCGGTGATCGCCGGCACCAAATACCGGGGCCAGTTCGAAGAGCGGCTCAAAGCGGTGATGAACGAAATCGCCCAGAGCAAGAACATCGTGCTGTTCATCGACGAGCTGCACACGCTGGTGGGCGCCGGGGCCGCGGAAGGGGCCATCGACGCTTCCAACATGCTCAAGCCGGCGCTCGCGCGAGGCGAGCTCCAGTGCGTGGGGGCGTCGACGCTGAACGAGTATCGCAAGTACATCGAGAAGGACGGAGCGCTGGAGCGCCGCTTCCAGGCGGTCATCGTCGAACCGCCCACCGTGGAGGAAACCTTCGAGATCCTGAAGGGCCTCCGGAAGAAATACGAAGACCACCACCGGGTGAGCATCCCCGATCCGTCGCTCCAGGCCGCGGCCGAGCTGTCGGACCGGTACATCACCGACCGGTTCCTGCCGGACAAGGCGATCGACGTGATCGACGAGGCCGGCGCGCGCGCGCGGCTCGCCTCCCAGGCGCCGCCGGCGGAAATCGGGACGCTCAAGGCCGATCTCGAAAAAGTGAACCAGGAAAAGGAGGCGGCGGTCCGCGACCAGAATTTCGAGCGGGCGGCCGCGCTGCGCGACAGCGAGCGCGATCTCCAGAACCGCATCCGGCTCCGGCAGGAGGAATGGGAACGGGAGCGGCAGACCAAGCGCCCCATCATCGATGAAGAAGCGGTGGCGTTCATCGTCTCCCGCTGGACCGGCATTCCGCTCACCCGGCTGCAGGAAGCGGAGACCGCGCGGCTGCTCCGCATGGAGGAGGAGGTGCACCTGTCGGTCATCGGCCAGGACGAGGCGATCGCCGCGGTGTCCCGCGCCATCCGGCGGAGCAGGGCGGGTCTCAAGGACCCCAACCGGCCGATCGGCTCGTTCATCTTCTCGGGCCCGACCGGCGTCGGCAAGACCGAGCTGGCCCGCGCCCTGGCCAAGTTCCTCTTTGCCGACCCCTCCGCGCTCATTCGCGTGGACATGTCGGAGTACATGGAAAAATTTTCGGTCTCCCGGCTGATCGGAGCCCCGCCGGGATACGTCGGGTACGAAGACAGCGGCACGCTCACCAAGGCGGTGCGGCGGAAGCCCTACGCGGTGGTGCTGCTGGACGAAATCGAAAAGGCGCACCCCGACGTGTTCAACATCCTCCTGCAGGTGCTCGATGAGGGCCACCTGACCGACAACTACGGGCGGGTGATCGATTTCAAGAACACCGTGGTGATCATGACGTCCAACGTCGGCGCGCGGGACATCACCCAGTCCAAGTCGCTCGGCTTCCACGGCGGCGACCGGGCCCGCACCTTCGAGAAGATCGCCGAAACGGTCAAGGAGGAGATCACCAAGGTCTTCAATCCGGAATTCCTCAACCGGCTGGACGATGTCATCGTCTTCCACCCGCTCGACAAATCGCATATCGCGCAGATCGTGGGCGTGCTGCTCAAGGACGTGCAGCGGCGCATCGGCGACGAGGTCAGACTCACGCCGGCCGCCACCGACTTCCTGGTCGAGCATGGCTACGATCAGACGTACGGGGCACGGCCGCTCAAGCGGGCCATTCAGCGCTACATCGAAGACCCGCTGAGCGAAAAGATCCTGACCGGCGAGTTCACCCGGGGAGACGAGATCGAAGTCGATGTCGCCCCCGGGAAGGACAAGCTGACGTTTCGCACGCTCACGGGCACGCGGGCGTAACCGCAGAGATCAGTGCTCAGTGGTCGGTGGTCAGGGGTTCCGACCCTCGCTGACCACTGACCACTGACCACTGACCACTTTCGAATGAACCGCTTCCTTCTCCCGCTGTCTCTCGTCGCCTGGCTCCTCTTCGGAGCGGGCCCGGCGTCCGCCCAGGAGGCCGTGTCCCCCCCGGTCGACAGCATCATCGTCGAGGGGGCGGTGCGGAATACCGCCCGGCAGGTCATCAGCTTCTCGGGAATCCAGCTCGGCCAGCCGGCGACGTATCGCGGCATTCAGCGCGCCATCCAGGGCCTCTTCGCGACGGGGCAGTTCGACGACGTCCGGGTTGACCAGCGTCAGGCCGGCGACAAACTGATTCTGATTCTGGTGGTCAAGGAGCGTCCACTCCTGCAGCGCTGGGCGCTCCGCGGTGTGGAAAAGCTGGAAGAGGGTGCGGTGCGCAGAAAGATTTCCCTTCCCGAGGGACGGCCCCTCGACCGCGCGGCGATGGAGCACTCCCGGCACGCCGTCGACTCGGTCTACCGGAAGCGCGGCTACTACGCGGTGCAGGTCAAGACCATCGAGTTGCCGCAGGAGAACAACCAGGTCCGGGTGGTCTTCGACGTCGTCGAGGGTCCCCGGGTCGTGGTGGGCCAGGTCGTGATCGACGGGAACACCAAGTTCAAGGATGCGGACGTCGTCAAGGGAATGACGACCCGGCCCGAGGGCTTCTGGTGGTTCCGCAAGGGGGAGTACAACGAGGAGAAGGTCGAAGACGATATCCGGGCCTCGATCCCCAACTGGTATGCCGACCGCGGGCATGTCGATCTCCGGGTCTTGAGCGACACCCTGGTCGCGGATACCGTGCCCGGGAAAGCGATCATCAGGATCGCGGTCGACGAGGGCCCCGCCTACAAGGTGGGGAGGTTCGAAGTCAACGGGAACCGGCGATTCTCGACCGAGGAAGTCAGCGCCTACTTCCCCTTCGGGAAGGCGGTGGTCGCCGGCTCGGGAACAGCGATCGGCGATCCGTTCAGCCGCGCCGCCTGGGCCGCGGCCACCGAGCGCCTTTCGACGCTCTACCAGAACAACGGCTACATCTACAGCTCCGTCACGCCGGAGGAAGTGCGCCGGGTCGGACCGGACAGCGTGCCCTACGTGGACCTCAAGTGGTCCATTCGCGAGGGACAGCCGGCCGTCATCAACCGGATCATCATTCTCGGCAACGACGTCACCCACGAGCGGGTCATTCGCGAGGCGATCGTGCTGCTCCCGGGGCAGACGTTCAACCGCGACATGCTGATCCGGTCGTACGAAAACGTCTCGAACCTGAATTTCTTCCAGCAGCCCATCCCGCCCCCCGACGTGGATCCGTCCGACAACGGCGTGGACGTGGACATCACCTTCCGGGTGGTCGAAAAGCGCACCGGCAACATCAACTTCGGCGCCTCGGTCGGGCAGGGAGTGGGCGTCGGCGGCTTCATCGGTCTCGAGGAGCCGAACCTGTTCGGCAAGGCCAAGCGCGGCAAGCTGCAGTGGCAGTTCGGGCGCAACATCAACGATTTCAACCTGAGCTATACCGACCCGGCCATTCTGGAGACCCGCACCTCGGGCACCCTCACGGTCTTCAATTCGCGCCGCCGCTACACCATCGGCGATCTCGGGCGGCAGCGGCAGCGCGGCTTCCAGCTCCAGTTCGGCTTCCCGCTCTTCGGCTCGCGGTACACCCGGATGTTCCTGTCCTCCGGGGTGCAGCAGATCCGCTACTCCGACGCGGCGGCGGACTTGAGCCAGGCCTTTGCCTGCGACAATTGCACCCGGTCCTCGCTCGGCTTGAGCGTCGCCCGCGACACCCGGATCGGCCTTCCCTTCGCGGTCGCGGGTTCTTCGGTGACGCTGTCCGGCGAACAGAACGGCGGCGTGCTCGGGGGCACCGGCGATTACCAGAAGATCGACGTCGAAGGCCGCTGGTACACGCCGCTCGGGCGGCTGGGCGGCGGCGACCAGTTCGGGGGCGGCGTGCAGTTCACCCTGGGACTCACCGCCAAAAGCGGATTCATCATCGGCGATCCGGGCCCGTTCTACACCGAGCTCTATTCGATGGGCGGCGTCCAGTACGGGATTCCGCTCCGGGGATACGAGGAATTCGCCATCACGCCGGCGGGTTTCGACGCCAGCGCGGGCGGGTCGCAGGCGCAGCCGCAGTCGTTCGGCAAGGCGTACGCGGCATTCACCGTCGAAGCGGGTGCGCGCATCAGCCAGGCCCTGTACGCCAACATCTTCACCGACGCCGGCAACGTGTATCGGCGGATGCGAGAGTACAATCCGAGCCGGTTGTTCCGCAGTGTGGGCTTCGGAGTGGCGATCATCTCGCCCCTCGGCCCCATCGGTCTCGACATCGGCTACGGTCTCGACAAGCGGGATCTGCTGGGCAAGCCGAAGCCGGGCTGGCAGCTGCATTTCCGTCTCGGGAATTTCTTCTGAGTCGCGGCTGACTCAGCTACTGCGGTATCCACTGAGGGAGGAATCAGGAATGATCGTCGCAGTCCGGAGGCTCGTCACAGGCCTCGCGCTCGTCACCCTGACCGGGGCCGCATCGGCCGCCGCCCAGGGGCTCCAGACTCCGGCCGGCGCGCCGGGCCGCATCGCGTTCGTGAATGCGCGCGCGATCCTGACGGGCATGGCCGGCTACGCCAAGGCCGAGAGCACCTACACCAAGGAGCTCCAGGCCGCCCAGACCGAAGCGCAGAAGCTGCAGGCGGTGATGGATTCGGCCTTGAGCACCTACCAGCAGTCGCAGGCGATGATGTCGCCGTCGGCGCGCACCGCGCGCGAAAAGGCGCTCTCCGCCCAGCGCGACTCGCTGGAAGGGAAGCTCCAGGCGCTGCAGGAGCGGGTGGGCGCCCGGGAGCGCGAGTTGCTCGCGCCGATGCAGCAGCGGCTCACGGCGATCATCGACGGGATGCGGGCCGAGGGGAACTTTGCCATGGTCATCGACCTCGGCAATCCCGCGGTCGGCCAGCTGATCGTCTCGTACGACAAGACGCTCGATATCACCGAACGCGTGGCGCGACGGCTGCTGCAGAGCAACTGATCGTGCGCCGGGCGCCGGTCCCGCTCACCGTGCAGGCGCTCGCCACCCTGGTTGACGGGCGCGTGCTGGGCAATGGCGACCTCGTTCTCTCCGCCGTCGGTCCCCTCGAGGGGGCCGACGGCGAGACGCTTTCCCTCCTGAGCTCGGCGCGGTACCTCCCCGAATTCCGGGTCTCCGCCGCGGGAGCGGTGCTGCTTCGCGCCGCCGACCAGGGCGAGCCGACCGGACCAGCGGTGCGCATCGTCGTTCCCGACCCCCAGCGCGCCATGGCCGAGGCCGTCGCCGCGATGTTTCCGACTCGCGTCGAAGTCGGGTGGGTGGACCCGACCGCGAGGCTTTCCGCCGGGGTGCGACTGGGGAGCAGCGTCGTCGTCGGGCCCCATGTATGGCTCGGGCCAGGGGTCGTCCTGGGCAGCCGGGTGCGTCTGGGGCCCGGAGTCGTGCTCGAGGAAGGCGTTACGATCGGGGAGGACAGCGAGCTGGGGCCGCACGTGGTGTGCTACCGCGGTACCCGGATCGGCCGGAGTTGCACCATCAAGGCCGGCGCGGTGCTCGGGGGCACCGGATTCGGCTACATTTCGGGACCCGAGGGCCATCGACGGATTCCCCATGTCGGAGGGTGCGTTCTCGAGGACGACGTTGACGTCGGGTCGAACTGCTGCATCGATCGGGGCAGTATCGACGACACGGTCATCGGATCGGGTACCCGGATCGACAACCTGGTACACGTCGGACACAACGCCCGGCTCGGCCCGGGCTGTCTGGTGATGGGTGGCGTGGTGATCGCCGGGAGCGCCGAACTGGGCAAAGGCGTCGTGGTGGCGGGGCACGCCGCCATCGGGGGCCACTTCCGGATCGGCGACCGGGCCCGCATCGGCGCGAAATCCGGCGTGATCAGCTCGGTACCCGCGGGCAGCGACTTCAGCGGATTTCCGGCGCGCCCGCACCGCGAATTCCTTCGCGCGCAGGCCGCGCTGTACCGGCTCAGCAAGATCACCGATGAGCTGGAGGCGCTGGTGCAACCTCGGAGCGGCGATGCCTAGACGGACTATCGAGCGGACGGTCGAGCTGGCCGGCGTCGGCCTTCATACCGGCGCGACGACGCGGGTGTCGATCCAGCCCGGCACGGTGGATCGTGGCGTCCGCTTCCGCCGGACCGACCTTGCATCACGCCCCGAAATCCCCGCCCGGGTCGCCGAGGTCGAGGCGACCGAGCGGCGTACCGCCATCGGTCATGGCGACACCACCATCCACACCGTGGAACACCTGCTCGCCGCGGTCGTGGCCCTCGACCTCGACGACCTTCTCATCGAGCTCGACGGCCCCGAGCCCCCGATCCTGGACGGATCCTTCGGTCCGTGGTTCGACGCGCTCGACGGTGCGGGGATTCGCTCCCTCGACGGAGAGCCGACCACCTACCGGGTCACCCGACCCTTTACGATCGACGAAGGCGAGGCCAGCTACGTCGTATCGCCGTCGGAGGGACTCCGGCTGACCACCACGATCGAATGGAGCCACCCGCTGATCGGACGCCAGACCGGTTGCTGGGACATCAACGGCGAGACCTTCCGGACCGACCTCGCGCGCGCCCGGACCTTCGGGTTTACCCACGAGGTGGACGCGCTCAAGACCCGAGGTTTGCTCAAGGGCGGCTCGATGGAGTCGGCCGTCGTGCTCTCCGAGACCGAAGTCCTCGGCGGCCCGCTGCGCTGGCCGGACGAGTTCGTGCGGCACAAGGCGGGCGACATCCTGGGCGATCTCGCGCTGGTCGGGGGACGGGTGCGCGCGCACGTGGTCGCGAACCGGCCCAGCCACCAGGGCAACGTCGCGGTGGCGCGGATGATTTCCAGGACGGCCGAGCGCAGCGGCGGACAGATCCTCGACATCAACCGCATTCTCGAGGTGATTCCGCACCGCTATCCGTTCATCATGGTGGACCGGATTCTCGAGCTGGAGCCGCGCCGCCGGGTGGTCGGGATCAAGAACGTCACCATCAACGAGCCGTACTTCCAGGGCCATTTCCCGGGCCACCCGGTGATGCCCGGCGTGCTGATCATCGAATCGATGGCGCAGGCCGGCGGGATGCTGCTGATGGACGAGCTCGCCGGGACCGGGGACAAGGTCGTGTACTTCATGTCGCTCGACAACGTGAAGTTCCGGCGTCCGGTGCTCCCGGGCGACCAGCTTCGTTCCGAAGTGGAGATGATCCAGTTCCGCGGGAAGACCTGCCGGCTCAGGGGCGTAGCTTACGTGGATGGCCAGGTCGTGGCCGAGGCGGAAATGCTGGCGCGCGTGGTGGAACGGTGAGCGCACGCATCCACCCCAGCGCCGTCGTGGACCGGTCGGCGGAGCTGGCCGGCGACGTGGAGATCGGGCCCTTCGCGATCGTGGGGCCGTGCGTGACGGTCGCCGAGGGTTGCCGGATCGGGCCGCACGCGACGCTGGAGCGCAACGTGCGTCTCGCCGCGCGGGTTCGGGTGGGGCAGGGCACGGTGATCGGCGGCGACCCGCAGGACCTCAAGTACCAGGGAGAAGAGTCCTGGGCGGAGGTGGGCGAGGGCAGCGTGATCCGGGAGTACAGCACGATCAACCGGGGCACCGCCGCGTCGGGCCTGACCCGGGTGGGCAGCGGCTGCTTCGTGATGAGCTACGTGCACCTCGCCCACGACTGCCACATCGGGGACGGCGTCATCATCGCCAACGGCACCCAGCTCGCGGGCCATGTCACGATCGAGGATCGGGCGACCCTCTCGGGCCTCGTCGCGGTGCACCAGTTCGGCACCATCGGCGCCTACGCCTTCATCGGGGGGTGCTCCCGGGTCAGCCAGGACATCCCGCCGTACGTGAAGGCCGTGGGCAATCCCATCGAGCTCTACGGCCTCAACACCATCGGACTGCAGCGAGCCGATTTCCCTCCCGAAACGATCACCGCGCTGAAGCGGGTGTACCGCCTCATTTTCAACTCCGAGCTCAATCTCTCCCAGGCCATCGACCGCGCCCGGACCGAGCTGCCGCCGCTTCCCGAGGTGGAGCGGTTCCTCGAGTTCGTCTCCAGCAGCCAGCGCGGCGTTCCAGTCTGATGGTGCGGCTTCCGGTCGGCGTCATCGGCGTCGGCGCGCTGGGGCGTCATCACGCGCGCCATCTCGCCGCTTCGGGCAACGCGACGCTCGTCGGGGTGCACGACATCGACGCGGTGCAGGGCCGCGCCGTGGCGCAGGACTGCGGCACCCGCTTCTTCCCCGACGCTGAGGCCCTCCTCGCCGCCGTGGAAGCGGTCACCGTGGCGGTCCCGACCCCGGCGCACGCCGAGGTGGGACTCAGGGCACTGGCGCGGGGTCGCGCCGTGTTGATGGAAAAGCCCCTCGCCGCGTCGCTCGCCGAAGCCGACGCGCTGGTCGCCGCGTCGGCGCGGCGGGGGGTGCCGCTGCAGGTGGGGCACGTCGAGCGATACAACCGGGCGGTCCGCGCCGCGCTGCCGTTCCTGGAAGATCCGCGGTATCTCGAGAGTGACCGGCTGGCGCCTTTCCAGACGCGCGGGACCGATGTGGCGGTGGTGCTCGATCTCATGATTCACGATCTCGACCTGATACTGCATCTCACCGGAGGGGCGCCGGTCTCGGATGTCCGGGCCAGCGGCGTGGCGGTGCTCTCCCCGCATCTCGACATGGCCAACGCGCGGGTCGAGTTCGCGACCGGCGCGGTGGCGAACGTCACCGCCTCCCGGGTGGCGCGCGAGCGGGTGCGGCACCTGCGGATCTTCCAGTCCAACGGCTACTTCTCCCTCGATCTGGGCGCCGGGCAAGGCAAGTTCATGCGGCTGCGTGAGGGCTGGCGCGAGTCGGGCGGGAACTCCCTCGCGGAGATCATGGAACTGATCCCGCTGGATGCGCCGGCTGCCGACGCGCTCGCGCTCGAGCTCGAGAGCTTCATCAGCGCGGTCCGCGGCGAACCCGGGGCCATTGTCTCGGCCGCGGAGGGCCGCGCGGCGCTGGCCCTGGCGCTTACGGTCACTGAAGCCATCCAGCGACCTTCCGCGGCCCTCCAGGGCCGCTAGATCGCGTCGTGGCGGGCTCCGCACCGCGCATCTTCCTCTCCGCCGGGGAGCCTTCGGGCGATCAGCACGGCGCGGCGGTCGTGCGCGCGCTCCTGGCCCGGTTTCCCGGGGCGGTCATCGATGCCTTCGGAGGATCCCGGATGGCCGCGGCCGGCGCACGGGTCCGGTTTCCGATGGAGCGGTACACCGTCATCGGGTTCATCGAGATCCTGGGCAAGATCCCGGCGCATCTCCGGCTGCTGCGCACGCTCGCCGCGGAGTTCCAGGCAGGCCGGTACGATCTCCTGATCGTGATCGACTACCCCGGCTTCCACATCCGGCTCGCCGAAGCGGCGCGGCGACACGGAGTGAAGGTCATTTATTACATCGCGCCGCAACTCTGGGCGTGGCGCCCCGGGCGGGCGCGCCGGTTGCGCGGGGCGGTCGACCGCCTGGCGGTCGTGCTTCCGTTCGAGGCCGAGTTTTTCGCCCGACAAGGCATCGCCGCGGAGTACGTCGGGCATCCGCTCCTTGACCGCCCGCCGCTCCCGACCCGCGACGCGGCGCGGACCGCACTCGGCATTCCGGGTAGCGCACGGGTGCTGGGCCTGTTTCCCGGGAGCCGCACCCAGGAAATCGACCGGCTGTGGACCCGCTTCCGCGCCGCCGCGCGATTCCTGCTCGATGACGGGCGATGCGACGCCGTCGTGGTCGCCGGCACGGCGGAGGGACGCTACCCCGGCGGCGAGGGGTTTCTGATTCACCGGGGAACATCGGAAACCGTTTTCGCCGCGGCCGACGCCGCGCTGGCCAAGTCCGGGACCACGACGCTCGAGGCCGCACTCGCCGACCTCCCGATGGTCGTGGCATACCGGGTCAACCCGGTGACCTCCTGGCTGGCTCGACGGCTGATCACGGTGCCGTGGATCAGCCTGGTCAACCTGGTGGCGGGGAGGGGCGTGGTCGACGAGGTCCTGCAGCGGCACGCGACACCGGCCGCGCTGGCTCGGCGAGTGGCGCCGCTGCTCGACGCGAACGACCCCCTGACCCTGGCGCAGCGGGACGGGCTCCGTCTGGTCCGGGAGCGGCTCGGCGGCGACGGCGCGGCGCGCCGGGTCGCCGCGATCGCGGCGGAGCTTCTGGGGTGAAGCTGCCGCTTTCACCGCGCGCGGCGGTCGCGGTCGCCGCTCCGTTCGTCGCCCTGCTGGCCCGTTCGTGGCGGGTGGAGACGTTTGGCGAAGAGCGCTGGCGCGCGCTGGCGGATGCGGGCCGCCCCCACGTGTTCCTCCTCTGGCACGACGCGCTGCTTCCCTTGCTCTGGAGGCACCGCGGGCGCCAGGTGACGATCGTCGTGAGCGAAGCCCGGGATGGCCAGTACCTGGCCGAGTTTGCTCGACGAATCGGCTATCGGGAGGCGCGCGGTTCCAGCACGCGGGGCGGCGTCCGCGCGCTCGTCGGAGCGGTCAAGGCGCTGAAAGAAGGGGGACCCGTCGCGTTCACACCCGACGGACCGAGAGGCCCCCGGCGTGCGCTCAAGGGCGGGGTGCTGCTCGCGGCCCAGCGCGGCGGAGCGCCGATTCTTCCGCTGCACGCCTCGGCGGACCGGGCCTGGCGCTTGAACTCGTGGGACCGGTTTCTGATACCGAAGCCCGGCGCACGGGTGCGGATCGCCTACGGCGAGCCGTTCATGGTGGGACCCGGAGAAGCCGGAATCGAGGCCGCGCGCGGCCGCGCGGAGATGGAGCTCGCACATCTGGTGCACGAGGTGGGATGGGAAGACGGGGCGACGGTCACCGGCTGATTCGATGGCTCTGGACAAGCCGGCGGCTCGACGCGCGCCTGGCGCGGCTCGGGTTGCTGCCCTTTGCCGGCCTCTGGCGCGCCGGCATCGGCGCGCGCAATCTGGCCTTCGACCGCGGCTGGGTGCCGGTTCGGGAGCTGCCGCTGCCCGCCGTCGGGGTCGGCAATCTGACCGTGGGTGGGTCGGGGAAGACCCCCCTCTCCAGCTGGATCGCGGCCCACTACCTTGCTCGCGGAGTGGTGCCGGGAATTCTGCTCCGCGGGTACGGCCGGGATGAAGTTCTGGTCCACCGTCACCGGGTTCCGGGGGCGCGGGTCGTCGCCGACCCGGATCGCCTGGCGGGCGCGGAGCGGGCGGTGGCCCAGGGAG
>Ga0210377_10000991_pt1 | contig 26623 bp, 16 predicted proteins | sample PLM4_65_b1redo_FD_155480 | JGI IMG/M metagenome (GOLD analysis project Ga0210377, IMG submission 155480) | Groundwater sediment microbial communities from an aquifer in East River, Colorado, USA - PLM4_65_b1 redo | ecosystem: Environmental > Terrestrial > Soil > Riparian zone | place: USA: East...
GCCGCGCGCCCTGTTCCCGGACGACCCGGTCCCGGCGGTGCGGGCGGTCTACGCGATCCTGGCGCACCTGGTGTCGTTCCTGGCGCTGGCTTACCTGGCGTCGCACCTCACCGAGAGCCTCAGGCGCACGGGTCAGGAGCTGGAGCAGCGGCGCGGCGACCTGGCGCAACTGCGGGCGTTCAACGAGAACATCATCGACAGCATCAACTCGGGACTGCTGACCACCGACGCGGAAGGTCGCATCACCTTCGCCAACCGCGCGGCGGCGGAGATCACCGGCTACCCGGTGCCGTCGCTGCCGGGGCGCGGCATCCTCGCGCTGCTCGCGCAGGAGCCGCCGTTCCTGTGGAGGATCCGCGCCGCGCTGGTCGAGAAGCAGCGCTACCGATTCGAGATCGACTGGAGCGACGCCCGGGGGAAGGATCTTTTCCTCGGGTTCACGGTCTCGATCCTCAAGGAGCGCGACGGCACGCCGGTCGGGATGATCTACATCTTCCAGGATCTCACCGACATCCGGGCGCTCGAGGAGGAGGTCGCGCTGAAGAAACGGATGGCGGCGCTCGGCGAGATGGCCGCCGGAGTGGCGCACGAGCTGCGCAACCCGCTCGCGTCGATCAGCGGGTCGGTGCAGGTGCTGCGACGCGAACTGAAGCCTCAGGGCGAGGCGGGGGAGCTCATGGAAATCGTCGTCAAGGAGTCGCGGCGTCTTGACGGGACCATCCGCGACTTCCTGCTGTTCGCCAAACCGGGCCGCTTCCACCCGGAGGAGGCCGATCTCGGGCAGCTGCTGCGCGAAACCGTCACGCTCCTCGAGAACAGCGACGAGCGCCGCCCCGAACACCGGGTGCAGATCGAGGCGGGTCCCGAGCCGGTCCCGGCCTGGGTCGACGTGGATCGGATGAAGCAGGTCTTCTGGAACCTGGCGAAGAACTCGCTGCGGGCGATGCCGGAGGGCGGGACGTTGTCGGTGCGGGCGCGTCCCGTCGGCGCGCGCGACGCCGAGGTGGTTTTCGCCGACACGGGTGTCGGCATGTCGGAGGACGAGGTGGCGGTGAACTTCCAGCCGTTCCACGGCTCCTTCCGCGGCGGAACGGGGCTGGGGCTCGCCATCGTCTATCGTCTCGTGGCCGAGCATGGCGGGCGGATCAAGGTGCGCAGCAGGCGCGGCGCCGGGACCGAGATCGCCATCAGCCTGCCGGGTCGCGCGGCGGATGCGGGGAGGACATGGATCGCATCCTGATTGTCGACGACGAGCCGGGGATGCGGGACTTCCTCTCCATCCTGCTCCGCAAGGAGGGGTATGGCGTCGCCGCGGCCGAGGGCGCCGACAAGGCGCTGGAGATGGCGGCGCGCGGCGAGTTCGATCTGGTCATCAGCGACATCTCGATGCCGGGCCTGTCGGGGATCGAAGTGCTGCGCCAGGCCAAGGCGGCGAGTCCGGACATCCCGGTCATCCTGATCACCGCCTACGCTTCGACCGAGAGCGCCGTCGAGGCGCTCAAGCTCGGCGCCTACGACTATCTCATCAAGCCGTTCGACGTCGAAGAGCTCAAGGCGGTGGTGCGCAACGCCCTCGACAAGCGCCACCTCGAAAACGAGAACCGGATCCTCAAGCGTGAGCTCCGGGTGCGGGCGCGCATCGACGACCTGGTCGGCGAGAGCCCCCGCATGAAGGAGGTCATGGAGCTCGTCGAGCGCATCGCCCCCACCCACAGCACGGTGCTGATCTGCGGCGAATCGGGCACCGGCAAGGAGCTGGCGGCGCGCGCCATCCACGCGCGCAGCCCGCGCAAGGACCGGCCGTTCGTGTCGATCAACTGCGGTGCGATGCCCGACGAGCTCCTCGAGAGCGAGCTCTTCGGACACGCGCGTGGATCGTTCACCGGTGCGGTCACCGCCAAGAAGGGGCTGTTCGAGGTGGCCGACGGCGGCACCCTGTTCCTCGACGAGATCGGCGACACCACCCCGGCGATGCAGGTGAAGCTCCTGAGAGTCCTCCAGGAGCGCCGCATCCGGCGCGTCGGCGGGACCGACGAGGCCGAGGTGAATGTCCGGGTCCTGGCGGCGACCAACCAGAACATCGAACAGATGGTCCGCGAGCGCCGGTTCCGCGAGGACCTCTTCTACCGCATCAATGTCATCCAGATGATCATGCCGCCCCTGCGCGACAAGCGCGAGGACATCCCGCGCCTGGTCGAGCACTTCCTGGCCAAGTACAGCGCCATCATGGGCAAGCGCGTCGCGGCGATGGGCGAGGACGCCATGCGCCAGCTGTGCGAGCACGACTGGCCCGGCAACGTGCGCGAGCTGGAGAACGTCATCGAGAGGGCGGTGGCCCTGGCCCGGGGCGAGACCATCACCCCGGCCGAGCTGTCGTGCAACATCGGCGGCCGGCCGCGCCCGTCGCGCGACCTGCCCGCCGATCTCACCGACTCCGGCATGGATCTCGAGCGCGAGCTCGAAGGGCTGCGCGAGCAGTTCATGCAGATGGCCCTCGACCGCGCCGACGGCGTGCAGACCCGCGCCGCCGAGCTCCTGGGAATGAGCTTCCGTTCGTTCCGCTACTTCGCCAAGAAGTACCAGCTGCTCGAGGCGCGCCGGGAGCCCCGGGCCGGCGCCGCGGCCTAGGAGAACACCGCATGCCCGACGCCGGAGCGCGACGCGGCCCGGCCGCCTGGGCCGCCGCGGGCCTTCTCGGTCTTCTCCTCGCGGTCGCCTTTCGTGGCGCTGTCGCGGGCCGTCTCTTCTACCTGCGCGACGTGGTGCAGAACCACGCGCCGGTCCGCCGGGTGGTGACCGATCGGCTGCGCGCCGGCGAGCTGCCGCTGTGGGATCCGCTGCATGGCGGCGGCATGCCGCTCCTGGCCAACCCGAACAACCTGGTCCTGCACCCGATCACATCGCTGTTCCTCCTGCTGCCATTCGATGCCGCCATGAGCGCGTCGATCGTCCTGCAGTTCGTCCTGCTCGCCGCCGGGGGATACCTCCTGGCCCGGGCGCTGCCGGTCGGTCGTCCGGCGGCGGCGCTGGCGGCGGCGCTGCTGGCGCTGTCGGGTCCGGCGGCGTCCCTGGCGAGCCAGCAGAACGTGCTGTCGGCCTTCGCCTGGCTGCCGCTGGCGTTGTGGGGATTTCTCCGAATCGCCGACGGTGATGGCGCCTGGCCGCGGGCCGTAGCGGTCACGGCCTCGGCGGTCATCTTGATGACCGGGGAAGTGGCCAGCGCCCTGGCGCTCGTCGTCCTGGCGCCGCTGCTGGTGCTCGCCGGTCCGCCGCCCGCGAGCGGGCCGTCGCGGCGCCGCGCCGCCGTCGCGATCCCGATGGGACTGGCGATCGCGGCCCTGGTGGCGGCGGTGCAGATCCTCCCGGCGGGCGCGATCATCGGGTTGTCGCCCAGGGCCGGCGGGCTGGTGCCGGCCGCAGCGATGAAGTGGTCGCTGCGTCCGGCGCGGCTTGCGGAAATCGTTCTGCCGCGCCTTTTCGGCGACCCGACCCATCTGTCGCCCGGCGCCTGGTGGGGCGGCTGGCTGTTCGAGGGCGGCTACCCGTTCCTGCTGTCGATCGTCGTCGGCGCCGGCGGCTGTCTCCTGGCGCTGGTGGCCCTCGGCCGCGGCCCCGGGCGCCGCCGCGCCGTGGCGCTGGCCGGAGCCGCCGGCCTTTTCGTGGCGCTGGCGCTCGGATCGGCCACCCCGTTCTACCGGGCCATCGTCGCCGCCGTGCCGCCGGCGCGCCAGGTCCGTTACCCGGAACGCTTCCTGCTCGGCGCCCTCGTGGCGCTCGCCCTCCTGGCGGCGCTCGGCCTCGAGCGCCTCGATCGCCGCCGGTCCGGGTCGCGGGCGTCTTTCCTTTTCTGGGCCGTTGCGGGCACGGCGCTCGTGGCCGCCGCCGGCCTCGGGCTCTTTCCCGCCGCCGGCGACGTCGTGCTACAGCGCCTCCTCCGGTTGCCTGCCGCGTTCGTCGCCTCGGAGGCGATGCCTGCGGTGCGCCACGGGGTGCTCGGTTCGCTCGTGTGGGCCGCCGGCGAGGCCGCCGTCGTCGCTCTCGCGGCGATGGCCCTGGCGCGCGGTGGGCGGGGCGCCGCCAGCGCGTCCTGGGGAGTCGCCGCGGCGCTCGGTCTGTCGCTGACCTTCGCAGCGGCGCCGGCCCGCGCCACCACCCCGGCGGAGTGGATGCATGCACCGTCGCCGCTGGCCGACGTCGTCGAGCACGGCGCCGGCGTCCTCCGGCTGCACCACGCGCCGCGCCCGCCCGGGTTGCAGATCCGGGCGCCGACCGACGAGCAGATGTGGGGATATCGGTTCGACCGCTTCAGCTACTCGCTCATGACCGGCCATCCCGACGGCGTGCCGACCATCCTCGACCCGGCGACCGACCGGATGGACCTGGCGGTGCCGGCGGCGGTCGGCGCCCGCCTCGCCGACCTGCCTCCCGGCGACCAGGTGCGGCTCCTGCGCCTCGCACACGCCGGATTTCTGGCCACCTGGGAGACCATGGACGACCCGGACCTCCACCAGGGTGCGGTCCTCGACGGACTGAGCCGCCCGCCGATGCGGGTCTACCGCGTGGCCGGCGTGCCGCCGCGGATCCGCTTCGTCGCGATGGCCGCGCCCCCCGCGCACCCGGACGACCCGATCGCGAGTCTCCTGGATCCGGCCTTCGACCCCGACACCTCGGTGCTCCTCGAGTTGGCAGCCCGGGAGGGCGTGGCGCCCGGCATCCGGCCCGGTCTGGCGCCGGCGAGCGCCCCGGCCGATGCGCCGCCCGCCGACGTCCGGGTGTTGCAGGACGATCCGGAGCGGCTCAGAATCGAGGTCGTCGCCGGGCGGCCGGGCGTCCTGCTGGTCACCGATTCCTACGCCCCGGGATGGCAGGCGCGTCTCGATGGCGAGCCGATCCCGGTCCTGAGGGCGAACATGATGTTCCGCGCCGTCGAGGTGCCGGCCGGGCGGCACGAGGTGATCATGCTGTATCGTCCGGCGGGTCTTCTCGCCGGTCTCGTCGTCACGTTCATGGGAGCCGCACTCATGGTGGTCTACTGCGCGGGTCGCCGGGTGGCCGCATGAAGGGGTCCGACCCGACCGGCCCGGCCGCGCCGTCCGCGCCGGTGTCGCGCGTCGACCGCCTCTTCCTCGGCACCCTGGTGGTGGTGCTCGGCCTGCTCGCCACGCTCAGCCCGATACGCAACTACGACTACTGGTGGCACCTGAGGACCGGCGCGCTCGTCGTCGAGGAGGGGAGCGTGCCGCGCGCCGATCCCTATTCGTTCACGGCCCCCGGCACGCCGTGGGTCGATCACGAATGGCTCTTCCAGGTCGCCGCCTGGGCCGTGCACACGCATGCCGGCCCGGCCTTCCTCGTGCTGCTCAAGGCGATTCTGGTTCTGGGACTCCTGGTCCTGGTGTCGCGGCACCTCGAGCGCGAGGGGCACGGCCCGGCGGGCCGGGCCTTCTTCCTGACCATCGCCATCGTCGGCTCGGCCTTCCGCATCGACGTGCGCCCGGAGCTGGTGACGCTGCTCCTCGTGCCGCTGGCCGTCCACCTGGCGATCGTGGCGCGCGCCACCGGGAAGAAGTGGCCGCTGGCGCTCATCGTCGGTCTGTGCGCCATCGGCGCCAACATGCACGTCGGGATCATCCTGGTGCCGCCGATCCTCGTGGCCGGGGCGCTCGCCACCGCCCTGGCGGCGGCGCTCGGCCGGGAGCGGGACAGGGCGGGCCGGCGGTTCGCGCTCCGCCTGCTCGCGACCGGTCTCCTCGCCGCCGCGGCCACCGGCCTGAACCCGTGGGGCTTCGCCCTCTATCGCGTGCCGTTCCAGGTGCGCGCCGTTCTCCAGTCGCTGCCGTGGCCGAACCTCGAATGGGTGCCGCCGACGTTCGAGACCACGCCGCTGTTCTTCATCGTCCTGCTGCTGGCGGCGGCGATCCTGCTCGCGGGCGTGCGGCACGCCGACCCGGTCGCGGCCCCGGCCCTGGTTCTCGCGGCGGTGCTCGCCCTGGCCTACGTGCGCAACCTCGGGTTGTTCTTCCTTCTTGTCCCCTACGGCCTGGCGCGGCCGGCGCGCGCTCTCGTCGAGGTGGCCAAGCGCAGCGCGATCTACCGGCGGGCGACCCGGAGCGAGACGGTGCGTCCCGGGTTCATCGCGGCGGTGGTGCTGCTGCTCGCGGGCGTGCCGTTGCTGCTCGCCCTGCCGCCGCGGCCGGCGCTCGGGATCGGTCTGGCGGCCGGCAATGAGCCGTCGGCGGCCGTCGATTTCCTCGACCGCGAGCGGGTCGGCGGGCGCCTCTACAATGACGTCCGCTTTGGCGGCTATCTGGTCTGGCGCTGGTTCCCCGGCACCCGGGTGTTCATCGACAGTCGCAACGAGATCTACGGCGACCTGATGCGTGACATCGCCCGGTCGATGGAGGGGCCGGACACCTGGAAGGCGTTCCTCGACCGCCACGGCATCGACGCCGCCTTCCTGCGCTATCCGCCGACGCTCCAGAAGGTCACATGGAACGGCAAGGACGGCCGCCCGCACCAGGGGGTGAGGGCCTTCTCGGCCGCCTACTTCCCCCAGACCGACTGGGCCCTGGTCTACTGGGATGACGACGCGATGATCGTCGTCCGCCGGACGCCGGCGCAGGCCGCCCTGATCGAGCGGCTCGAATACCAGGCGCTCAACCCGGACGACTGGCAGTTCCTGTATGCCGGGGTGCTGATCGGGCGGATCCCGCCCGCCGTGATCGTCGCCGATATCCGCCGCAAGCTGGGTGAGGACCCGGAGTGTCAGCGCGCCCTCGACCTGCTGCGCCGTTTCGAGCCGCTCGAGGCGGCTGCGAACGCGCAGAATGCCGGCGCCGGCGGCGAAGGCGGCGCCGGCGGCGACACGGCAGCGGCCCCCGGGAACGGCCAGTGACGCGCAGTGTCACGCCGGGCTCAAGGACCTGACGATTCTTGGTAACGGCGGCCCGTGCGAGCCGCCTTACGGAGACCACGGATTTGGGATCGTCCTTGCAAGTTCAAGTGGATCAACCCCCGGACCCGGTGCGCCCGGTCATCGGCGGGCATGGCATCGTGCTTGCTCTTACGACCATGCCGAAAGGGGGACACACGAATGAGAAAACAGAAAGGTTTCACGCTGATCGAACTGCTCATCGTCGTCGCGATTATCGGCATCATCGCCGCCATCGCCATCCCGAACCTGCTGAACGCGATCGACCGCGGCAAGCAGAAGCGGACGATGGCCGACATGCGCTCGATTGGTACCTCCATCGAGTCGTATGCGGTCGACAACAACTTCTACCCGAAGGGCATGGCGAACGCCGGCTCGGCGACGATCGGCGGCTTCGTGTCGCCGATCTACATGAAGACCGTGCCGACGACCGACGGCTGGCAGAGCCCCTGGGACTGCGACTCGAACGCGACCGGTTCGCAGTACACGATCACGTCGTACGCGAAGGACGGCACGCAGGGGACGAACGCCGGTGGCACGACCACCGACTTCAACTCCGACATCGTGTTCGCGGGCGGTCAGTTCTTCCAGTGGCCGCAGGGGACGCAGACCTAGTCTCCGGCAGTACCGCAACTTCAAGGGCGGTGCCTTCGGGCACCGCCCTTTGTTTTTGCGCCGCCGCGCGCGGGGCCGCATGAGATGCCCCGGTTGGTCGCGGGCGGACGCCGCCGTCCTGACCCTGGCGGCGCTCGTGCCGGCGGCGGCGGTCGCGTGTCCTCCGGAGGACCTCCCGGCGGGGCGCCTGGTATTCGCGCTGCTCGCGGCGCTGGCGGCGATCCTCCTGGCCGTGACGCCTCCGGTGCTGCCGGGCGCCGGCCGATGGGCGGCGTTGCTCCTCCTGCCGCCGGCCATCGCCGCGGTGCTGGTGGCGCCGGGTCGGGCGCGCGCCGCCGACGAGGCGGCGCTCCTGGCGGGTCTCGTCCTGTTCGCCCTCATCGGATTCCGATCGACGCATGACCCGCGCGCCCCGCGCCTCCTGGCGTCGGTGCTGGCCGTGCTCGGCACGGCGGCGTCGGTGCTGGCGCTGGCCCAGGCGGTCTGGATCTATCCCGCGGCGGCGGCGATGCTGCGCGCGGCCGGTGCGCCGGCGGATGGTTTTGTCGATGCGGTGCTCGTCCGTCTCGAGGCGGGGCGTCCCACCGGCCCGTTCATCCTGCCGGCGGCGCTGGCCGGCTTCCTGGCGATGACCCTGCCGGCGACGCTCCTCGGGATCCGCCGCGGCCTGCCGCGCGGTGTCCGCCCGGCTGCGGCCGTCGCCCTCGCCCTGCAGGCGGCGGCGCTCGTGATGACCCGTTCGCTCGGAGGTCTGGCGGCGACGGCGGTCTCCCTCGCCATCGTCCTGGTGCCGCGATCGACGCGCCGCGTCGTCACCGCCACCGTGCTCGTCGTCGTCGCGGCGATCGCCGCGGTCGGCTTCCTGGTCGATCGACGCGCCGAGATCGGCAGCGGCCCGGGTCGCGACCCGCTGACGTTGCGCGCCGGCAACTGGGGCGCGGCCGCCGCGATGGTGCGCGATCACCCGCTCGCCGGCGTCGGTCCCGGCGGCTTCGCGACTGCCTACACCGGATACCTGCGCGCGGGGATGAACGAAACCCGCTTCGCGCACAACTCGTGGCTGCAGATCCCCGCCTGCTGGGGTCTGTGGGCGGTCTTCCCGCTGGCGGCGCTGGCGCTGACCTGGGTGCGCGGTCTGGGCGCGGCGCTGCGCGTGGGTGGCGCAACGGCGGGCCTGGCGGCCGGTGGCACGGGCTTTCTCCTGCACAACCTGGTCGACTTCACGCTCTACCTGCCGTCGGTGGCCGTGGCGGGCGCCCTGGTGATCGGGATGAGTCTCGGTGCGGCGCGCGCCCGCTCTCCGCACGATGACCGATGCGAAGGAAAGGGGGTGCGCGCCCGCCGCGTCGTCGCCGCCCTCGTCGTCGGCGCGCTCCTCGCGGCCCACGGGATCGCCGCCGGGCGGTCCGGCCTGTTCCTCGAGCGCGCCCGCCTGGCCGCCGATGCCGGCCGGCGCACCGAGGCGCTGGTGGCAGCGCGGCGCGCCGCTGCGGCGCGCCCCGGAGATCCCGACCCGCACAGCTTCATCGCCGAGGTCATCCTGGCGCATGACATGGACGACCCGGTGCTGCGCCGGGAAGGGGAGAGCGCCGCGACCGCGGCCGTCCGCCTCGATCGCCGCGCTGCGGTGCGGCACGCGACGCGCGCCGCCTACCACGCGGCGGCCGGCGAGATCGCCGCCGCCCAGCTCGAGATGGAGCGGGCGCGCATCCTGTACCCCTCGAAACCGCAGTACCGCATCCCCGAGGCGGCGCCGTGAGCGCGGGGCGCGCCGCGGCGCTGGCGCTGGCGGGGTTCGTCCTCCTGGCGGGGCCGTTCGGTGAAGGCGGGCGGTTGCCGGGCGCCCTGGCGGCGCTGCACGTGGCGGTCCTGGGGCTGGCGCTGGTCGCCGGTTGGCAGTGCCTCGGTCACGGCACCGGCCGGCCGCGCGGCCGCGCTTCGGGTCTGCTCCTTCTCGTCGCGGCGCTGCCGGCCATGGCGTTGCTGGCCGCCGTCGGCGCCGGCTCTTCCTACGCCGCCGTTCTCGGTCTGATGGATCGCGTGGCGGCGGCCCTCGCGTTCGCCGCCGCGGCGACCCTTCTGGGCCGGCCGGCCGATCTCCTTCTGCTGCGCGACACCGCGGTGCTGTCGGTGACGATCCAGGCGGTGGTGGCGATCGCCGGTGTGGCGAGTGGCGGTCCGGCGGAGGCGGCGCGTCTCTTCCTGAACCGCAACCATCTCGGCGCCTTCCTGAACATCGGTCTCCTGCTCGCGGTGAGCGCCGCCGACGAGGCCCGTCTGCGCCGCGATCGCCGGGTCGCGCTGCTGTTCGGCGGCGCCGCCGGCGTCCATCTCGCGGCGCTCCTGACGCTGCGCTCGCGTGGGGCGCTGCTGGGGCTGGCGGCGGCGATGGTGCTGCTTATCGGCCGTCGCTGGTCGGACTGGACGCGGCGGGCGCGGGGCGCGGCGGTCGCGGCCGTCCTCATCGCGCTGGTCGTCGGCGGGGCGCTCGTGGCGCAGCGCTTCGCGCGCAGCGACGATCCCGACCGCTGGCGTCGCCTGCGGATCTGGGAGGCCGCGGCGACGATGGTCGCGCAGAACCCGCTGCTCGGGATCGGCCCCGGGCAATTCCCCCACGAGGCGCCGCGGCACAATTTCCCGCTCGATCGCGTGCCGGTGCGGTTCGGCCGCGGCTTCAGCGGCGCGCACTCGGCATTCCTGACCGTGGCCGCCGAGGATGGGATCCCGGCCGCCCTCCTCGTTGTTTTCGGGTTCGGCGCGGCCATCGCCCTGCTGGCGCGCCGTCCCGGGACCGGCGCGGCGGGGGCCGCGGCCCTCGGGACGGCTGCCGCCCTCCTGGCGCTCGCGACCCAGGCGCTCGTGGAAGACCTTCAGGATCGGCCGGTCCTGGTCCTGGGCATGGCGCTCCTGACGGGATCGGCGCTCGCTGCTGCGGCAGGGTGGCGATCGCGGACGGCCGACACCCGCCTGCGTGGCACGGCCGCGGGCGCCACCGTGGTGCTCGTCGCATGGGCCGCGGCCGCCGTGGTGTTGCCGTACATCGCCTGGCGTGAGGCGACCGCGGCGCGGGCGGGGGGACGCGAGGCGCTGCCGCGGATGCGGCGCGCGGCCCGGCTCGACCCGTGGAACGCCGGGTACCACCACGATCTCGCCATGGCGGCGCTCAACAGCGGGCCGCCCGACGTCGCGCGCTACCTCGCGGCCGCCACCGAGATCGACGAGGCGCGCCGGCTCGAGCCGCGCGACCCGCGCTTCGCGCTCCTGCGCGCCCGGCTGGAGGCGCGCGCCGCGCGGGTGGTGTTCGCCGATTCGAGCGCCGACGACCGCGCCGCCGCCGGCTACGCCGAGGCCGCCCGTCTCGCCCCCACCGATCCACGGCCCCGGCTCGAGCAGGCGGGCCATCTCGCCGACATCGACCGGACCGGCGAGGCGCTGCGGGCGATCGAGGCGGCGCTGGCGATCGAACCGCACTACCGGCGGGCGCGTCTCACCCAGGTGGAGATCCTCGTGCGCCTCGGACGCCGGGACGAGGCGAGGACCGGGTGGCAGGAGCTCCTCGCCAGCGATCGGGCGCTCGATGGTTACGTTCCCGACAGCGGTTATGCCGCCGAGATCGTCGCCGACGCGCCGGCGCGCCGGGTCGCGATCGAGCCTCTCCTCGGGGCGGCGCCGGCTGCCGTCGGGACATCAGAAGCCCTAGAGAATAAATGACTTGAGCGTTCCCGTCAAAATGTGGACAAGACCCCGCCGCGACACTATATTGACGCGACGCAAGTCCTTGATGCCATTCAGGATGGGGCATTTCTGTGTGCGGGATCACCGGGGTTTTTGAGTTCGGCCAGGGGTCCGGCCGCGTGGACGAGCAGACCATCGCGCGCATGCGCGACACGCTCGTGCACCGCGGCCCCGACGACTTCGGCCTGCACCTGTCGCCCGACCGCAACGTCGGACTCGGGCACCGGCGTCTGTCGATCATCGACCTGTCGCCGTCCGGGCGGCAGCCGATGTCGAACGAGGACGGCACCATCTGGATCACCTTCAACGGCGAGATCTACAACCATCTCGATCTGCGTGCCGACCTGGAACGGCGCGGTCACGTGTACCGCAGCCGCACCGACACCGAGACCCTCGTGCACCTGTACGAGGAGGAGGGGCCCGAGATGGTGCGGCGCATCGAGGGCGACTTCGCCTTCGCCATCTGGGACGCGAACGAGCGTCGCCTGGTGATGGCGCGCGACCGGCTCGGGGTCAAACCGCTGTACTACGCCATGCTGCCGGGCGCCATCCTGTTCGGGTCGGAGATAAAAGCGATCCTGGCGCATCCGCGCATGTCGCGGCAGATCGACCGGGCGGCCCTCTACCACTACCTGACATTCGTCGCCGCGCCCGCGCCGCGCACGCTCTTCCAGGGCGTGCGCAAGCTGCCGCCCGCCACCCGTCTCATCGTCGAAGCGGACGGCACGACACGCGCCGACACCTACTGGGACCCGCTCGAGGCGGCGCCCGACGAGATCGCCCTGTCGGGCGATCCGCAGCGGATCGCGACGCGGGTCCGCGAGCTGCTGCAGCGGTCGATCGAGAAGCGGATGATGTCGGACGTGCCGTTCGGGGTCTTCCTGTCGGGCGGGCTCGATTCGTCGGCGAATGTCGCCCTGATGAGCCGGATGATGGACCGGCCGGTGCGCACCTTCTCGGTCGGTTTCCGCGACCACCCGTCGTACAACGAGTTCGAGCATGCCCGCGTGGTGGCGGAGCGTTACGGCACCGAGCACCACGAGGTCGAGATCGGCTCGCGCGACCTGATCGAGGCGATGCCGGCGCTGGTGTTCCACCAGGACGAGCCGATCGCCGACTGGGTGTCGGTGCCGCTGCACTTCGTCTCGGATCTCGCCCGCCGGCATGACACCACGGTCATCCAGGTCGGCGAGGGAAGCGACGAGCAGTTCTTCGGGTACGAGGGGTACCGCCGCGCCTTCCACGACCAGTCGCGCCGCTTCGAGCGCCTGCTCCGCCTGCCGCTCTCGGTGCGCCGCGGCGCCTACACGGCGGCCCGCGGCCTGGCGAGCGCGCTGCACCGCGGCGGTGACCGCCTCGAGATGCTACGCAAGGCGGCCGCCGACGAGAGCTTCTTCTGGGGCGGGGCGATCGCCTGGACCGAGGATGACAAGCAGCGGCTGTTGTCGCCCGCGGCGCGGATCGCGCTCGAGGGCCTGAACTCGCACGAGGTGGTGGCCGACCACGACCGGCACGTCCTGCGCGTCCTGCCGGGGGCCGATTTCGGCCAGCGCATGATCTATCTCGAGCTCAAGAACCGGCTGGCCGAGCTGCTGCTGATGCGCGTCGACAAGATCACCATGGCGTCGTCGATCGAGGCGCGCGTGCCCTTCCTCGATCACCGCCTGATCGAGTTCTCGCTGCAGGTCCCGACCGAGATGAAGCTGCGCCGTGGCCAGACCAAGTACATTCTCAAGCTGGCGATGGAGGGGATCCTGCCCGAGACGATCATCCACCGGCCGAAGCAGGGCTTCGGCGCGCCGGTGAGCGAGTGGTTCCGCGGCGAACTGTACGGCCCGGCGGTCGAGGGGGTCATGGGTTCGGGCCTGCGCGGCGAGGGATTCTTCGACTACGCCCACGTGCGCGCCCTGTTCGAGGAGCACCGCGCCGGGCGGCGCGACCACGGCTGGCACCTCTGGACCCTCTACAACCTGAGCCGCTGGTATGACTACTGGATCGCCGGCGAGGAGGCGGCCTGACGATGGCGCTCGACTTCCGCGGCCGGGTGGCGCTGACGCTCGCCGGGCGCGGCACCACCATCGCGCTGGGCCTGGTGAGCAGCGTCGTCACGGCGCGCTGGCTCGGTCCCGAGGGGCGCGGTGTGCTGGCGACGCTCGGGGTCGTGACCGGTCTGGCGCTGCAGTTCGGCAACCCGGGTCTGCACACCGGCAATGTCTACTTCGTGGCGCGCGAGCCGCGGCGCGCCGCCGCGGTCCTGGGGAACACGCTCGTGGTGTCGTTGGCGGCCGGCGTGCTCGGTGGCGCCGTCGCCCTGCTCGCAGCCGTCGCCAGGCCGGCGTGGTTCCCCGGCATCGCGCCCGGCCTCGTCGCGATCACCGCCGCGGCGCTGCCGTTCCAGTTCATGATCCTGCTGTACCAGAACACGCTCCTCGGGCTGGGCGAGGTCGCCGCCTTCAACCTTCTCGAGGTGGGGAACAAGGCGGTCACCTTCACGGCGCTGGCGCTGTGGCTCGTGGTCATGGGGGGCGGCGCCCCCGGGGCGGTCGCGCTGTTCGCCGTCATGGCGGTGATCACGGGGATCGCCTCGGCCCTCGCCTGCGCGCGCCGGGCCCCCTTCCGGCCGTCGTTCGATGCCGGGCTGTTCGCCGAGATGATCCGCTACGGCGGCCGGGTGTGGCTCTCCTGCCTGCTGTCCTTCATGGTGATCCGCTCCGACCTGCTGCTGGTGAACTACTTCCGCGGCACCGCCGAGGCGGGTGTCTACTCGATCGCGGTGCAGATCGCCGACACGCTGCTGCTCCTGCCGGTCACCATCGGCATGATCCTGCTGCCGCGCGTCGCCGCCGAGCGATCCGGCCGCGAGGACGAGGTGACGGCGCGGGTGCTGCGTCACACGGCGCTGTTCCTGGGCGCCCTCGTGGTCGCCGCCTTCGTCCTGGTGGGGCCGGTGGTGCGGCTGCTGTACGGTCCCGGTTTCGAAGGGGCGATCGCCGCCACCCGCTGCCTGCTGCCGGGGATCTTCGCCCTCGGTCTCAATGGCGTCCTGATGAACCACTTCGGCGGACGCGGCATGCCGGCGGTGACGGTGATGGCGCCGCTCGCCGGGCTGGTGCTCAATGTCGGGCTCAACATGGCGGTCGTGCCGCGTTTCGGCATGCGGGGCGCCGCGATCACCTCGAGCGCCGCCTACGCGCTGATGCTGGCCGTCAGTCTCGGCGCCTTCCTGCGGCGCGGACAGATCGGTCTGCGTCGCAGCCTTCTGGTCGGTGCCGACGAAGTGGCGGGCCTGTTCGGCGCGCCCAACCGGTAGGAGTGAGAGTGTCGACGAGCGCCGCGGTCCTGCTTCTGGTGCGCGATCCCGAGAGCGTGCTCGGCGAGTTGCCGCGGCTTCTCCCGGGTCGGACGCTGCGGACGCTGCGCCGCGAAGATCTCGACCTCGGACCCTGGCGACTGGCCCAGCGCCTGGGGTCGCTGGGTGTCGACGAGATCGTCCTGCTGACCGACGACCTCGACTTCCACGAGAAACTCTGGAGGCTGCAGGCCCTCGGCGCGATGCCGCTGGCGCCGCGACGCTACATCCTCGACCGCCAGGGGCGGACACTGGCGCTGTCGGCGCTGCGTTTTCTCGGCCGCGACCTGCCCTGTCTCCTCGGCGGGCTTCTCGGCAGCGGGCTGGTATTGATGAAGACGCACCGGGCCCTGCGGCGCCTTCTGCGCGCGCCGCGCCACGCGCCCGCCGCCGCGACCGGCCGGCGCGTCACCTTCCTGCGCTCGGATCTCTGGACCGGGGTGCCGGCCGGCGGCTCGGTCGCGCACACCGCGGGGGTGACCGACGGTTTCCTGCGCGCCGGCGCGCGGCTGTCGTTCATCGCCACGAGCCTGCCGGCGCTCATCGATCCGGGCCGCACCCCCGTGCACCTGGTGCCGCCGACGCGGCTGTACAACATCCTGCGCGAGGTGCCCTACTTCGCCCACGGGCTGCGTTTCCGCGACGCGGCGCGGCGGGTTCTCGGGCGCCGGCCGGCCGATTTTCTGTATCAGCGCTTCGACCCGAGCAGCCATGCCGGCGTGGCGCTGGCGCGGCGGTTCGGCGTGCCGCTCGTCCTCGAGTACAACGGCTCGGAAGTCTGGATCGCCGATCACTGGGATCGGCCGTTCCGCTGGCGCCGGTTGTTCGTCGATACGGAAGAGGCCAACCTGCGCCACGCCGACCTGATCGTGGTGGTGTCGGAGGTTCTGCGCGACGGCCTGCTGGCCCGCGGTGTCGAGCCGGAGCGTGTCGTGGTGCGGCCGAATGGCGTCGACCCCGACCGTTTCCATCCCGCTGTGGACGGAAGCGCGGTGCGCCGGCGCCACGGGCTCGATGACCGCACCGTCGTCGGCTTCGTCGGCACCTTCGGCATGTGGCACGGCGCGCCGGTGCTGGCGCGCGCGGCGCGGCGCATCCTGGCGGAGCGCCCGGACCTCCGCCTGCTGTTCGTGGGCGACGGCCGCGACCGGGCCGCATGCGAGGCGATCCTCGAGGGGCAGAGCGACCGGGTGGTGTTCACCGGGCTCGTCCCGCAGGCGGCGGGGCCGGCGCACCTCGCGGCGATGGACATTCTGGTGGCGCCGCACGTTCCGAACGCCGACGGCACGCGCTTCTTCGGCTCGCCCACCAAGCTGTTCGAGTACATGGCGATGGGCCGCGCCATCGTCGCCAGCCGCCTGGAGCAGATAGGCGACGTGCTCGAGGACGGCCGCACGGCGGTGCTGGTGCCGCCGGCCGACGAGACGGCGCTGGCGCGCGCGATCCTCGATCTGGCCGACGACCCGGGGCGGCGGGCCGTCCTCGGCGCGGCGGCGCGGCGGCGGGCGCTCGAGACGCACACCTGGCAGGCGCACGTCGGCGGCATCCTGGATGCGCTGGCCGCTCGGGGGCTGGTGCGATGGGACTGACGGCGAAGGGTGCGAGCGCGCGTGGCGCGGCCCGGGCGGTGCGGCACCGCGCCGGGCGGGCCGTCCGCCGGCTCCGGTCGGCCTCTTTCGCGCTGTTCCCGCGCGAGGCCGACCTGCTGCGCTTCCTCGGCGGGCGCTTCGGCACGATCGACGAGGCGATCGCCGCCGTCGGCGCCGCCACGCGGCCGTTCGTGCCCGCCACGCTGACACCGGAGTCGATCGCCGGCTTCTACGCGGCGCGCCCGGCGGCGCGTGATCGCCTGCTGGCGGCCGCGGGCGACGTGCTGGCGCACCGTTTCGATCTCCTCGGATCGGGACCGGTCGACCTCGGGCCGGTGTTGCCATGGCACACCGACTTCAAGAGCGGCCACGTCTGGGACCGCACCGCCTGGTACGAGGATCTGCGGGCGCGCATCGTCACCGAGTTCGGCAGCGGCCGCGACGTGAAGGTGCCGTGGGAGCTGTCGCGCTTCCAGCAGGCACCCCTGCTGGCGCAGGCCTACCGGCTGACCGGCGACGCGCGCTTCACGGGCGCGATCGCCGCGACGATCGATGACTGGATCGCCGCCAACCCGCCGGGGCGGGGTGTGAACTGGACCTGCACGATGGATGTCGCCATCCGGGCGCTCAACTGGACCTGGGCCTTGGCGCTGGCGCCCGGCGCCCTCTTGGCCGGGAGCGCCTTCGCCTCGCGCCTGCTGCGCGCCCTCGTGGTGCACGGGCGGTTCATCGCCGCCAATCTCGAGAAGGGGACGGGCGCCACCAGCAATCACTACTTCTCGAACCTCGTCGGTCTGCTGGCCCTGGGGACGCTGTTCCGCGGCGCCGGCGAGGCCGACGGCTGGCGCGCCTTCGCCGCGGCCGAGATCGCGCGCGAGAACGCCATCCAGACCGGCGCCGACGGGGTCGACTACGAGGCGTCGATCGCCTACCACCGGTTGATGACCGAGATGGCGATCGTCGGCCTAGTCCTGATCGGGCGTGACGGCGCGCCCGCGGCCCTGAAGGAGCGGGTGCGGCTGATGGCGCGGTACGCGGCGCACTACATCAAGCCGAACGGCCTGGCGCCCCAGATCGGCGACAACGACGACGGCCGCCTGCTCATTCTCGGCGATCACCGCGCCGACCGCCGCGATCACCGATCGATCCTGGCGTCGGCGGCCTGTCTCTTCGATGACCCGGCGCTGCTGCTCCTGGCCGGCGAGCGCGTCGAGGAGGCGGCCTGGTTCTTCGGTCCGGCCGCCGTCGACACCCTCGCGGCGGGCGCCGCCGGCCGGCGGGCGGTCCCCACCGGCGCGGCCTGGCCCGACACCGGCGTCGCAGTGCTGCGCCAGGACGATCTGTACCTGTTCCTCGATGCCGGTGGTGTCGGTCTCGCGGGCGAGGGCGGTCACGCCCACAACGACACCCTGTCGGTGGAGGTGCATGGCGCCGGCGAGGACCTGATCGTCGATCCCGGCACCGGCTCGTACACCGTCGACCGGGCCGTGCGCGATCGCTTCCGGGCGACGGCGGCGCACAACACAGTGCGGGTGGACGGCGAGGAGATCAACCCGATGCCGGAGGCGCTCTTCTCGCTGCCCGGTGTCGATCGACCGATCCTGCGCCGGGCGACCTTCCGCCGGACGTTCGATTTCGTCGAGGCGGAGCACCACGGGTACGAGCGTCTCGCCGACCCGGTGCGCCACCGCCGTGTCGTCCTGCTGAACCGCGGCCGCCGCCGGTTCCTCATCGAGGATCGCCTCGAGGGCGCCCTCGGTCATCACATCGAGTGGTTCTTCCACCTGGCGCCCGGTGTCGAGGCGGTCCTCGCCGACGCCACCCTGCGTCTGGCGGGCCGGATCGGCGCCGCCCGTTTCACGCTCCGTGGCGAGGCGCTGCCCGACGGGGCGCGCTGGCGCCTGGTCGGCGACCAGGTGTCGGCCGGATATGGCCGGGTGGAGCCGGCCACCACCCTTGTCGTCGAATGGACCGGCCGGCTGCCGGTGGCGGCGCGCTTCGCCATCGACGTGGCGCGGCCGGGGGAGGAGGCCGGACGATGAAGCAGGTGCTGCTGCGTGATGGGCGGGCCGTCGTCGAGGAGGTCCCGGCCCCCGCGGCCGAGGCCGGTCGGGTCCTGGTGCGCACCGCCTTCTCGGTCCTCAGCGCCGGCACCGAGCGGGCCGTGCTCGCGGCGACCGAAGGCGCGTCGCTCATCGACGACGCCACCTCGCCGCAGCGGCTGCGGCGCGCGCTCGAGATCCTCCGCGACGAAGGGCCCGGTGGCGTCGTCGATCGGATCCGCGCCCGGCGCGCCGGGCCGCCGGAGGCGGCGCCGGGTTACGCCGCCGCCGGTTTTGTGCAGGCGGTCGGGCGCGGCGTCGCCGATCTGCCGCCGGGAACGCCGGTCGCCTGCGCCGGCGCCGGTTACGCCAGCCACGCCGAGATGATCGCCGTGCCGCGCAACCTCGTCGTGCCGGTGCCGCCGGGTGTGGCGCTCGAGGAGGCGGCGTTCACGACCATCGGCGCGATCGCCATGCAGGGTGTGCGGCGCGCCGGCCTCCAGGTGGGGGAGTGCGCCGTCGTCCTGGGTCTCGGGCTGGTCGGGTCGCTGGCGGCGCAGGTCCTCCGGGCCTCCGGGGTGATCGTCGTCGGCTTCGATGCCGACGGCACCCGTGCCGCCCGCGCCCGCGCCCTCGGCTTCGACGCCTGGGACCTGGCGGCGCGCGACCCGCGCGATGAAGTGCCGCGCGTCACCGGCGGGCTCCTGGCCGACGCGGTGGTGGTGTGCGCCGCCTCGAAGGGGAGCGAGGTGACCAACCTCGCGCTGCGCCTGTGCCGCCGCAAGGGGCGGGTGGTGCTGGTGGGGGACGTCGGGCTCGGTCTCGAGCGCGCGCTCCTGTACGAGAAGGAGATCGATCTTCTGATGAGCACCTCCTACGGTCCCGGTCGCTACGACCCGGAGTACGAGGAGAAGGGGAATGACTACCCGCCCGCGTACGTCCGCTGGACCGAGAACCGCAACATGGGTTCGTTCCTGCGCCTGGTGGCCGATGGCCGGGTGCGGCTGCGGCCGCTCATCGACCGGGTTCTGCCGCTCGCGGAGGCCGGCGCGGCCTACGATCTGATCGCCGGCGCCGGCGGGGAGCGCCCGCTCGGGGTGGTCCTGCGCTATCCGGAGGGAACGGCCCGGCCGGGTGCGCCGATCGCCCCGGCCGGCGGGTCGCCATCGGAGACGGCGGCCGGCCATCCAGTGACGCCGGCCGTCGATGCGACGTCGGCCGGGCGCGCCGCGGACCCCGACCCGATCGAACCGCTTCCCCCGGGGATGGCCACCATCGGCGTGGCGCTGTGCGGCGCCGGCGCCTTCGTGAAGGCCGCCCATCTTCCGGCGCTGCGGGCGCACGCCGGCTTCACGGTCAGCGCGGCGATCGCCGCCACCCCGGTGAGCGCGCGCGACACCGCGCGCCGCCACGCCATTCCGCGCGCCGCCACCCGCCTCGCCGAGGTGCTCGACGATGCGACGGTGCAGCTCGTCCTCGTCGGCACGCGTCATCACCTGCACGCCGCCCAGGCGCGCGAGGCGCTCGAGGCCGGCCGCCACGTGCTGGTGGAGAAACCGCTCTGCCTCGAAGAGAGCGAGATCGCACCGATCCTCGCCACCGCGCGCCGCGTCCGCCGCATGCTGGCGGTCGGGTTCAACCGTCGCTACAGTCCGCTGACGCGCCGGACGCGCGAGGTGCTGGCGCGTCTCGAGGGGCCGCTGGTCGCGACCTACCGGGTCAACGCCGGCGCGCTGCCGCCCGGCCACTGGGCGCTGGATCCGGGCGAGGGCGGCGGACGGATCCTCGGCGAGTGCTGCCACTTCGTCGATCTCCTGCTGCACCTGGTGGGGGCGCCGCTGACGATGGTCGAGGCGCGCGCCTTGCCCTCCGACGGCAACCGGGTCGTGCGCAGCGATTCGTTCGTGGCGACCCTCGGCTTCGCCGACGGTTCGCGCGCCGCGCTGGTCTACACCGGTCTCGGCGACCCCGGCCTGGCGAAGGAGCGCATCGAGATCTTCCGGCATGGCACCGCCCTGGTCATCGACGACTTCACCTCCCTCACGGTGCATGGCGGTCCGGGCGGGTCGCTGTCGCTGCCGCGGCAGGACAAGGGGATCGCCGGGCAGTGGGAGGCGATCGCGCGGCGGTTGCGCGGCGAGCCATCGGACCTCATCACGCTCGAGGCGATCGAGGCGTCGATGCGCGGCACATTCAGGCTCGACCGGGCGGTGCGGGGAGAAACATGCGCGTCCTGATGTGGGAACACTTCGCCCCCGGCGGCCCGATCCGGGTCGCCGGCCACCACCTGGCCCGGCGCTTCGTGCGCCGCGGCGACCAGGTGGCCTGGTGCGCCGGCCCGGTGTCGCCCTTCAATCTGCTGCGCGCCAACGCGGAATCGCGGGCGCGGTTGCGGCTCTGGCGACGCGGCGGTGAGTGGAGCGGCGATCGGACGATGTTCGCCTGCTCGCCGATGACCCTGCTGCCGCATCGTCGCCGGCCGCTCTTCGACCATCGTTTCGCGGCGGCGCACACCCTGCGCGCCACGGTGCCCTCGTTCCGCGGCACCCTCGCGGCGGCCGGCTTCGGTTCGCCCGATCTGCTCTTCATGGAGCCGGGCGCGCCGCTTCTGGCGCTTCTCGATCTGTATCCACGCGCCCGCTCGGTTTACCGGATGTGCGACGACACCGCCGAGTTCCCCGATACGCCCAGGAGCTTCGCGGCGATCGAGCGCGAGATCTGCCGCCGTGTCGACCTCGTGGTGGCGACCGCCCGGCGCCTGGCGCGGCGCGCCACCGATCTCGGGGCGCGGGCCGTGCTGCACCTGCCGAATGGCTGCGACCCGGTTCCGTTCGCGCCCGGCGCGCGCTCCGACCCGGCCGACCTGGCCTCGCTGCCCCGGCCGCGGGCGATCTACGCCGGCGGCATCGAATCGTGGTTCGACGCCGGGCTTCTGGCCGCCACCGCGCGGCGGCTGCCGCGCTGGTCGTTCGTCCTGATGGGCCCGGCGCGCGGATCGTTCCCGGAACTGAAGGGGCTGGCCAACGTGCGCCTCATCGGGCCGCGTCCGTACGACGCGCTGCCCGGTTACTTCGCCGCCGCCGACGCGGCGCTCGTTCCGTTCCGGTTGACGCCGATGACGCACGCCATCCATCCGATCAAGGTGTACGAGTACCTGGCGGCCGGGCTTGCGGTGGTGTCGACACCGATGGATGAGACGGCGGCGATGGGGGCGCCGATCACCCTGGCGGCCGACGCCGAGGGCTTTGCCGCCGCGCTCGAGGCCGCCCGCGCCGCCGACGGCCCTGCCCGGCGCTCCGCACGGGTCGCCTATGCCCGGCGCAACACCTGGGATGACCGCTTCGCGACGCTGGTCGCGGCGCTCGACATGGCGCCGGCCGGCGCGCCGGCGGCGGTCGCCTCGACGGCGATGCCGCGGGCCGCATCGGGAGGAATGCGATGAGCGCGCCGCTGCACGCCGCGCGTCCGCCCGCCGGGGTCGCTCCCACCGATGTCGCTGCCGCCGGCGCACTGCGCGAAGTCCCCGCCGCGGCGCCCGCGCCGGTGACGGTGCTGCATGTCATCTCGACCCTTCTCCCCGGCGGTACCGAGCTGTCGATGCTGCGTCTCATCCGGAGCATGGATTCCAGGAGCTGGCGCTTCCGGGTGGCCTGGCTCGGCGGCGACCCGGTCCTCGCCGCCGAGGTCGAGGCGGCCACCGGCGCCGCGCCGATCCCGATCGGCCTGCGCGGCAAGGCCGACCCGCGGGCGCTGGTCCGCCTGGTGCGGGCGATCCGCGCGACCGGCGCCGGTCTCGTGCACACCCACATGGATCTGGCCGACTACTACGGCGCCGGCGCGGCGCGCGCCGCCGGGGTCGCGATCGTCTGCACCAAGGAAAACGCCGACGAGTTCCGCACCCGGCGCAGCTGGAAGCGGCCGCCCTTCCTTCTCCTGGAGCACCTGTCGTACGCCGCCGCCGATGCCGTCATCGCGGTGTCGCACGGCCTGGTCGATTTCCTCGAGCGGGCCGAGGGGCTGCCGCGCCACAAGACGATCGTGATCGAGAACGGTGTCGATGCCGGGATCGCCGCGGGCGCGCCGGGTCGCGCCGCGGCGCGCCGGATGCTCGGTGCCCCCGGCGACGTGCCGCTCCTGGGCACGGTCGGACGGCTGTCCGAGCAGAAGGGGCAGGCATGGCTCATCCGCGCGCTGCCGGCGATCCGCAGGGCGGTCCCGGGCGCGCGGCTGATGATCGCCGGCGACGGGCCGCTGCGCGCGGCGCTCGAGGACGAGACGGCGCGCGCCGGTGTCGGCGCGGCCGTCACCCTTCTCGGACACCGCCCCGATGTGACGACCCTCCTGGCCGCCATCGACCTGTTCGTCCTGCCATCGTTGTGGGAGGGACTGCCGCTGGCGCTCCTCGAGGCGATGGCGATGGCGCGGCCGATCGTCGCGGCGCGCGCGGTCGGCATCGAGGAGACCGTGAGCGATGGCGTCGAGGGGCTGCTGGTGCCGCCACGCGACGCCGCGGCGCTGGCGGCGGCGGTCATCCGCGTCCTGCACGACCCCGTGCTCGGGCGCCGCCTGGGCGAAACCGGCCGCCGCCGGGTCATCGAGCGCCATGCGCTCGCGGCCGTCGCCCTCCGGGTCGACGCCGTCTATCGCCGCGCGCTCGAGGGGAGGCGATAATGCCGGCGGCCGGCCCGCGCCTGCTCTGCCTGACCGTCGGCTTCGAAGTCGGCGGCGCCGAGCAGCTCCTCCTGGCCACGGCGCCGCGCCTGGCGGCGCGCGGCTTCGACGTGCGCGCCGCCGCCTTCAAGGGTCCGGGGCCGATGATGGCCGAGCTCGAGGCGGCCGGTATCCCCTGCACCGCGCTCGGCGCGACCAGCCGCTTCGACGCCCGCGCCCTCTTCGCCCTCACCGGCCTGCTGCGGCGCCAGCGCATCGACATCCTGCACACCCACTTGTTCCTGGCCAATGTCGCCGGGCGGATCGCCGGGCGGCTGGCCGGGGTGCCGGTCATCGTGTCGGCGCACCACGACACCGACGTCTGGATGGGGCCGCACCACCGGCTGATCGAGCGCCTGACGGCGCGCTTGGCCGATCGGGTCGTGACCTGCTCGGACCCGGTGCGCGACTGGGCCGTCGAGCGCATCGGTCTGCCGCAGGAGAGCGTCCTGACGTTGCGCAACGCGATCGCGCCCCTGGCGCCGGTCGACGCGGCGGGGCGGGCCGCGGCGCGCGCCGATCTCGGCCTCGGCGCCGACGACCTGGTGGTCGGGACGCTCGGCAGGCTGTGCGAGCCGAAGAAGGGACTGGCGGTCTTCCTGGATGCCGCGGGCCGCATTGCCGCCGCTCACCCGCGGGCCCGCTTCGTCCTTGCCGGTGACGGCCCGGCGCGCCGCGATCTCGAAGCGCGCGCCGCCGCGGCCGGTCTCGCAGGGCGGGTGCGCTTCGCCGGCGAGCGCCGTGACATCAACCGTCTGCTGGCGGCGTACGACCTGTTCGTCCAGCCGTCCCTGTGGGAAGGGTTCGGTCTCACGGTCATCGAGGCGATGGCGATGGAACGCCCGGTCGTGGCCACGGCGGTGGGTGGCCTGCCGGCGCTCGTGCGCGACGGCGACTGTGGACTTCTGGTGCCGCCCGGAGACCCGGCGGCGCTGGCGGCGGCGGTCATCGGCCTGCTCGCCGACCCGGAGCGCCGCGCCCGGTTCGGACGGGCGGGACGGGCGCGGGCCCTGTCGGAGTTCGACATCGATCGGCTGGTCGACGACACCGCCGGCCTGTACCGCGATCTCCTGCAGCGCCGCGCGCGGCGCGCGGCGGGTGGAGTGGGCGGCGCGGGCGGGCAGGCCCGCAGGAGGGCGGCATGATCGGCGCGCTGGCGCGACCGGCCCTGGCCTTCGGCGTCGCCCTTGTCGTGGGCCTCTATCTCACGCCGCTCATGCGCCGTGCGGCGATCCGCTTCGGCATCGTCGACCGTCCGGACGGCCGGCTCAAGACCCAGCGCGAGCCGGTGGCGTACCTGGGCGGCCTGGCGATCTACCTGTCGTTCCTGCTGGCGCTCACGGCGACGCTGCGCTTCGACTCGACCGAGGTCCTCGGGTTGCTGCTGGCCGGCGCCGTCGTCGTCATCCTCGGTCTCATCGACGATTTCGGCGTGCTGACACCGGGGCAGAAGCTGGCCGGGCAGATCGTCGCCATCCTGACCCTCATGAATGCCTCGGTCTACATCAAGCTGGCATTCCTGCCGACCTGGGCGGCGATCGCGCTGTCGTTCCTGTGGCTCCTGGCGATCACCAACGCCTTCAACATCATCGACATCATGGACGGCCTGGCGGCCGGTGTCGCCGCGGCCGCGGCGCTGATCCTGTTCGTGGTCGCGGTGGTCAACGGCCGCGGCACCAGCGCCATCCTGCTGGCGGCGCTCGCCGGCGCCCTGTGCGGGTTCCTGCGCTTCAACGTCCACCCGGCGACGATCTACATGGGCGACACCGGCAGCCTGTTCATCGGGCTGATGCTCGGCTCGCTGGCGATGAACAACTCCTACACCCGTTCCAACCTGGTCGCATCGCTCGCCCCCGCGGTCATCCTGGGGGTGCCGATCTTCGACATGCTGTTCGTGATGTACGTCCGCTACCGCCGCGGGCTTCCGGTCATGATCGGCAGCCCGGACCACTTCGCCCTGCGCCTGCGAAAGTGGCGGCTGAGCACGCGCCAGACGGTGCTGTGCTCGTGGGGCGCGACCCTCGTCCTGGGCCTGCTCGGGATCGGCATGATGACGGGGAGCGCCGTCGTCGCCACGTCGATCCTCGCCGGGCTCGGTCTCGCCGCGATCGCGCTGGCCGTCCTGCTCAAGCGCGTCGACATGAGCCTGTGATGAGCCGACGCGAGCACCATCCGGTCGTCATCCTGGGAGGAGGCCTGACCGGCCTCGCGGCCGCCTTCCACCTGGAAGGACTTGACCCCGTGGTCCTCGAGCGCGACCGCGAGGCCGGCGGTCTGTGTCGAACGCATGTGGAGGACGGCTTCACCTTCGACTGCACCGGGCACCTGCTGCACCTGCGCGACGCCTCGATCCGCGCTCTCGTCGACCACGTCGCCCCGGGCGCCTTCGCGACCCACGAGCGCCGGGCGCTCATCCATTCCAAGGGGGTGTTCACCGCCTACCCGTTCCAGGCGAACCTGCACGGCCTGCCTCAGGAGACCATCCGCGAGTGCATCGAGGGGTTCGTCGAGGCGCAGGTGGCGCGGGCGAAGGAGGGCGAGCCGGACACGGCGCGGCTGTCGTTCCGCGCCTGGGTCGAGGCGACGTTCGGCCGCGGCATCGCGACGCACTTCATGCTGCCGTACAACGCCAAGCTGTGGCGCACCGACCTCGACGACGTGGAATGCGGCTGGGTGTCGTGGTCGATCCCGCGGCCGACGCTCGGGGAGATCCTCCATGGGGCGTTCGGGAGCACGGTGCGGGGGCTGGGATACAACCCGACCTTCCTTTACCCGAAGCGCGGCGGTATCCGGACGCTGCCGGACGCCTTCGCGGCGCGTATCGACGGGGTTCGGCTCGGCGCCGCGGTGCGCGCCGTCGACGCCGCGGCGCGCACCGTGACCCTCGAGGACGGCACCTCGATCGGCTACGACATGCTGGTATCGACGCTACCGCTCGACCGGCTCCTCGCCTGCGCCACCGGCCTGCCATCCGACCTGAAGCCGGCCGGGCGCCGCCTGCGCGCGGTGCGGGTGCTCAACATCTGCCTGGGGATCGATCGGCCGCGGGTGTCGCCGGCGCACTGGATTTATTTCCCGGAGCCGGAGTTTTCGTTCTACCGCGTCGGTGTTCCCTCGAACCTGTCGGACGCGATGGCGCCCCCGGGCTGCTCGTCGCTGTGGGCCGAGCGATCGCTTCTGAGGGACGAGCCGTACGACGAGACCCTGGTGGTCGAGGAGACGATCGACGATCTCCGTCGTGCCGGCATCCTGAGGCGCGCCGATCGGGTCGTGCACCGGCGGGTCGGGGTTCTCGATCCGGCGTACGTGATCTACGACCGCCACCGGGCACGTGTCCTGCCCGAAATGCTGGCCACGCTCGAGGGGATGGGCATCCAATCGACGGGGCGGTTCGGGGCCTGGGAGTACAACTCGATGGAGGGGGCGATGCAGGCCGGCATCGAGGCGGCGGCCTGGGTGCGCGGCCGGCTCGCGGTCGGCAAGGACCTGCGGCGGAGGATCGCGTGAGCGTCAAGGTCTGCCACGTCATCACGCGGCTCGATCTCGGCGGCGCGCAGGAGAACACCCTGCACACGGTGCGCACGCTGCGGCCGCCCTACCGCGCCGGTCTCGTGACCGGGCCCGGGGGACTGCTCGACGACGAGGCGCGCGC
>Ga0210377_10000992_pt1 | contig 26609 bp, 24 predicted proteins | sample PLM4_65_b1redo_FD_155480 | JGI IMG/M metagenome (GOLD analysis project Ga0210377, IMG submission 155480) | Groundwater sediment microbial communities from an aquifer in East River, Colorado, USA - PLM4_65_b1 redo | ecosystem: Environmental > Terrestrial > Soil > Riparian zone | place: USA: East...
AACAGAACAAGTCGTTAAAAGGTCTTTTCCTTTTATAATACAGAACCATCCGATAGAATATACCGGATATCCTTTTCTTTCAGTAATTCAATACAAGAACCAACATATCATATCTATCATTGACAACATCAACAAGAAGACTGTCAAAGCCTTTGTGTTAGATTTATGTGCGCCTGAGGGTGTGGATGAAGAGCTTGTAATCAATATCGCTGGTTATTGGTATGAATTCGAAAGGAATCGTTATCCTCTTTCAATTGAATTTTCTAAGCGTGGTATGGCTGGTATTACTGCCAAGATTTTGAAAACCTATACCATCGATTCTATTTCTAGGATCATGGGACCATTATACGTTTACCCAACAGAAAACAACATCAAAATCAAAAGACGCAAGCGGCGTGAGATATCTCCAACTGTGGAAATTAAACGGTTAATAGCAATTAAGTAATTTTGAGATAGTCTTTGAAAGAGAACTTGGCACTTTCGTTTTGGAATGGAATGTTTAGACCGCTTGGTGAAGGTGCTGGTGAAGCAGCAGAACCTTGTCCACCATTTCCCTGTGAAAAAGCCGCAGGCGGTGTAGTAACCACAGAAGGAGCTACTGTCGATTGGGCGCCGGTCTCACTCGTGCCATAAGCTAAATCTTTACCGAACTCGGTAAGCTGATTGTTCTCGTCTGTGACACCATCTTCTTGCATAGCGCCAGCGCCAGCGTCTGTAGCACGCACCCGATCTGTTTGTGGATCACGTTCCACGTATTGAATTCGTTCAAGGGTGTCCAAAGCATCAACCAACTTTTCATCATTCAAAGCTAATTTTTTGAACCCATCCATATTTGGATCGGGTGAGGCGGTAATCTTCGCTAAAATGCGCTTTTGATTGGTCGTAAGATTGATATCTTGACCAATTTGAATTTCGAACAATCTCATAAAAGTTCCTCTAGAGACAAGTATTTATAATAATCCAGCCTTCACGAGATGAAGTTGAAGAACTATAGTCGCGGAATAAGCGACTGCGTGAGGCTTTTTGAAAAAATATTTATCGGTTTTTCTATATATTTCTTTTCTGATTGTGTCTTTATCTTTGATATAAGCATTGAGTAAATAGCGCTTACCCGGTCGAATTAAAGCAATACAATCTGCTAATTCTATAATTGATCTCGGACGAATAGCATCAACTACATCAAAATGGTTCTTGATTTGGTCTAGTTTTTTTACGACCCCAGGACTTTGGAGAAGATTCCAGTCTGGTTCGATTCGGAGTAACGCGCGCATCTCTTCCTTGGATTCAAAAGAATCCAATGCGCTTAGATGTAAAAAATCAACCTTAAAGAATCCTTCTTTTTCTGCTTCTTTGAACGGAATAGCAGCCAATCCAGTTTCTTGATCTTTGGCTATGTTCTGAAAATACACACCAACTGGGTGTTTTATTAGTTCACCATTTTCGACCTTTGAGGCTAAAATGATAGTCGGGAAAATATCTTTTGGGTTAAAGTTTATTTTTGTATCGAGGTCAATATCCATCTATGTAATATAGCCGATAGACTGAAAAAAGTCAATTTGGGGTGATACGTGATACGCAATCGGTTAGGTAATCTGTTTGCTCTTCATCGATAGAGCGTTTTGAATGGTATACTTTTTCTAACAAAGAAAAGAATGCTTCGTCATCTGTCGGATCTAACACGAAAGCCTTTTCTGGTTTAATCACCCGAATAGCATCTATATGGTTTCTAACTGCTTCTTCAATTTGTTCGTAAGGTATGTTTTGTTTTTTCGCACCCATAGTGACAGTAATCCACTCAGTTACATTGAGACATTGATTAAATGTAAATGTATGTGACCAAATAGAACTAGAATAAAAGATGCCTATTAGTGCCGCAATTTTAACAAAATTGCGCATTACTCGCTGTTCTCAAACAATTCTACGTATACGATCCATGTTACGGTATCGCCTGAATTGCCTTTAACTTCAATCTTCAATGAACCGTTTGTGGTATCTGCTGTTATTTGAATATCCCAAGCAGCATCGTCTTCTTTTGTTAAAATAGTGAGAGTTGTTGTATCAACGATAGCTGTTGAACCGTTTGTTGTTACGCGTTTGATGCCTCCGACGACAATGTACGTGGCGGCATCTACGAGAGGAGTTGTACGACCGACGAATGTGGCTTTGAATCCCCATACAACATTATCACCGAGAGTGAGACGAGAATTCATCACACCTTCTAGAAACAATTCATGGAAGGCATTGTCTGTCGTTGTTCCTGTAAAACGATTCGTAAGTTGATCGGCGCCAATTTTATTTCTCATGGTATGTCCTCAATGATCTGATATTTATATTTTTGGTTTATTTACTCGGAGAACAAATCGTATCTCCTGACAGACCCCAGGAATGGATTTCATTTTGATTTCTGCTGTCTTATCGCTCCAACCTTCGATCACTGATATTTGTGCCCAATAAGGGTCTGGAATATAATTTAACTCTTCCATTTTGAAGTCTACATCAATCATCAATCCAAGTTTGCTTTCTGAACCTTTGTTTTTGAGATCATTGAGGTTTCTATCTTTGTCGAACATAGCGAGACCTACTGGTGTGACTATTCGGCAATGTGTGGGGTCGTGTGCAAAGTTTTCATGCATCCAGTGAGGGACATTGATAAAAAGTTTGGCATCGTGTTTACAAACTCGGTATAGTTCTTTTATGATTTGAAGATATGTCTTGCTATCGTTTCCGAGATGTTCCAAGACATGATCCATGTGGATCTCGCTGATAGAGTTATCTTTCCATGGATAAGGAAACTTTTCTAGATCATGAAGCACGTCTGGATTACACATGGGAAAATTGTCCACATTAATGCAATCGTGCTTGTGGTTAAAGCCACATCCGAGGTTAAGTTTTTCCATTTTTGATGTCCTGTTCGATCCAGTTATAGCAATTTTGAATTGCCTCGTCCCAATTATCGAAGCTGGTTTGTCTGAATATTCTTATGGTGGGATACCAGATAGTTGTATCTTTCAATTCCGCCCAAGGGAAATATGGCACAAAAGGAGCTATCAAGCAAACCTTTTTTCCCATCGCAGCCGCCGCGTGTGTTATAGATGTACAACTTGTGACGATGTAATCCATGTTTGCCATGTATCCAAGTGTATCTTCCCATGTCTGTAAGTCGTCTCTTAAATCAACTAATGGATCACCGATGCGAAGATCATCGAAATCGCCATCGCGTTGTAGAGAATAGAGCTTACCGAGAGTTGCGAATTTCAATAGTTTACGTGCTGGGATGGTTCTAAATTGTTCATGTTCAAACATTGGATTACCCGACCAACGAATACCAATCTTGAGAATTGGCTCATCTATGTTCCGTCTTTTTTCCAATATCTTTTCAGGTAATGGCTCGATATACGTCATATTCGAGACAATGGGATCATTCAGTTTTAAAAGATTGACACTGTTCATGCTTGGGAGGTAATAGTCGTAATCCCATTTTTTGACTTCTTCGATGGTACCGACGCGATCAACAAATGGAAGTCGTGAAAAGACCGACACTAGATGAGGGCTACATCCTACGTTAACAATAGCACCCCTTTCTTTTAACATCTGTGCAAAACGAACGAAAATGATTTCATCACCCTGACCACCTTCGCACGCAAAAAAGATGGTTTTTCCCTTTATGACCGTGGTGGTTTTCATTCTTTTGTATCGTGGTAAATCAAATAAATGTTCAGATCCCCAAGCACGTTCTTTATTCCCATGTGCGAGATATTCAAATCCCTTTAAAAATTCACCACATCGTAATGTATGCCATCCTAAATTGAAGAGAGTTATATTACTATCCTGATCGAGTGTTTTTAACAACTCATGGGCTTCATCCATTCTACCAGCGTGATCTAAAAGAACAACCAATGTTAGACCTAAATCAGTTTCAGCTACTGGGTCTTCTATGTCCTTCCAAAGATTTTCGGCAATCTCAAGTGCCTCAGGTATTCGACGCAAATAGTACAAGACCAATGCGTAATTTTTTTGAAGTTCTGGAGGAAAAAAACCGAGTTTATCTCGTATATTTTCGACAAAGAGTGCTGCTTGTTTGTACTCATGGAGATGATAATACGAACCTGCTACCATATTAGCGAGTTCAACATTTGTTGGTTGAGATTGAAGAGCCAAAATGCCGAGTTCTTTCGCTGCTCGAAACTGTCCATTATCGAATAGGTATTTTACCGGTTCGACAGGAATGACGATTGATTTTTGGTCTGATGTTGGCATATGGTGTTATGATTAGATTATCACAACGTATTTATGCCGTTTTTAGCAACGTTATTTCTTACCAAGAACAACGACATTACTACTCGAAATTGCTTGCCATGTCCCTGTAGGTATCAATATTGGTGAAGAAACCGCAGAAGCTGTTGTGCCTTGAGATAACTGGGCACCAGTATTACTACCCCATCCCCAAAGAGTATTATCAGATTTAATACCAAGGGTAAAAGTTACTCCACATGATACAAAAATCCATGTTCCAGCAACTTGAGTTGGTGATGAACGATTGGCTATATCACCAAGTCCAAGTTGTCCGCTAGTGTTAGTCCCCCACATCCAAAGGGTGCCATCTGATTTGATTGCCCCACCATGTCCACCAAAAGAAAGTTGTATCCAAGTTCCTACAAGCTGAACTGGTGAAGAGGTCGCAGTTACAACGCTTGTTCCGTCGCCTCTAGATCCGTTGTCACCGCGTCCAAATGACCACATCGTACTGTCATTTTTTAAAAGAATGAATGTGCCAACGTTATTAGTGCCAGTCGGTTCACCACCTTCAATTCGTTTCCAACCAGTAGCGGGTAGAAACAACACAGGCGTTGAAACTAGTCCAACAACAGGAGTATTTCCAACACCCCATACTGTACCATCTGCTCTAATCATCATTGCTTGTAAATTACCAGAACCAGTAACAACAAATTCTCTTGTCCACGTTCCTGGTATTTGAACAGGAGATGATCTTGAAGTCGTGCTACCTTGTCCCAAAACTCCATTACCACCACTACCCCATGCCCAAAGTGTGTTATCTGACTTTAAGGCATATGTTACGCCTGCTCCAGAATTTTCAGTGGTGGTTCTAACGCACAACCACGATCCAGTCACTTGTACAGGCGATGACCTAACAACAACATCTTCAACTCCAAGTTGTCCATTTGTATTCGCGCCCCATGTCCAAAGTGTGCTATCCGACTTAAGACCCGCTCCTCCTCCTGCTGCTGCGGATACTTGGTTCCAATCACCGGCAATTAAATTTGGTGATGAAAAAAGTGTCGCTGACGGACTTCCAATACCTAGAGCGCCGGAAGTGTTATTTCCCCATGAATATAATCCTGTGGTTATGAACAACGGATTATATATAGGAGCCATACCGTCAAGTAGTGCGTTTTCTACATCTTCAATGAATATTGGTCTCTGTAATGACATTTTAATTACCTTTTAAACATTTTTACCTGATACATGAACAGCAACAGTACTTGCAATTCCTGCGGTGGCACGAATCTTATATCCGGTTGGGATTCGAACAGGATTTTCTAGCAATTCCACAGTTCCACCATATGAAATCATTAAATTGTAGCAGTAATATCCTTGGATGACGTTAGAACCATCTGTCCAAACAACCTGTACCGGAACATCTTGCACACTTGTAGAAGTATTAACAACCAAAATGCTTTCAAGCACAGTGCCATTGGTACCAGTAGAAGTGAATACATCAGTTATATTGATTGTTGTTAAATTCAAGTTTGCTACTGTACCTTGAACGTAGTCTGTTGTTGTATTATCTTCCCAAACAAGGGTGACATGAAGTGTCGATATTGCGTTTGCTTGGAATCTTACTAGATCGCCAGGAAGCAAAACCTTTGAACGTAAATCTAAATCAACCGTGCTATATCCTGGGATTGGCATGTTGCTTGTGAATAATACTGGAGTAGTACCCCCATAGTTTATATCAGCATTCACCGTTGCCGGCGCTCCGGTAATGTTGGTAACAATAGCCGTTCGAAGAATCGCTCTATGACTTGCTGCAACAGTTAATCCGCTTGATGCTAATGATGCCGTAATTGCGTATCCAAGTTGGTTGTTCAAGTTGAAGTCAGGATTACCACTACCGGTAGCAGCACTCCATGTTGGTGGCGCACCAACGCCTCCTGATGCTAAAAAGAAACCTGCTGTACCTGCTGATGTTGCAAGTAACCATGCACCTGTACCATCAATACGGAATCTTTCTGTTCCAGCACCGAATGTTGCGCCACCTGTTGTGAAGATGAGGCTACCTGGGGTGCCAAGAGGAGAGAATCCACCAACGAGTGATACATTTGCTCCGTTCCCGGAAGTTGAACCACCACCACCAGCAGTTAAAGTAATACCACCGGCTATACCGGAAGTGAATACATCACCACCAAGTAGAGAGATACTACCACCCGAACCAATGTTGCTGATACCAGCAGAAAGGTTGATGCTACCAGCAAGACCCGAATTGGTGGAGTATGGAGTTATAAATGTTGCACATTGAATATTAATGTCACCACCATCACCAATACCCCCTGGAACACCACCAGCAAGAATATTAAGTTGTCCACCACTACCAATACCATCACCATTTGCGGTTTGAATGGTAATACCACCACCGGTTCCATCTGTTACTGATCCTTGACCACCTAAGATTTCTACTAGACCTCCTGCGCCTCCCATTGCATTAATATCATCACCCCCTTGAATTGAGGTAACGCCAGCCGCCGCTGGCGCGTGAGTACCTTGATAGTTACCACCTTTTATGAGAATATTACCACCATGGGTTACACCAATATGGGAAGTATCATCGAATGCACCGCCCGCTACAATGCTGATATCAGCGCCATGTGATCTACCACTACTTGATCCTGCGGTAAAAGTTATTGTGCCGCCCGTTTTTGCGTTCAAACTTCCAAGACCGTCAATAGGAAAACCATTAGAAGCATTGATAAAAAAATCTTCGCCAGCGCTTGGATCTACTGTTCCTTCTTTGGTTTTTATTAAATTTAATACATTATCAATAGTTAATGACATTAGTTGGTTACCTCCACCGTCCTAACGAATGCTGTCCATCTGATTGTTTTACCTATTTCACCAGTAACTTGAACCCGTAGCGCTCCGTTTGTTGTGTCCGCATCGACTAGAACAGTCCATACCCCGCCGCTATCATCAGCTAGTGGGATAGAAAGAATACCACCAACCAATGCTGTTGTTGCAACGCCCACTTGTCTGTCAATAGAACCTTCAAAGTTGACTGCGAAACTTTCATCAGTTGCGTCTGTACGTCGAGCGACAACTTTAATTTCAAAGTTCCATGTACTATTATCAGCAAGTTTCATACGACGAGAAAAACCGTTTGTTCCGTCGATGAATAATTCTGTAATCGTGTTATTGGTAGTTAGATTTTGTATTAGATACTGACAAGTACGTGAATCATCATCCATAGCAAAGTTATAGCCTTGATGTTGAATGTAACCACCAAACGCTGCGACTTTAAGAGTACCATCTTGACCAGTTGCGGATGACACACCAATTCTAACTTGAATAGTCGAGCCATTACCAGTACCTGTACCAGAACCACCAGTGACCGTGATTGGTCCACCGTTTGCATTTACACCAAGACCATTTCCCGAAGTAAGTGTTAGTTGACCCCCAGTATTTCCGTTAATGCTATTACCTGAAGTAATATCAATGTTACCACCATTACCACTGATTGTAGCACTACCACCATTAAATGAGAGATTACCACCAATAGTACCACCATTACCAGCGTTCAAAAATATAGTACCACCTTGAGACGGTGCAGCGGCTCCCGTAATAATGACTCCACCAGCGTTTCCTAGAGCAGAAGTACCTGATGTAATGAATACAAACCCACCGTTGTTGAAGACGCCTGCATCACCGGCTATAATGTTGATATCACCACCATTATTAGAACCACCAGTTGAACCACCGAATATGTTGAGTATTCCAGGAGTTCCAGTCACAGAATCACCAGCGTTGATGTCTATGTTACCACCTGTACCAGCAACAGTATCGTCACCGGCTGAAATGGTTAGATTAGCGCCTATTCCTGCGCCATCTGGTGCCTTGATAGTTGCTGGTGTTGCGGTTGAACCCAATGTCATCACATTGGTTAATGGTACCCACATGAAATCTGGATCGGATGAAATACTACCACCGGTTCCGTAGACGACTTGATTTAATGGTTGCGCTGGTGCGCCCCCGCCCCCCGTTACGTCAACAAATGTTGCGCTATTGTCGTAAACTTTAAGAGTGTTTGAAAAACTATCGAACCACAATTGACCCATAGTAGGATTTGATGGTGCTACGTTGAAATAGAAATTCTCCAACATATGAACTAAATCTTCAATGATGTTGAAACCGTAGTTTACCGTGCCTCGTCCTGGTAATGTTAAGGACGTATTTCCAACCAGAGTGTATGTGATATCACCATCTGGAAACGCTGCTGTAGTTGGCACCGCCACGGTTGGAAGTATTACAGTCAAATTCGTTACAATAGAGCCAGTAACAAGAGTGAATGTGATATTTCCGATTGCACCTTGGTTTGCAGGAACTGGTGTCGTTACTGTAATTATGGTTTGATTCTGAATTAGATTATACGTCGAAGATAAAACAATATATCCACCATTGTTGGATGGTGTACCGGTAACGTTAAAGGCGAAGGCAGGAGTGAAATATGCTGTCTGATTGCCGGTAACGGTAAACGTGTTCGTTGGGTTAGCAACTGCCGAAACAATTGGGGTTGAAGCCAAACCGGAGTCATCTGGATCGGCTGGAAGACCACCACGATATCCGGAAGGAACGGTAGTTGAAATCGTAATCTCTGTGTTACCAGCAACGAACGCCGAAGATGCTACAATCCAATAGCCATTATTCGAAATTGGCGTTTGTGAGTTAACTACCTTAAAAATTCGTCCTGGTGTGAAAATGGCTGTGTAGTCAACACCGTTTAGAACAAACTTTTTTTGAATATTGCTGATTGTGTTGATTGCTGTCGTACCTTGGAACACAGATGTCGATACGATATACGCACCGTCGTTTGGTGGAGCTACCAGCGAATTAATTACACTGAAGGCAAAGCCAGGAATAAATCTAGGCGTAAAATCACCACTGACCGCAAAATTGCCACCCACACCGCTATTTGCGGTGACGATAGGAACAGTGTTAAGACTGCCTGGACCTTCAGTCTCAAGAGAATTGATGACGAAGGTGCCTTTGGCTGGGTCGGTAAATGAAATTGTATATTGTCCTGACATGTTATATCCTTAGGTTTTAAACACTAAAAATTCGATTCGTGCGCTGAGCGCAGGCGTATAAGTAAACGTGATTGAACTTTGAATCGAGCCAAATGTGCCATCTTCCGTAAAGTCGTCATCTAAAAATTGCTTGATACCATTAACGAATATCCATACTCTATTTAGACCCTTGGTGTATTCTAATCCTGGTTGTGATAGAGTAAATCTGAAGTCATCAAATACAACGTTGTTTAATGAAGCGAATAATGGGTTGGCTCCGCTATCGGTAATCACGATTGTCGAATCCGAACCACCTCCAGCAAACGTGCTTGAAATTCTAATTCTACCGTTTACAAGTTCTGCTTCCGCAGGCGAAATATCGGCGTTAAGTTGGGTAACCAAGGTCGTGAATGTTTGTGCTGTTGAACCTGTAATGGCAACTGGTGTTGTCACGCCATCAACGAACACTGTTGCTGTGTAAACTGTCGCATCATTGGCGAGTCCTGTTGTGTCCGCGCCAGCAATATCAATTTCGTCGCCTAGTAACGAAAAGGAAACTTCTTGAAAACCAAATCCCGCATCAAATCCCGCAATGGTAAGACTGTGTCCAAGCACGTATTGCACGGTAACACCATCTGCGGAAATTACATCACGAGCAATAAGCGTATCCGTCCAGAATTTTGTTACGATATCGAAGTCATTGACTGGTTGAAATTCGTATGAAATGCTACCATCAGGTATACCCGGAGTCGTAGAAAAAGGAATTGTTTCAACGACCGTAATGGTTGTTACCTTGGAACTATCATTGAATGAAGAAGACAAGATAGTATACGTTCCATTGTTGCCAATAAAGGAATCATTTATGTCAAAAGTTACACCAGGAGTTAGGCTAGTCGTGAAATCACCACCACCAATTGTAAATTCACTCGTTCCTGAATTTGCGGTAATGATAGGAACGTTGACCAATAATTGTGCTGACCCGGATACTGTAGGTCCAGATAGGTTGCTGACTGGTGTTACTGGTGTTGAACGTGGATTGACCGTAAATGAAGCCAGAACTTCTGTTGGACGATTTGTGACTTTGATCGTATCGAATCCGGTTAAAGCAGTCGTTAAACTTATAGTTGGATAGCCACTAGGAAGTGTCCCACCAAAGCCTGGAACTGCTGCTGAGATGGTTGTGAAGTTCGTTAGCTGATTAAAAATGTTTCGTATGGTTGTCGTGCTGGTAAAACCAACGAAACCCGTCAACGAAGAGAATAACGGATTTACGCCTGTGTCAACAATCAAGAGAGAAGACGTAAGACCAGTAGTTGCGCTCGTGATTGTGATGTTTCCACTTATGAGTGCGGCTGTACCGTTTACAGTAATGGCTGCGTTGATCGTTCCGAGAAGATCATTGTATGTTTGATTCAAGCTACCAGTTGCGGAAATTGGATATCCAACACCATCAATTGTTACGGTAGCTGTATAGACGGTTGCATCGTTGGTTAGACCGGTAAGATCGGTTCCTATATGAGTACCGCCCGTATTAACCACATCAAATGCTGCGTCCAGGATCGCTATTGTCGATGAAGAACTTGTTGACTTACTTTGAATTGTCAACCAAGTGTCGTTATCTACCAATTGCGCCACCGCAAAACCACCAAGTTGACCATTTAGGTCAGTGATTAATCCCAATCCTAATATGCTGAAATATTGATAGGTGAGTGTTGGGAAAACAGTGATGTATATTGGAGTACCACCATCAACTGTTATGATCGTTGTATATGCGTCCGGGTTAGTCAAACCTGTCAAGTTTGTGTTCAATTGAGAAAGTGAGAAGTTGACTCGCTGATAACCTCCTGTTCCGAACAACCTATAGTACAAGTCTAGGTCGCTATTAGGTAGAATGAGGTATTGATCATCATCTGTTGAATGTAAATGTCCCATGTTTAAAATGAACGGAACACCAGCGTTTGGACCAGTTTGTGTCAGATCTAAAGTTGATGTTGACGCCAAACCACCAGAAAATGTAAAGCTAGAAACATATGTGTCAGCACCAGGACCAGATACGGAATCTACATAAAACTTTGTCGCCGCATCTTGAGCAAGGGTAGGATCAGCCATATTTTTAATTTGGTTGAGACCCATGTTGATCGTAGCACCAACAAAGTTTACTATACCAGTTATTGTGCCGCCCGTTAATTGCAAGTAACGACTATCACCTGTAGCCATGTTCAATGCATCGGTTGCTACCGTTGCATTACCAAGGTTTGTAATCTTGTTACCAGTCATGTTCAGAATACCTGACATCGTGTCTCCAGCCTTCAAAACATGGAGAGCATCTTGACTATCAACATAAGTTTTTGTTGTGGCATCTGTGTTAAGTGTTGGAGTTCCAAGATTGATAATCTTGTTGAGACCCATATCAATTTGTCCAGTGCCGGTGAATTGAATGCCAGCGGTGCCACTGAAGACCAACAAGCCTGACATCGTGTCTCCAGCCTTCAGAACATGGAGAGCGTCTTGTGCATCGACATAGTTCTTGTTGGTGGCATCTGTACCAAGAGTTGGTGAGCCGAGATTGATAATCTTGAAGCCACCCATGTCTAGATCGCCAACTGGGGCACCGCTGAGTGAAATGGTATTCCAAATGGAGGCTTGAATATTTCCACCAGCCCCCTGGACCGCAGGTACGGATAGAACTGTGATGGTTGTGAATGCGGTGAACACTGCGGAGATAACGTTGTATATTCCATCGTTCGCTACGGTACCAGTGACAACGAACGTGTTTCCTATCGGGAACGAAGCCACTTGGTTACCAGCAACAACGAATGTGTTGGTTGAATTACTTGCTGATAGAATGGGGAAATCTCTCGGAGAAAAAACGTACAAACCAGCTATTGTCGGATCAGTCGGATTTGATGGATCGAGAAAGCTTGCATTTTTGAACCAAATTTGACCTTGAATCGGAAAAGCTGGACGAACATTGTTGGCAAAATGTTCGATCATGTTGACAAGGTTTTGATCTGTGCGAGAGCCGTAATTTGGATGTCCTTTTCCATACAACAAAAGGGAAGTGTGTGCCGCAGTGGCATCAATATCCAACGTTGGTGTAGATGGCGCCGTTGGTCCGTCCGTTCTAAACGCCGGTAGTATAAAAGGTGTTTTAGTCGGATCGGTGAAATTTATTGTGTAATTAGGATTTGGCAAAGGCATCTAATTGTTCCTGCGTCATAAAAACTCTGTGGATAGAGTTATTTATGATTTACTGAGATTTACTCAGGCAGCAACAATAGGGATGAAACGGCTTTTTCTTCTCGGAATTACCAGATCCAATTCAGGAAATTTTGGGTAAGTTGGCTCGTGTGGACTCTTGATGCCGCGTTCTAGCATCTCAATTTCGCTATTAAATAGTAGTTTAAAGGCTGTCTGTTGAATCTGTGAATAATGAACATACTCAACCGCATGGTTGGTATAGAAGACAGCCGATCCTAGATCTAGAGGACAGCTACTCTTGCACAATCTATAGACCGGACAGGTGCCGCAAAAGTCTTCTCTATCCAGATTAATACCAACCAATTTGACGTTTTTGAGATCATTTATATGTCCACTAACATAATGATCGTCGGTATTTTGGCATGTACGAATATTTCCATTGATGTCCATGGAAATCAAATCACTATCATCAACACCACAACTGGTCTTCAAAAGCGGAATTCTCTGTTGTTTTAACAGCTTTGTGTATGGTATAACGCCCATTCCGGTATGGAAAAGACTGTTTGCCAGCAACTCACCATGCTTTACCGCTCCGATTTGCTTGAATTGAGCCAGATGGGCATCCAAATACGCCTTGAGAATTACTTTATATTTCTCCAAATGTTCACCGCTGATGACGTGATGAGTTGAATTCTTAGCCATAGTTTCGTCGTAAACACGCCCAACTTCGTAGCTGATGGTAGTTTGCTTCAAACCATTCTTTTGAAAAAACTCATGGAAGAAATTATTTATTTTAAATAAATCATAATTTGTCTTGCTGATGACCGGATTGAAACTGAACTGTAGTTTAGGAAAACATTCATCCTGGATGCGTCTGAATACGTCAATCTTCTTGTGGATGAATTCCTTGCCTCGGGTTGATTCATGCGCGGGACCATCGTGGCTGATACCAAAGGCTGTTTTACCCTTCAACTGCATCAGGAAATCGATATGCTTTTGCATCAGTGGAGTGCCGTTGGTGGGTATGTACCACGTTAAACCCTCTCTATCAAATGCTTCCATGATTGGCATCATGTCTTTCCAATAGAGAAGCGTTTCACCACCCCAAAGTTCGATACGTTCTATCTTAGATAAATCGAAATTTCCCCTCATATTTTTGATTAGAGCGGGCGTTAAACCGTTTGGTGGGCGCTCGTTGGGGTTTCCAATGTCTTTTTGCATACAATAGCCGCAGCTATAGTTACATCCATGACCAAGGGTGATCTTAATTAGATGAGGATGATTGCTTTTTACGTTGGTGCGGAACTGACTATAGAGGTCTTCATAGTCGTCAGGAACCACAATAGGAGAACTCAATGCTCGAAAGTCAGGATCGAGCAAGCCATTTGTCTCGTTATCATAGTAAAAATGTTCGCCCGTTCGGACGATTCTATACTTTGACAGGCTCATTGGTTCCTTTGAAGTTCTTGATTGGTATGTGTTTTAGTTTAATTTTCGGCTTTGTTGTGACTGAAACGATGGGAATCACAGTCCCGTTAAATTTTTGAGGTACTAGAAGTCCCAATTTATTCTCTACCGCATGGTTTTGGGCTAGCTTTTGGAACATTCGACTATATGGTTTGAGCATGAATTTCGGAATGAAATTGTAATCGGAGTGAATATTCACACTCGTGGCAATATAATTGTAATAATCCAGGTATTTATTTCCGCATGATCCAGCCATTCTCTTTACATTTTCACCATACCAGTTGAGCTTTGCTTGGAGCATGAGCGGAATGAAGGTGATTGGATCAAACGGTTGATCTTCGATTGAAGCAAATGGTCTACCAGATTCTTCGATTGACTCAACCAAAGTCAAGAAAAAATGGTCATATTGCATGTGCATGGCTTCACAGAGGATCAAAAACAAGAAACCACCTTGGCTGTACATCGTTGTGATTTGATGATCTGCATTTTTAAGATCGTAGCGAATGTTCTTACTTTGAAGAATATCGTCATGTATGTCGGTATAAATGTCATTCTCTTTAGCCCAATCGATAGCTTTCGCTGTGTTAGGCTCAGCATCTCCTTGTCGTTGGCTGATGATGAACTTGATTTTTTGTATCGGTTGTTTAACGTGTACATCAGTCAATCGCGCTATAATATCATCTACGAACCGTCCGTCCTTTCTGTTCAAGAATATATCACTGAGAGTGACTTCATACGTCTTAGAAAAGCTCATCTCTTTCATCAAAATTTCGTGTTGCTGGATCAATGCTGTATCCGTCATTGAAGAACTGTACATTCGGTGGCTGTTTCTCTTATAGAAATCGAAGATATGTGGATAGTTCTTTTTTATGAAAAATAAATCATCGAGAGATGCAGTTATATCAAAGTGATCCCATGTTTCGACTATTTTTTCTTCCATGATGGTTGGAATGTTAAGCGGAACGTATGCTCCAAAACTTTCATCCGGCATCCAATTTTTTTGAACATAACATAGTTTACATCCTGCCTTGCACATATATCGTTTGAAGATCGAGAATGACACTTGTGTATCGAGGTTGCACAGCGCATCGTTCTTCAAGAAGAACTCCTTGAAATTGCCTGTATCTTCGAAATTAGGGGCTACCGCCCATGTAGTTTGCATCATATGCCGATCCAGTGTAATAAGGTTGGCTTTTCCTTGAGTTTTTGAGCGTGAAGAATGAGAATGTCAACCATTTTATAAAACTCAACGCATGAGTCTCCAGGTACTTGATCCCACATGTGGTATAGAAATTTGATACCACAGCTATTTCTCGAAGGACAAATCTTACATTTGTCGTGAATGAGTTGTTCTTCGCGCGCCGCCTCGTCTCTATATACTTTTATCACAGGAGCACCACCCTCGTCAAATTCTCTTCGCCATTCACCGATAACAGTCTCGTGCTGTTGATACTCTAAAAAGTCGTACTCTGGATAGATGAATCCATCGGGAGACAGCACGAGTTGCTTATGATTGTCGTAGTAGTGCTTGTCTATACCATCACCGTGACCATCGACATTGACATCAATGCCTTGGATGTAGAGCATTTGGATGAATTTTAGGAAAGCGTGAAAGAACTGTTTCAAATCAGGAATCTCGTCAATCATTGATTTGAACTTTGTTTTACCACGTAAATGACGCAGAGGAATTAAATCGACCTTACGAACGTTATGCTTGTTGCAAATATCTGTTATTGCTTTTAGATTTCGAAGGCTAAACGCCTCTTTGTGTTGAACTGGAAGAACGTATTGAAGCTGCGTATTGCTTGTTTTGTGCTTTGTCAGGACCGCAAGGGCATCATGGATGTTGAAGTCTGTACGATTGATTGGTTGAAAGATAAAATCGTAGCTGATACTGATGTTCAAACGACTATTCCACTTCTCAAAGAACCATTCGTTTTTAGCTATACGGCTACCGTTGGTCTGAATGAATATTGGAAAGGTCTGTCCTGGAAATTCCAGTGTGATGGCGTCCATGATTTTGTCGATCAATTTGATCCAAATCAATGGTTCTCCTCCGTGAAAACTCAGCATCGGCACTGGAAATTGCGCGTCCGTGCTCATTTGTTTCAGGAAATAGATGATGTGTGGAATGTCTGTTTCTTCTAATTGCTGATTACCGATATCATTCTTGATGAAATCTCGATCACAATATGTGCAATTGAAATTGCAGGCATTACCTAGATAGATGCTAACATCGTTACATCCTGGCAGCTTTGATATGTGTTCCATGTGTTATAGTTTGACGATCTTCTTCCCATGCAATTTGTCGTCAAGTTTCTCTCCTTTGTTGTTTAAAACAAGCATATGCAGAAGGGCTAAGTAGAATACTTTTTTGTCAAGGGATAGCTCTGTAATTTGTTGGCTTGTTCTAACAGGAGTACCATGAAGTTCACATAGTTTTTCATAAAATTCTTTGATGGTGAGTGGCGACGCGTTACTCTCATTAATTTCACTTAGATAGTCACAAGCGCATGTAAGAGCCTTCTGATAACGATAGGTTTTGCCGCGCTCTTTTGCGAGTTCGTAAAATCGTCCCAAGATCAATTTGTAATCCGGGAGTTTATCGATGAATATGTCAACTTCACCGACTGGAATATGGAAACCTGTAATGTGTTTGTACATCAGATGGGAAATAGCTTTGGCAAAGATAGGTTGTTCGCCCTTTTCGGCGACCGCTTCTACAAGATCTCTATGCTTCTTTTGGAATCCTTTTTTGACTAGATCGTTTTGAAGATCCAAGAACAATTGTACAACCTTTTGACACATGTCATCTGGTCTAAACATACGACCAGAAGCGTCCATATTACCGGCTGGACACTGATAACAGAAGTTCTGAAGGTCACAAGTTTTGCATTGTTCTTCTACGATGAACATTTCCTTATATGCTTTTTGAAAGTGATCATAACGATCAATGTAAAGTTTGTCTTCGAAAATGTTCCCAAGGATGGTATCTGCTGCTTTTTCCTTTTGATTAGTGAAGAAATAGCAACCAGAAAAGTCACCGGAGCCGTCAATTGCGATCATATCCGATCCAACCATACAGTTGTTCTCTTCCTTTACACCCACACCTTCTGCGAATTGAATTTCAAAGTCGTAGAAATTGTCAAGAATGTAAAGAATGTCGTGATGAAGTTTTTTCCATTCAGCTTCTGACCAATGAATGTAACCGTCACGCGAACTCATGGTCAATGGATGGACGACCATCGTACGGAGTCCTTTATCGAAAAGCTTGGATACAAATTCGATTAGATATGGTGCGTTCTCACGGGATAGCGTGCATCGAACACCAACCATATGATTATCTTTGAACGATTGCGGAATCAAGCCGATCATGTCAATAATGTGGTCGATTCTATCTTGACCAATTTCACGATGATCGACCTCTTCACGCATCGTATCTAGACTGATTGTCATGTTTACGAATTCGTAGTTGAAAAACTCTTCGATGAAATCTGGAGTCAATAAAAGACCGTTGGTAATCATACCGACGTGCTGACGATTCATGTTACCAATCAAGTAGTCTTTATACTTCTTCAAGAATCCGATTATGAGGTCTTTATGGATCAGAGGTTCACCACCGAAGAACTGGAATTTCTTTCCAGAATTTTCATTGATGTTCAACAGAAAATCGTAGGCTTTCAGAATAGATTCTTCTGTGAATCGACCATAGTCCTTTTTGTGTTGTTCATAGCAATATGAGCATGATAGGTTACAAGCGTTCGTTAAAATAGCGTTCATGTGTTGCAAGTCGGCAAACATGGTTGTGCGCATCTCTGTGATTGTGATGATCTTTTCGGTTGGCTTTGGAACTACGGAAATGAGACTGTTTTTCTTTTGAAAACCTTTTGGGGTTGTGATCATTTCGACAGAAATTTTTAACTGACCGTCACTCGTAGCAGATGCTGCGTGATCTTGAATACGTTCAAGCTGGGCGCTATTAAGCTTTCGATATATCGATATCGGTTGTGCAACGGTATTCATGTGTTGCCCTTTATGATTTTACGACTACGAATTCAAACTCCAGCTTTTCAGCCGGGTCTACCATGTTGAAAAATTTGCCTGCGTCAATTGAATACTTGATGTATCCTATAGGTTTAGTGACTTGAACGCTAAGCTTATTTCCGTCCTGTGGAATAATGGTTAGATCGCTTGAAATGGTAACTTCCAAGTTAGGAATCGACCCTTCAGTAGCATGGTGTTTGAAAATAGTTCTACCGAACAAATCGATAGTGAACTGATCGGTCGTGGCGATTAAAACGTTTGACCCGATTTTGATGACAGTGTCTCCAAATTCCGGTGCGAAGAAGTTCTCTTTTATGTGAGTTTTACTATCGAGGCGATATGTTATGTCATTTTTTTCATCTGTGTAATCGAGTCCATCAGAGAGTTTGACAAGGTTCGAATCGAGAATCATGTAATAAACCGAAAGAGGCTTCATTTTAACCATACCGAAAAGAGTCGTGATGAAGGTGACCTTTTGATTTTGGTTTGCGTTAATTGGTTCTTTGGTATCGTAGTCGATAAGAACATCATTCTCATCACGAACTACATACTTTGCATTTTGGATAAGCGAGTAATCAACAACTAGATGACTGTCAGAGTAGAATCCGAATAATACGAAATCGTAACCCGAATCAAGGATGCTCATCATCTTCTTGGTATCAATTGGTCTGAATGTGTCTTCGTTTTGAGTTGCTTGTGTAGGATCAACAGTAAAGTGAAATAAAGCAAGAGGTAATTCTGGCTTTGTTTCGGTCCGATTCCGACCAATACGAAGATTGAAATCCATGTGAGTATAGAACCCGACCTGTTGATCATAGTCTATCTTGTCAGCACGCATGTTTACGGTTTCCATTAAATCACGGAAAATGCTAGGTTTTGCGTCGCCTTCCTTTACAAAAATAAACGTCTTCATTAAAGGGTTCCTCTAGTGCATGCGCAATTACAATTGCAGTTGCATGCTGTACTGTAATCGTCATAAAAGATGTGGGTATGGTCGATCAACTCATTCAACACGTCGAGCATTTGATTAAAGCTACTAGCGGTAGCATCATCTCCATCCACTCTATCTGCTGCGGGCGTTTGTTGCGGAGTGTATGTATTAACCGGAAAACCGGTTGTTGGATCAGCACCAGGAGGACTATCGGGTACTTTTGCGTTTGCCCCGGTTCTTGCCGGTCCTAATGTGTTCGACATTTTTTATCCTTATGACGTTTGATCACTAATTTGATGCGAATGGGTTCGCACGAAATTGATCCCCTGATTTATTACATTGAAATCTGTGTTACTTAATTCACTACCCGGTGGACTTGTTGGAAGAACGCCGCCTGATAGTGGTGTAACGACAGTGACTGGACCAGGGGCACCTGTTATCGCAGTTGTAGACTTTGGGTTTGGTGTTCCGAAGGTACCACCACCATAAACTGGGAAGTTACCAAAAGTGTCCACACCTCGCAAGTCTGGATAAGCGTGCGTGTGTAATCTATACGCATTGTAGATACCAGCCAAAATTCGAAAGTGTACAGCCTCAATTACATGACCAGCCACCACAACAGCTTTTAAAGTCAAAATCGCCGCCTTAAACCCAGCAATAGTCGCAGCCGCTGATCCACTTGGATATTGTGGTGGTGCTGCTGGAAATGTTATTGTTCCTGGAAGTGTTCTTTGTATTGTTGGCATACTTCAATTATCCACTTATTTCAACGGTTGTCAACATCTATCTTATGTGTAGATTGCTGGATATACTTGTCTCCAGTCTAGGTTTGTTACTGGACCACCACCAACATGCGCGACGATCCAAATTTTACCACCGACAGTATCAATGTAAATATTACCTTGACCGAACGGTGTTATCACACCAACTGGTGTGCCCGCCCCTGTAAATGTATATGCTGCTGTCTGACCACCAGGAACCTGGAAGGTTGGAGTCACGAGAGGAGAAACTGCCTTTGAAATTTCAAGCAAAACGTAATTTCTCGTAGCCGCATCTTGTGCGAGAAGCGGATCGGTGACGCTTCGAATTAAGTTAGTTCCCATATCCATTGGGGCTGTGCCAGCACCAACGAAATTGAGTGAACCAGTCATTGTGTCGCCGATTATGTTTACGTATCTACCATCTGCGAACGATAATGTCATCGCATCTTGTGCAGCAAGCGGATCGGTGACGTTAGTAATTCTGTGGCTTCCCATATCGAGAATGCCCGTCATTGGTGAGTTTGAACCATCAATCTTAAGATAGATGAGGTTTGCGGATGCGACGTTTAATCCACCAGTGCCATTAGCGAGATGACCATTAGCACCTGAACCAACTGGAATGGTGCTTGCTGTAACGGTAATGTTTGTGTTTGGACCGCTATTTGAAGAAGCGACAACCGTATATGCGATGTTGGCAGCATTCAAAGAGTTGTTATCAACATAAACCGTATCACCCACCACAAACAAAGATTGATGATTTCCTGAAATCGTCCAAGCATTGGCAAGACCAATCGTAACAGCAACGATATTAAACGCTGAATTGGCGAGATTTGTTATACTGTTTCCATTCATGTTCAACGTTGTATTAGCAATCGTTGTTTGAATAGGAACAAACGTGACACCATCCCAAACAGTTAGTACTGGCGGGACCGTAGAGTAATCAAAATAAACTTGACCGATAATTGGTGATGGTGGTTGCTGCGAAACTTCTACCTGTCCTGATGGAACTCCTTGAGCGACAGGGACTGTAGGTGAATATGCAGTCGATGTGATTTCGGTCTGGTCTGTACCACTGTTCCAAAATGACGAAATTACTTGATATACACCATTATTTGCTGGAAAAGATGAATCATTTCCAACAGCAAAATTCACGCCAGCGCTAAATGCCGTCGTTTGGTCTCCTGCAATATAGAGTTTGAGTGGTGCTAATGTAACTGCTAACAAATTAAAGTTGAAAGAAATGACGTTACCTGGAGCTAGAGTCCAACCCGACGCCGTGAAAACCTTAAGTGTGCTTACTGCATAATCGAACCAAGTCTGACCAATTGTTGGGAGCGTCGGTTCTATACCGTCACTTGCGAAATTTTCTAAGAGATGAACAAAGTTATCATCGATCATTTGCCCGTATCTAAGGGCACCTTGACCAAAAAGGGTGAGGGATGTGTGGGCTTTTTCTGGATGAGGAGGTAGAACTAATAATTGATCCGGACCGTCGTGTTGCGCTGGCGCGATTGTGAAGGTCGTTTTTCCAGGCAACGTAGAGTCTGTGAATTGTATGGCGTATACTGAGGACATAACGGTTATTCTCCGAGAACTTATTTCTCAGTATTTATCTTCAGTCTATCAAATATTTAACTCCTTGGCTTTAGTGTCCATCCATTTGACGATTTCGGGATTATTTTCAAATTTATATTCCCAAAACGGTTTCTTGATTAAATTGGTAAACAATTCTTTCTCTTCAGTATCTAAACTTTGAAGATACCTTCCGAAGCGCCAACTCCGTAACAAAAGCCAAGGGGTGAATTTTCGCTCTCGAATGAACTGCATTACATCACCCGGTTGAAGCTGATCGAACACATCCTCTACCTTACAATCGAACGCCTCGGCGATTTGACTCAAGAATTTGACAGTCTTTTCTCCAAGTTCAATCGGAGAAGCCGTATGGTCAAGATATTCCATGAACAAAGCGTATATCTGATCGTTTGTCCAAAGCTGGGGTGGAATGTTTTTTTCTCGCATCATCTGAATAAAAATATCGATCTCGGTAATATGAACTCGTTGCGCGAAATCGGCGAAACGCATGAAGGAACGATAATAACGTTTCGAATTAACGAAATTGTGGATGTCTACCGTCTTCTTGTAGGTTTTGAGCCATTTTTGGTAATACGTCCATGCGACCTGTCCCAGCGGGGTTTTGATTTCATCCTCCCGACGCATTAATTCGCACTTGTGTAGCAAAAATGGATCTTCCCGTAAAAACACCTTAAGGCAATAGGTGCATTGATATGTCGGGGTATCGTCAATTACTTGAGTTTTTTGAACTCTGCTTTTATTTTTGTAAGTTCGTCTTTCTCGCATCCGAGGTCTCCTGCCATTTCAAGGATATCTGATTCCTTGAAAATTTTCAGTAGATCCACCGCTTGCCGGTGGCTTAGATAAGGATCGTTTCTCTTGATTACGTCAAGAGAGGTTGGCATCGTTGGCATCGACTTACTTTTTGCTTTTTGCCATGTATACTTTTTGAATGAACCGTTCGTACACACGGTCATCAGCATAAAGAGTAGCTCTTTATGCTTGGATAATTCAAATACAAATGGATTAACAACTTCATTTAGAAATGTGATTTGACCAGGATTGGTTGTGCCTGATAACCAACGCATGATGATCAACGGCATGAATTCTTTTTTTTCCTGATCAGAAAGTTCTCGATAATAAGTTCTTTTCTTTTTGTTGATATTACCTAACAATTCAAATAAGTCCAGTGTTCGTTCCATCATTTCCAAGTATCCAGGTTGCGTCGTGACTTACCTTAGTGTCGTATATAGAGAATTCCGTGATGACTTTACCGTCAATCTTAACCGAAGTAGATTCAACACGAAGTAGCAAATATTCAAGTAAAGTTTCTGTATCATGCTGGAATTTTTGCGCCCAACCCTTATACTCTCTGAATGTTACTATAAGTGTGATGGTTCCGTCATCATGTCTTTTGGAGGTATTTTGAGACAAATGAAGACTTCCAGCATAGAAAATTTTGACGAACTTTTCAAGCGCAGGCTTATCAGCTTCTGATAGTCTAACGGGAATATGTGCCTCAAAATAACAATCCTTGGGCATTTTTTCATAATCACCGCTGGTTTGAGGAGCAGCCGGATGCCAAGGCACAGTTTCGATTTTAATTCTAGCTATCTCCCATCCATCACGTTGAAGTTCTTGGGAGATTCTTTGCGCTTCGAGGTAGGCACTTTTATTGTCTCCGAAATGCTTTGAAGAAGTCATAACATCGGTCAGAACAACAGTCGAGTTGCGTTGTAAATCTAAAATGATTGGCTTTACTCCAATATCCTTGCAAGATGCCTCAAAAAAATCATAAGTCAGCCAAGGACTGGCTTTAATAGTAACATGAATCTCGTAAGGTAATGGAAATTGAGCTTTGTCTTCGTTCGCCTGAAGTTTCGCCCATTTCTCTGCCTTCCGTACAGTCATTGCTTCGATATCTTCATGAGTATATCCCAAATGATATGCAATGGACAGCGCGCAGAGTATAGAATCGGAACACTCTTCTAGAATGTCTTCAGGCTCAGCAAAACGATGATTGGTGCCGTAGGCGCTATCATATGGTAGGATGACCTTAGCTAGCTCTCCAACCTCCTCAGTGAGCTTTAAACCCTTTTGTGCAAGAGTCTTCTTATCTCGAACCGAAAGGGTTTGAATATAATCAAGAAATTCTTTTTTCATCGGTCTTTTCTCCATCCTCTTCAATAAAGCTGGCTGGTCGCATTTTGGCTTCGCAAAATTTACAATCGACATAATCGTGACCTTCGTCATCGATTTTAAATTTAAGTAAATCAAATGGGTGAATACAATCTTTAACCATTTCTTGACGTAAAGTTTCAATGTCATCCTTGATAGGCATCATGGACGCATAGATTTCTAGGATTTTATCTTCCAGAGGACGAAGTTGTCGGACCATTGCTTCCATATTATCACGCTTACGCCCCCAGGAGGTTTTCTCAGGGCGCGAAGCATGATTAGCAACTAGCTCTAGGATACGACGAATCTTAGCCTGTTCGTCGTTTTCGTTCTCAGGTTTTTTCATTCTTGCCATTATTTTACTCTCACTTCTTTTGTAGTTTCAATCCAGAGGACAGCACCGCATTGAAGAGGCTTCTCCGGACGATAAACGACCTCACATACAATCTCACCGTCAACGATGATTTGAGCGTTATGCCCGCGTATGTTGCCCTTGCTAGTCTTAACGGAAATGACTGGTTCTTTCGTTCCGTGCTTCCGATTCTTAGCGATGGCGTGTCTATTGACGTGTATTCTCGACAGTGGCATCGAATTCTCCCCAAAGGTTGCTATACGGAGCGATCATTGCTTCGATAGACGGTTTTAGATTAGGTAGATATGGTTTAGAAAGGATCATAAAGTCGGTTGCTTTGATTGCTCTGTGTTGAAGCAGTTCGTTAACGATGACTTTAAACAATTCCGAATTCTGTAGGATTGTATCTCTAGCCAATTGTTTTTGTTTTTCCACCAATCGATGGATTTTTTTATCAAATTCTTTGTAGTTTGATGGTGCCCATTCATCATTTTGAGGGTGTCTAACCTGTGCAGTAACACTACTAAATGCCATCTGTTTGTAATATCTTGAAGCGAATTCGGTTGCTGCTTTAATATCACGCCATGCTCCGGTTGTAGAGTTTATCTGTCCGAACACGAGTTCTTCGGCGACTCGCCCTCCCAATGCAATAGCTATACGATTCAGGAAAGCCTGTTTGTTAGTCGCTTCTTCTTCATCGTAAGAAGTGTATCCGCCTTTAAATGTCGCTAAATTAATCTTGATTTCTGCTGGTGGGCAGTTATTCAATACAGCAAACACCATCCCATGTCCGGCTTCATGAACCGCAACCAATGTATTGAAGTCAATAGTATTACGCATCCGCTGCGCTCGAATGTCTAATTGGATCGGTAAATTATGAAATACCTCAATTCCTTCGAACATGTAGCTGCCGGCGAGAATACTCTTATCACCATCAATAGTCACAGAAACGCCATATTGATTATTTTCAACAGCCCAAATAGCTAAATCAACTAACGGAGAACTCAAAATCTGATGGATAGATGAAAAGACCGGTCGAGTACCTTGTGCTGGAAAGACTGAATTATTGTAAATTTCTTGATAGACTGATGGCTTTAAATCAAATTCGACGCCTATATTTTGAAGAAGCTTAACCGTATACTTTTTTGCTGTTGATTCGATAATCAATTCATAACTTCTTTTGGCTAGAGAAGGATAGATTATGTGATTGTTTCCAAGCCGAGCGATCTGTTCTTTACGAAAACGCTCCAATAAAGCCGCTTTGATATCGATCACCGAAATCTTTTTGGTTAGATCATGAAAAACATCAGCATCGGTATCACAGTCTTCAATACCACCGACCATTCGATAAGCTTCATCCAGATTTCCGCAAACAAAAATCAGCAACTTGGAAAAGTCGATTTCATTAGAAATACGACTCTTAAGTGCTTCATGACATAAGAAATTAATTTTTTGAAGATCCCATGTCATGATTTCGGGGACTGGCTCCTTGAGCTTGAGGAGTTTCTTGTAGTCTACGGCTTCCCAAGGCGAAAGTTTGAACTTACGAATTATGATTTTCTTTTTCTTTTTGCGTCTTTTTGGAGCTTTACCTTCCTCTTTTGCACTGGAAGAGGTTTCTGCTCCACTGCTCTCACCAAGCTCATCGTCATCGGAGGCAGCTTCGTCTGACGCTTGTTTCCAATCCTCGTCATACATGCTCTGTGTAAGTTCTCGCTCAATCTTTGAGTATAAAGAATAGTCAGTGGAGAACTTACCATCACTTAGGAGCATCCAAACGTCTTGAAAGCGTTTCACTTCCAATTCTTTGGACTCGCCCTTATTGTCTAGTTCGATGGTACGGAAGCGTTGAAATTCATCCAACAAAAGAATTCCAGGCTCACCTTCGTTGATAGCGGATGCTTGGAGAATAGAACAGACGGAATCTTGGTAGAAACCAGAGCCGATGCTAAAACCATCCATTTGAATTTCGACAAACTTGTCTTGAAACTGAAGCTTCTTAACTAGATTGCGAACCAATTGGGTCTTACCAACACCAGTCAAACCCCAAAGGTTGATGATGACTGGATAGCTCAAAGCTTGTGGAAGGAGATACCATGTAGAAACCGAGTCGATGATACGATCAATAATCGCATTCAAACCAAAGAATTCAGTCTTTAGTTCATCTCGAATTGTGTAGAGCGCTTCCCGTCTTTGCTTGATAATATCTATGATTGGTGTGTCACTCATTTTTCTTCAATTATTTGTTGTAATCTTATTATGCATGCCGCGAAATTAATTTCCGAATCCGCAACAATTGAGTGCTTGTACAAATAGTCTGCGATTGTAACAATACCTTCTTCCCACTTACTTTGATTCTTTCCAAATTTTGGTGCCTTATCCAAGTTTTCGTACAAAAATCTATATACATCTATCCATTCTTCCTGAGCTACCGTCTCACAAAGGTGCTTACGTAATGCTACCCATTGCTCTTTTTCAATATGATCTAAGATAGATAATTTGGAGCCTTCGTTGATATCAATCATTGGTTCAAACAGAACACCATCGTGACTGAATTGTTGTGTTAGATTGATGATCTTTCGAACATCAGGATATGCCAAATCGATGTATCTGTCCAGTAGTGTTAGATCGAATTTGACCTTTTCAGCCAACAAAATCCTTGCAACCATTTCAGCAATGTCTGTTTTATCGTGTGCTTTGAAGTCATAATGGTTACAGCGTGACTTTAATTCCGGCATTACTTTATGGGAATAGTTACAAGTCAGAATGAATCTTGAGACCGCTTTATATTCATCCATGACATTTCG